>JADMIO011113664.1_pt1 | contig 11429 bp, 11 predicted proteins | sample 8958161 | NCBI WGS metagenome assembly JADMIO01 (sample SAMN16585339, study PRJNA669376) | soil metagenome | isolation source: Crop rotation soil | place: USA: Cullars Rotation, Alabama | collected 2011
TGGTGGATGTCGAAGATTATCAGGCGGTGCTGGACGAGATGAAGGCCAATGGCGGCGCCACCACCTATGCGCTGCGCAAGACCCTGGCGCAGCGCGCCTTCGCCCGCACCGCTGCCTATGATGCCGCCGTCTCCAATTGGTTTGCCGGCGAGCTGGCAAAGGAAGGCAGCAAGGAGCCGCCGCGCCGCCGCAGCTTTGGCGGCCTGCTGCGCCAAGGCCTGCGCTATGGCGAGAACCCCCACCAGGAAGCGGCCTTCTATGCCGACGGCAGTACCCGGCCCGGCGTGGCCAGCGCCCGGCAGATCCAGGGCAAGGAGCTCAGCTACAACAATATCAACGACACCGACGCGGCTTATGAACTGGTGGCGGAGTTCGATCCCAAAGCCGCGCCGGCCTGCGCCATCATCAAGCATGCCAATCCCTGCGGCATGGCGTTGGGCAAAAGCCTGAAGGAGGCCTATCTCGCGGCCCTGGCCTGCGATCCGGTCAGCGCCTTTGGCGGCGTGCTGGCCTTCAACCAGACCTTGGATGGCGCCACCGCCGAGGAAATCGCCAAAATCTTCACCGAAGTGATCATCGCGCCCGATGCGGATGCAGATGCCAAGCGGATCCTGGCGGCAAAAAAGAATCTGCGCCTGCTGACGGCGGGCGGGTTGCCCGATCCGCTGGCGCCGACCCTCACCTATCGCTCGGTGGCGGGCGGCTTTCTGGTGCAGACCCGCGACAATGGCCGCATCACCCGCGCGGAATTGAAGGTGGTCACCAAGCGCCAACCAACCGAGCAGGAAATCACCGACATGCTGCTGGCCTTCACCATCGGCAAACACGTCAAGTCCAACGCCATCATCTATGTGAAGGACGGCTCGACCGCCGGCATCGGCGCCGGCCAGATGAGCCGGGTGGATTCCGCGCGCATTGCCGCCATCAAGGCCAAGGATGCCGCGAAGATCGCGGGTTGGGACAGCCCCCGCACGGTGGGAGCGGCGGCGGCTTCGGAAGCTTTCTTTCCCTTCCCCGACGGCTTGCTGGTAGTGGCGGAAGCCGGCGCCACGGCTGTGATCCAGCCCGGCGGCTCAGTGAACGACCAGAAAGTGATCGACGCGGCGGATGAGGCGGGATTGGCGATGGTATTTACCGGAATGCGGCACTTTAGGCACTAACCCAACTCACCATGGCCGGGCTTGACCCGGCCATCCAACTTGCAACGAGCACGAAAAGTTGGATGGGCGGCTCAAGGCCGCCCATGGTGAGGATTTTATTTTGCAAACACTTCGTCCGCACCCACGCCCCACAAACGCGACTTGGCAATCCAGCCATCCACGCTGTCGCCATGAATGCGGCAGGTGTCGCGCGAGCAGGACCTTAAGCTCGCCACCGCGCCCGGATCGGCCAGCGCAGTGACCTTGCCGCCCTCTGCTTTCGCAGTAAGGGACACCCGGCCCTTGCCGGAAATCATCACTGTGCGCTGATCGGTCAACATGGACGCCGCCATCCAGCCCACCGTGCCGTCAGGCGCCTGGACCCGGCGCCAGACATCGAACTCGGCCAGGACCGCAAAGGGATAGCCGCGATGGCGGTAGATCCACAGCACCTTATGGGCAAAGGACGGGCCTTCCCGGAGATAGGCCTTGTCGGAACGCTGGCTGACATAGCGCAAGATTCGGGGCGGCGCGGCCGCCGCCTGCACCGCCGACAGAATCAACAAAATTGCGACAAGCCGAAGCATGACAATCCGGTCCGGGAGTCTTATCAGGTTTAAGGCAGGTTTATCCCAAGGTGCGGCTTCCGTCACCTCTCGGCTTGGGCTTTAATGACCTGTCCCCGGAGTTCGAGAATGCCAGTACGCAAACCGCTCGTCATCGTCACCCGCAAGCTGCCGGAAGCGGTGGAAACCCGCATGCGCGAATTGTTCGACGCGCGACTGAACCTGGAAGATTCCCCGATGAACCAGGCGGCGCTTGCCGACGCTGTCGCCCATGCCGAAATCCTGGTTCCCACCATTACCGACCGCATCGATGCCGGCCTGATCGCCAAGGCCGGTCCGCAATTGAAGCTGATCGCCAATTTCGGCGCCGGGGTGGACAATATCGACGTCAAGGCCGCCACCGATAAGGGCATCCTGGTCACCAACACGCCCGGCGTGCTGACCGAGGACACCGCCGACATGACCATGGCACTGATTTTGGCGGTGCCGCGCCGGCTGGTCGAAGGCGTGGCGGTGATGCAGGAGGAGAAATTCGGCGGCTGGGCGCCCTGCTGGATGATGGGCAACCGGCTACAAGGCAAGCGGCTGGGCATTGTCGGCATGGGCCGGATCGGCCAGGCCGTGGCGCGGCGCGCCCGCGCCTTCGGACTTCAGATCCATTATCACAATCGCAAACAGGTGCGATCGAGCAGGAACTGGAAGCGACCTACTGGGACAGTTTGGACCAGATGCTGGCGCGCATGGACATCGTCTCGGTCAATTGCCCGCACACGCCCGCCACCTTTCATTTGCTGTCGGCGCGGCGGCTGAAGCTGATGAAGCCGTCCGCCTATATCGTCAACACCGCGCGTGGCGAAGTGATCGACGAAAACACCTTGGCGATGATGCTGGAAAAAGGACAGTTGTCCGGCGCCGGGCTGGACGTGTTCGAGAACGAACCCGCCGTCAATCCCAAGCTGCTCAGGGCCAAGAATGTGGTGCTGCTGCCGCATATGGGCTCGGCCACCATCGAAGGCCGCATCGACATGGGCGAAAAGGTGATCGTCAACATCAAGTCGTTCGTCGACGGCCATGCGCCTCCCGACCGTGTCATTCCGGCGATGTTGTAATTCATTGTCATCCCCGGCGAACAGCGGCGAAGCCGCTGTAAGGGAAGGGGACCCAGGTGGACAGATCAAACCCGGTCTTTCCACCTGGGTTCCCGCCCGGCCACTCGCTTTAGCTCGCGGCGTTCGACGCTCAAATCGATCCACAGGATCGATTTGCCCGGCTTTTGCCGGTCGCGTCTCACCCCCTCGCGCCGTTGCGGCGCTCGGCCGGGAATGACACCGATTTTCTTACTTCAGCGTCGCGTCAAAGAGCTCGACCATCTTCTCAAACGCCCGCTCGGCTTGCAGCTCATTATAAATAGGCCGTCCCGGCGTGGTCCAACCATGGCGGGCGCCGTCATAGACCTCGCTCTGGAACGCGCCATGCCAGTCGCGCAAGGCCCGCTCCAATGCCGCGACCTGTTCCGGTGTCGCGGTCGCGTCTTCCACCGCATGGCCGAAATACAAGCGCGCCGTGATCGGCGACAGGATGCGGTGCGGACTGTCCGGCGCGGTCGTTACCAGGAAGCCGCCGTGAAACGACGCCGCCGCGGAAATCTTATCCGGCACGGCCGCCGCAATGCGCACCGCCATCTGGCCGGTGAAGCAATAACCCACCACGCCGATCTTGCCTTGCTTCACGTCTTTCTGCGCCAGCAGGAAATCGACATAGGCCTTGCCGTCCTGGACCATGTCGGCGGGCGTCAGCGCCTGGAACAGCGCGCCCAATCGCTTCTTGTTCTCCTCCGCATTGTCCGTCTCCAGCCCCTCGGGCTGAATGGGCGCATAACGGTGGACCACATTGGGCATCAGGACGATAAATCCCTTTTCCGCCAGCCTTTCCGCCATGCCGATATTGCCGGGCCGGATGCCCCAGATGTCGGTGAGAAACAGCACGCCGGGAAATTCCCCGATCCCATCGGGACGGATCAGCAGGCCCTGGTTTCCGACTGCGGGAATATCAAGTTTTTCCTGAATCATCTTTGCTCTCGTACAGAACGGTGTTCCAGTAACGCGCCTGATGGCTTCCGGTCCGGGTGAAGCCCCGCTTAAGCAGCACGCGGCCGATCATCCAATTGAAATAACCGTGCGCGACCAGGGCCGTCACGCCTTTCTGCCTGGCACGCGCCATCAAAATTTCCGCCGCCTGGACCGCGCGTTTGGCCGCGTCGCGCGGATTCTCGATTTCGGGATGAAAGCCGGCATGCCAGAGAATCCGCGACACCACCGCCCATTTGGGAACCTTCATGCTCAGCAGCGGAATCGGCGGGCTCGCCAGCGGCGCTTCGTCGAACAGGGGATCGGCGATCAACTCGGCATGCGGCGCCAGGGTCGCGGCGCTCTCATGGCTGCGCCGGCGCCCACTGGTGAAGACATGATCGAGTTCCCGCACCAGGTCGCGCAATTCCTCCGGCGGCAGGTTGGACGGCGAAAGACCCGCCTCTTCATACGAATCGATATAATCCGCGAAGCCGCGATGGGAGGTCCGCGGGCTGAGCGCAATATGGGGCTGGCCGTGCCGGATAAGCAGGATACGCGGGGCAGATTTGGAGGCGGGCAAACCGAGTCCTTTCGGCTTAGGTTATGCGGCAGCCAAAGGCTTTCCAAAACCCCTTAACGCGCGACCCCAGTGCCCAGCGTTAAGGCCTTAAGCCCAAAATTTAGGCAAACACCTGTTGCATCGCAACAACGCCTGCCCAAATCATGCTTTTTTGCCCCAAAAGGCGGCCAAAAAGGCAAACCGCCATATTGAGATTGGACGGGTGAAACAGAACTGTCACTCGCATCCGGGGGCGTGACGCAGGCGCCTGGCAACGAAGAGGACTTGAAATGAAAAATTCCACCAAATTGCTTTTGGGCGCGGTCAGCCTGGCAGGCGTTGCAACCGCCGCGGCTCCCGCTTTCGCCCAGGACGCGCCGCCTTGGGCGCTTGCCGGGTATATCGCCGCCACCAGCGACTATCGCTTCCGCGGCATCAGCCAGAATGAGCGCAACTTCGCGCCGCAGGGCTCAGTGACCCTGACGGGGCCGGAAGGCTTCTATGTCGCCGCCTGGGCGTCGCAGGTCGATTTCACGCCGGGTTCGGGCAACGCGCCTGAAGTCGAGCTCGACATTTATGGTGGCAAGCACACCGACCTGTGGGGCGTCGATTGGAATTTCGAGCCCTATTACTATTCCTATCCCTCGCAGCCGGGCGGCTACAACGCCGACTATTTCGAGATCCAGAACCAGTTCACCAAGGCGTTCGGGCCGCTGACCTTGAGCGGCACCTGGGCCTGGTCGGACAATCTGGCCTTCAATGGCGGCACCGGAAACGCGCTGTACGGCAATGCCAGCTACACCATTCTCGACTGGCTGAGCATCAGCGGCAATCTCGGCCATCAATGGGCGCAGAATGCCAAATATGCGGGTTCGAGCGATTACACCTGGGCCGATATCGGCGTCACCGCGATGTGGAAGGGCTTCGCGGTTGACCTGCGTTACAGCGGCACCGACCTCAGCGGCCCGAAATGCGCGGCTTTCTACATGGCGACCACCCATGCCTGCGCCGGCAATGTCGTGGCCACCGTCACCTACAATGTGAGCCTGTTCCCGTAAACCGCGGACAGAAGGATCAAGTGCAAAACCCGCGAGACGCAAGTCTCGCGGGTTTTTGCTTGCCGCGGTGGCGACCGCGCAAACCCATCTTCCGTTTCGCGCGTTTGCGATCAGATGCCGGATCCCATCAGCCCATCAATTGTTACTGGCAGCGGTCACAAGGAATTGCCCGCCTATCTGGCCAATGGCGTTATCGGGCTTCGGGTGCGCGACAATCCCCTGGCTGCCGGAATGGCGTTGGTTTGCGGCTTTGCCGGCTTGCATGCGGAAAAAAAGATCGGAGCCGCGGCGGTGGCCCCCTATCCCCTGGCGGCCAACCTGGCGTTGGACGGCGTGTGGCTGGCGGATCTGCCGCATCAGCTGACCGTGATCGATCAGGCCTATGATTTTTCCAACGGTGAACTGACCAGCCATGTGCGATTCGAGGCGCAGGGCATCACAGCCGACATCGAAGTGCTCACTTTTTGCTGCCGCCACCAGCCAAGCCTGGTTGTCCAAGAATTGGCGGTGCGCCTGGACAAGGCCTGTGACGTCAAAATCCAGTCGCTGGTCGACGCGGGAGGGGTGCCGGGGAAATTGAAGGCCCTCACCTGCGGCACGCCAGGTGGGGGACAGGATTTCGACAGCAGCCTGCTTTGGGAAAGCGAAGGAGGGCTGTGCGAGTGCGGAATCGCGCTGGTCACTGAGCTGCTTGGCGCCCAGGATGCCAAGCCGGAAAAGCCCGGAAATGGCGATCACGGCGCCTTCGCCACCCAATATGGCTTCCGGGGGCGGGCCGGCGCCACCTTTCGCCTGCGCCAGATCGTCAGCCTGGTGCCAAGCACCATGCACGGCCGGCCGGATCGGCATGCCGAACGGCTCGCGTCCCTGGGCGCGCATCAAGGCTTTGAGCATCTGCGCCGCGCCAATCGGGCGGAATGGAAGGAATTGTGGAAAGGCCGCATTCTTCTACATGGCGCCGGCCGCCACTGGCAGCAATTGGCCGATGCGGCCTTTTATTATCTCAACGCCTCGGTCCATGCGGCGTCGTCTTCGTCAACCTCGATGTTCGGCTTGGCGATCTGGCACGACTATCACTATTACTATGGCCATGTGATGTGGGACATCGAGACATTCTGCGTCCCGCCACTGACCCTCCTTCAGCCTGAAGCGACCGAAGCGCTGCTTCAATACCGGCTGCGCAACCTGAACGGGGCGCGCACCAATGCCCAAAGTTTCGGGCGGCGCGGACTTCAATTTCCTTGGGAGTCCGCGCCGGCATCCGGCCAGGAATCCGCACCCTCACCCGGGACCGCGGCCTGGCATGAGGATCATGTCAGCCTGGATGTGGCGCTGGCCTTTGCCCATTATGCCCATGTCACCGGCGATGGAAACTTCCTTCGCGACAAGGCCTGGCCTGTTCTTTCCGGTGTGGCGGACTGGATTGCGAGCCGCAGCCACAAAAGCCGGCGCGGTTATGAAATCCGCCGCTCCATGGGAATCGCGGAGCGTAAAACGGAATCCGACAACGAGGCCTTCACCCTGCTGTCGGCCCGCCAGGTACTGCGCGAGGCCTTGCACGCCGCCAAGCTGTTGAGCCGTCCACCGGGGGTGGACTGGGCCCGGATCGCCGAAAGGCTGGTTCTGCCCATACGCGATGGCGTGCTGGTTTCGCATGACCAATATCGCAGCAATGAGGAGAAGGGCGCCACGCCCTCACCCTTGATGGGAATATTTCCGCTGCGAACCGGGCTGGACGCCAATCTTGCCGCGGCCACGCTGCGCTTTTTTCTGCGACGGGCGAATGACTATATCGGCAACCCCATGTTGTCGTCGCTGTATGGCGTCTGGGCGGCGCACACGGGTGACAGGAAAGCGGCGCTCAGGCTGCTGGAGGAGGGATATGGCAAATTCATCGCGCCCCGCTTCCTGCAGACTCTGGAGTACCGGCCCGACCGCCATCCCGAGCAGCCGCAGGCGGGACCGTTCTTTGCGAATATGGGCGGGTTGCTGATGAGCCTGCTGATGGGCTTTCCCCGGCTGCGGATCGGGCCGGAGGAGTTCACCACCTGGCCGCAGGCAGAGGTGGTGCTGCCGTCCGGATGGAAGGAGATCGAAGTGGAGCGCCTGTGGCTGCGGGGGCGTCCAGTACGTCTAGTCGCACACCACGGCCGCCGCGCGACGCTGGAGGAAGTTAGGAGCTAGAGCGGGGATCCCGACCAAGTTGGGTCCCCTTCCCTCGACCGGCCTGATTGGCCGGTCTCGCCGGGGACACTTCATCTCGGCGCGCTTGCGCGCCGAGATGAACTGGCTGGGGCGGGAGGGATCGAACCTCCGCATGCCGGAATCAAAATCCGGTGCCTTACCACTTGGCGACGCCCCATCAGGCTTGGGTCCCCTGGACGGGGGCCTCCGTATAAAGGGAGCGGGGCCGGTCCGCAAACCCGGAAAAAAGGCCATGCCCAGAAAGGTTTGCAGTCCGGTTGCGGGGGCGGGGGGGCATCGTTATAAGGGCGCCTCCCGAGGCGGAGGGGACATCTCCTGCGCACTGGTTCGGAGAGTAGCTCAGCCTGGTAGAGCACTACGTTCGGGACGTAGGGGCCGGAGGTTCGAATCCTCTCTCTCCGACCAATCTTTCCCCCCGATACCAAGCGCGAGGTTCGACAAAAGCCCGCCAGGTCTTTGGGGCGGTCCGACCGCAACGCTCCTCCAGATCGCGCGTTACGCAAGGCGCGATGCGCCTCTCCCGCCTGCCCCTGCTTCTTGTCCTGCTCAGCCTGGCCGGCTGCGCCAGCCAGCCGGCGCCCGTGCCCATCATCCCGCCGGCACCCGCCCCGCAACAGCCGGCTGCGCCCACCTTTACCCAGTCCGGCCTCGCCTCTTTCTACGGCGCCGCCCATGACGGCAAGCGCATGGCCAGTGGCGAGAAGTTTGATCCCCAAGCCCTGACCGCGGCGCATCGCAGCCTGGCCCTGGGCAGCCGGGTGGTTGTCACCAATCTCGAAAATAACCGGTCGGTGACGGTGACAATCACCGATCGCGGTCCATTCGTCCGTGGACGGATTATCGATCTGTCGCTGGCCGCGGCCCGGGCGCTGGGCATGATCGAAAGGGGCGTGGCGCGCGTCCGGGTCGAGGCTTTGCCGACAATTTCCCCCGCCAGCTAAACCCCGCATTCACCCCTTCAGGCCAAAAAGGGTTCCCAAAAGCGCGGCGGCGCGCTATTCGATGACCCGGGATGCGTCATTACCAATTGCTGTCATTGGCTGTTTTGCTGACCGGGCTTGCTGGTTGCGCCACCAAGGCGCCGCCCGCGCCTCCGCTTCCCCTGCCGCCGGCGCCGCAGCCTGCGCCCATGGTCCCGCAACCCGCGGTGCCACAGCAACCGCTCGCGGCTCTGCCACCAGACCCGACCCCGCAATTTCCGCCGTCAAACACCTACTTCAGTGAAACCGGCATGGCCTCCTTTTACGGCCGCGCCCATGACGGCAACAAAACCGCCAATGGCCGGCGCTTCGATCACCGCGATTTCACCGCCGCCCATCCCAGCCTGCCCTTCGGCACCCGGGTCCGGGTCACCAATCTGGGCAATGGCCGCACCGTGACGGTGGAAATCACCGACCGCGGCCCGCATATCAAGCGGCGCATCATCGACGTCTCTTTGGCGGCAGCGCGCGCACTGCACATGCAGAAAAGCGGCGTCGCGCGGGTGCGGGTCGAGGCTTTCCGCATCGACCAGGCTTCCAGGGACTGATCACAGACTCGCTTTGCCTGGCGCGCGGAAGGATGGAAAAGTGGGACGCCACTCCTTCAAGGTGTCCTTCATGGTTTATCTGGCGCCCATCGCCCTGCTCTTCTGCTCCAATGTGTTCATGACCTTTGCCTGGTATGGGCAATTGAAATTCCCCAATGCCGTGCTCTGGCAGGTCGTGCTGGTAAGCTGGGGCATCGCATTTTTCGAATATTGCCTGGCGGTGCCGGCCAACCGCATCGGCCACCAGGTCTATTCCGCGGCCCAGCTCAAGACCCTGCAGGAAATCATCACCCTGTTGGTGTTCGGCGTGTTTTCGGTAACTTACCTAGGTGAAAGCCTGAGGTGGAATCATATGGTCGCTTTTTTGTTTTTATGCGGCGCTGCGTTTTTCTCTTTCAACAAATGGAGTTAGTTGCCCGGGCCGCTCGCCCAAGCTCGCGGCGTTCGCCGCGCGAAACGGTCCACTGGACCGTTTCGTACGACGCGGCTCACAGAACCACATGGTGTCGTTCTTGTTCCTATGCGGCGCCGCCTATTTCTCCTTCAAAAAATGGAGTTAGCACCGCTCTTCTCAATGCAGCTTCAGCCGCGGCCGGACGATTTGGTTGACATGGCCCACCAGGATCAGCGCCAGGCCCTTGAGCCAGCCATGAATGGCGATCAGGTGCATGCGGTAGAGCGAGAGATAGACAAAGCGCGCCAGCCGGCCTTCGATCGCCATGCGCCCGCCGATCAAATTGCCCATCAGCGATCCCACGGTGGAGAAATGGCTGAGCGACACCAGCGAGCCATGATCGTGATAGACGAATGCCTTGAGCGGTTTGCCCCGGATCAGCGCCTTGAGATTGTGGAACGCCACAGCCGCCATCTGGTGCGCGGCCTGCGCCCGGGGCGGCACCGGCCGGCTCTCGCCATTGGGTAGGAAATAAGCGCAATCGCCAATCGCGAAGATGCGGTCATCTCGCGTGGTCTGCAGCGTCGGCGTCACCACCAGCTGATTGCTGCGGGTGACTTCCAGTCCCAACCCCGCCAGGAAATCGGGGCCTTTGACACCAGCCGCCCAGATGCGCAGATCGGCTTTGATCAGCTCGCCGGACTTGGTGATCATGCCTTCCGGTGTCGCTTCCACCACCTGTTCGCCGGTGATGACGCGCACGCCCAGCGCTTCCAGCTCCTTATGCGCAGCCTCGGCCAGCTTTTCCGGCAGCGCCGGCAGGATCCGCGGCCCCGCCTCGATCAAAGTCACTTTCAGCCGGCTTTCGTCGAACACTTCCAGGCCGTAATGGCGCAGCTCCGACGCGGCGTTGTAAAGCTCCGCCGCCAGCTCCACCCCGGTGGCGCCGCCGCCGACAATATCCACCCGCACCTGGGCATCGGCGCCGGGATCGATCTGCAAGGTGCGGGAGACTCTCAGGCAGTGATCCAGCAGCTTGGAACGGAAACGATCGGCCTGCAGCCGGCTGTCCAGGAAGATGCAGTTCTGGGCCACGCCCTTGGTGCCGAAGTCATTGGTCACCGAGCCCACCGCCAGCACCAGATAGTCATAGCGGATGGGGTGGCGGCCCATGATCTCGCGGCCGTCTTCGTCCAGGATCGGCGCGATCAGCACCTGTTTCCTGTCGCGGTCGATGCTTTCCAGGGCGCCATAGAAAAAGCGGTAGCCCCAAGCGAAACCATGGCTGCGATAGCCGACCTCGTCCAGGTTGGCGTCCAACGAGCCGGTCGCCACTTCGTGCAGCAGTGGTTTCCAGATATGGGTGCGGTTCTTCTCCACCAGGATGATGTCGAAGGCCGCGCGACCGAAATGTGCGCCCAGCCGGGTGGCCAGCTCCAGCCCCGCGGCGCCGCCGCCCACCACCACGATCTGGATCTTGCGCACCTTCGGCGCCTCGGCCTCGCTCATGCGGCGACAGATAGCACAGCTTGCATCTTTTCCGGTCCCGCATTTTCGGTCAGGCTGGCACGCGAATTCAAGAAAGCCCGCCCATGAGCGATTTCCGCATCAGCCTGGACAAAGCCAATACCGTGATCGCTGCCACCTTCGCCAAGGGCAAGGAGGCCGGGATGAAGCCGCTTTCCTGTGTTGTGGTGGATGCGGGCGGGCATGTCATCGCCTTCCAGCGCCAGGACGGCACCAGCTTCCTGCGGCTGGATATCGCACGCGGCAAAGCGGCCGGCGCACTGGCCCTGGGGGTCAATTCCCGCCGGATCGGCGAAATGGCGGCGGAACGTCCCAGCTTCATCGCCTCGCTGGGCCATTTGACGGCCAACGGCCTGGTCCCGGTGGCGGGCGGGGTGATCGTCA
>JADMIO010803764.1_pt1 | contig 11428 bp, 10 predicted proteins | sample 8958161 | NCBI WGS metagenome assembly JADMIO01 (sample SAMN16585339, study PRJNA669376) | soil metagenome | isolation source: Crop rotation soil | place: USA: Cullars Rotation, Alabama | collected 2011
CTTTCCCCGGCGGCGCGCGGCCGGGCGGGCTGCCGGGGCTGGCGCTCGAGCTGGGCGGCGTCGGGACGCTGCTGCGCGCGCTGCTCGGCCTGAGCCCGTCGTACCAGGCGATGGCCGGGAAGACGACGCTGCTCGGCGCCGTGCGCGACGGCACGGAGGATCTCGCGAAGGAGTTCCCCGATCTCCCTGCCTTCCAGGCCGACATCGTGTGGTGCCAGCACGACGCGGTCGTCGAGGACGTCGGATACGGCGCCGACGTCGCGTACCGCCCGCGCCCCGCGGGAACGACGCACACGAGCGTGTGCAAGCCGGCGTCGGGGTACCCGCTGCCGATGAAGTTCGCGCGCCATGGCGTCTAGCGCCGACCCGGCCCGGTTCCACCTCGCGCGTTTCCTCGTGGAGACGCTCGGCCCCGCTCTCCATCGTCTCGAGGAGATGGAGCGGCGGCTCGAGCCGGACCCGTCGGACCACGGGCCCGAGCCGCCCTCCTCCCACGCCGTCGACTCGGTCACGGCGGAAGCGGTCGAGGCCGCGTCGATCGCGTGCCTCGGCGCCGAGGTGGGAACGTTCCCCGCGGACGACGTCGCGGCTGCGCTCGACTCCGGCCGCGCGACCTTCGAGGCGATCGCGCGGCGCATCGCGTACGCGCCCTCGCGCGTGTCGCGCGACACGAGGGCGGAGCTGCTCGTGCACGGCGACACGAGGGGCGCGGTGTACCTGCGAACGGTCCCCGACGCCGCGGACCCCGTTCTCGCGAGGGCCACGTTCCAGAGCGCGTGGCTCGCCATGCGCGCGCTGCGGCGCGACGGTCCCGGGAAGCGGCTGCTCGAAGCGCTGCGCGACCCGGACGACGACCGCTGGCTCGAGATCACCGGCGCCGCGATCGCGGCCATCGAGCCGCTCCTGCTCGCCGACTCGATCGAGTCGATCGACGCTTCCGCGATCGACGCGCTGTGGCCGCTCGACGCCACGGTCGCGACGGTCGGCTACCTCGAGGGCCTCCGCGCGTGGAGGGACGACCTCGCCCCCGACCTCCTCGCGGTCGCCGGCGCCGTCGCGCAGGCGCACGCGTGGCGCTTCGACCTCACCACGACGCCGGCGTCCGCGCGCTGGGGCCACGCGGTCCGCCTCACCACGCAGGCGATCCGGATGCTCGGCCCGCGCCTGCTCGACGTGGAGCCCGAGCGCCTCCCGTGGCCCGAGGACTTCGACGAGGTCGCGAAGCGCGCCGCGACCGCGTGGACCCTGCTCAGCGCCCAGCTCGTGCCACAGCTCCCTTGAGGGAGCGTCCCCGTCAGAACAGGGTGGCCTGGTAGATGCGGTCGTTGCCGAAGCCGAGGAACCACAGCGTCGGCTTGCCGTTGACCGGCAGGCCCGCCGCGATGCCCTGGGGCTCGCTCCTCTTGATCTCCGGCGAGGGATCGACGACGCCGTCCATCGTGATGCTCGCGATCCTGTTGTCGCCGAAGCTCGTGAACCACATCTTGCCGTCCCCGCCGTCGGTGATCCCCTCGAGGGTGATGAGGCCGGTCTCGTAGAACGTGAACTCTCCGCCGGGCGTCACCTTCCCGACGGTCCCCGAGAAGCCCTCGGTGAACCACATGTTGCCGTCGGGCCCGAGCGCCAGGTACTGCGGTCCGTCGAGGAGCTGCGGCAGCTCGGTGATGACGCCGTCCGTCGTCACCTTCGCGATCGCGCCGGGCACGGCCTCGAGGAACCAGAGGTTGCCGTCGGAGCCGGTCTTGATGAAGCCGGGGAAGCTGCCGGGCGTCGGGATCGGGAACGACGTGAACGCCTCGGTCGCGAGGTCGAAGCGCCACACGGCGTTCGTCGTGATGTCCGTGAACCAGATCGCTCCGTCGGGTCCGGTCGTGATGCCGCCCGCGACGCCGAACACGTCGTAGACGAACTCCTTGATCTTCCCCTTGGGGTTGATGCGGTTGATCCGGCCGTTCGCGCCGCCGGTGAACCAGACGTTCCCGTCCGGCCCCGCCGTGATCGCGTGCGGGAAGCTCTCGGTGCGCGTCGGGAACTCGGTGATCATGCCGGAGGGGGTCACGCGCGCGACCCGGCCCGCGTTCTGCTCGGTGAACCACATGTTGCCGTCGGGGCCGAGGCAGATGTCGATCGGCTGACTCACGCCCGTCGGGATGAGGAAGTTCCGCAGGCGGAAGTCCGCGGACGAGACGGCCGTCACCGCCGAGGCGAGGACGACGGCGAACAGGAACGGGGAGACGACGCGCTTCATGAGGACCTCCTGGTGCGAACGACGCGGTGAGAAGCTACCTGGCGGAAGATCGTACACGCACGCGTCGCATCGCGCTCCTCGCCCGTGCGTCGATTTTCGGGGGACGGTGCCGCGCGCCACGCGAAGCGTACCCCAGCACCACGGTTCCGCGTAACCGGCGGTCCGCTGGCAACTCCATTGCAGCGTAGGGTCCACGAACGGGGGTCCAGGAGGAAGGCATGCGTACGACCAGGATTGCCGCCGTCACCGGAACCGCGCTCGCGGCCGTCGCCGCGGTCGTGGTCGCGTACGGCGGGCGCGTCGCCCCGATCCGGCTGCCGCAGCCGACGGGGTTCGATCGGGTGATCGCGAACAACGCGGACAAGATGATGGCGGAGGGTCAGCAGACCTTCCGCTACGACACGTTCGGCGACGAGGACTTCTGGGGCGGCACGCTGCGCCTGCACGAGTCGGTCGCGACCGTGAGCCCCGCGGCGGCGCTGGCGCTCGGGCTCAAGGTGGACTCGAACGCGCTCACGCCGGAGCAGCTGCGCCTGCTGGTCGAGGGCAAGCTCGACCTCGACGACCCGGCCGTGACGCTGCAGCTCATCCAGCGGAAGGCGGTCCTGGGCGTCACGGGCTTCTTCGACGCGGAAGGCCACATGACGTCGATCGGCTTCCAGTGCTCGCTGTGCCACTCGACCGTGGACGATTCCGTCACGGCGGGCGTGGGCAAGCGGCTCGACGGCTGGGCGAACCGGGACCTGAACGTCGGCGCGATCATCGCGACGGCTCCGGACCTGTCGCTGTTCGCGGAGCTCCTCGGCGTCACGCAGGACGACGTGCGCGCCGTGCTCAACAGCTGGGGCCCCGGCAAGTTCGACGCCGAGCTGCTCCTCGACGGCAAGACGACGACCCCCGACGGCAAGCCCGCCGCCACGCTGATCCCGCCCGCGTTCGCGATGGCCGGGTTCAACCAGCACACGTGGACGGGAGCGTGGGGAACGGTGACGTACTGGAACGCGCTCGTCGCGAACCTCGAGCTGCGCGGCAAGGGAACGTTCTTCGATCCGCGCTTCGACGACCCGGTGCAGTTCCCCGTCGCCGCCGCGCACCCCGAGCTGTTCGGGCACAAGGCGGACGACGTGGACCGGATCACGCCGAAGCTCGGCGCGCTCGAGTTCTACCAGCTCGCGATCCCCGCGCCGGCGCCGCCCGAGGGCAGCTTCGACGAGGAGGCCGCCGCGCGCGGCGACGTGCTGTTCTCCGGCAAGGCGAAGTGCGCGAGCTGCCACGTCGAGCCGATCTTCACCGAGCCGGGCTGGAACCTGCACCCGGGCTCCGACGTCTGCATCGACAACTTCCAGGCCGACCGCGCGCCCGACCACGTGTACAAGACCGCGGGCCTCGCCGGCCTGTGGACGCACACGAAGGGCGGCTTCTTCCACGACGGCCGCTTCGCGACCCTTCTCGACGTCGTGAACCACTACGACGGCTGCTTCTCACTCGGCCTCACGGAGGACGAGAAGAACGATCTCGTCGAGTACCTGAAGTCCCTTCCCGACGAGGGCTGAGTTTCTGCTAGCCTCGGCCGCGTGAGCGATCCCGCGGCCGAGGCGAGACGGTGGCTGCTGTCGGCGGCGACGGCCACGCTGTGCACGCTCGCGGCCGAGCCGGACATCGAGGGCTGGCCGTTCGGCTCGCTCGTCCCGTACGCGCTCGCGGGCGACGGCACGCCGATCGTGCTCCTCTCCGGGATCGCCCAGCACACGAGGAACGTGCGGCGCGACCCCCGCGCGTCGCTGTTCGTAGCCGATCCGGCTCCCCCCGAAGACGCGCAGGCCGCGTGGCGCGTCACCGTCGTCGGGCGCGCGCGGCCGCTGCGGGACGACGAGTTCGACGAGGCGCATGCGAGATACGTCGAGCGGGTGCCGGAGGCGCCCGGCTACTTCGGGACGCACGACTTCGGCTACTGGGCGATCGACCCCGTCCGCGTGCGCGCCATCGGCGGCTTCGGCGCCATCCACTGGCTCCCCGGCGACGCCGTGCTGCGCGACCCACGGGGCGGGGGAATGGGCGAGGCGGCCCGCGGCATCGCCTCGCACGTGAACGGGCATCACGAGGATGCGCTCCGGCGGATCGTCGCGGCGGCCACGGGAACGATGCCGGCAAGCGCGCGTATCCGCTCGGTGGACTGCACCGGATTCCTCGTCGAGACGAAGTCTCCCGACGCGCTGCGGCACGTCGGCTTCGGCCGCGAGATCGACGCCTCCGAGGCGCGCGACGTCTTCGTCGAGCTGACGCGGGCCGCCCGGGGGGAGATGCCCGCGTAGAGGCTTGACGTTTCGCGCGGTTGCCGGTACGTCTTCCGCAGATCTTCTTCGGGGGGCTGCGATGCGCGTGATCTCCGCCGGGTTCCTGCTCGTTCTCCTTCCGTGCTCCGCCGCGTCTGCTCGCGACCTCTCGTTCGAGGAGCGCGTCCACGCCCAGGAGGCGATCGAGCGCGTCTACTACTCGCACCAGATCGGCGCGACGAAGGCCTTCGAGGCCGCGGTGCCGCGTGCGGTGATCGAGAAGAAGGTCGAGACCTACCTCGAGGAATCCGCAGCGCTCGCGAGCTTCTGGAACACGCCCGTCACGGCCGCGATGCTTCGCGCCGAGATGCGCCACCAGGCGTCGGCGACGCAGATGCCGGACCGGCTGCGCGAGCTGTATGCGGCGCTCGGTGACGACGCGTTCCTCGTCGAGGAGTGCCTCGTGCGCCCAGCGCTCGTCGACCGGCTCGCGCGGAGCTTCTTCGAGTCCGACGAGCGGATCCACGGTCTTCGCAAGAGGACGTGGTCGTCGTGGTGGCGCGAGGCATCGCCGGGCTTCGACCGCGCCGTCGGAGTGAGCGCGGCGCCGGACGACGTGCTTCCGCCTCTCGAGGAAGCCCCGGGGTGCGGCCACGACAACACATGGAAGAACGGCGTCCTCGACGACGTGCCTCACGCGCGATCCGGCCAGTCGGCGGTGTGGACGGGCAACGAGGTGATCGTCTTCGGGGGGTACGGGGAGTTCGGCGCGGTGACGGAGGGCGAGCGGTACGACCCCGCGATCGACCGGTGGAGTCCGATCTCGAGTGTCGGCGAGCCTATCCCGCTCTCGTATCACAGCGCGGTCTGGACCGGGACGGAGATGATCGTGTGGGGCGGGCCGGTCTCAGGCGGCGCCGGTCGCTACGACCCCGTCGCCGATGCATGGTCTCCCGTCTCCACGGACGGCGCGCCGAGCGGGCGCTCGTTCCAGACCGCGATCTGGACCGGCAGTCGCATGGTCGTCTGGGGTGGGCTGGGCATATTCCCCCTGCAAAGCGGTGGGCAGTACGATCCGGCGACGGACACGTGGAGCGCGACATCCCTCGTGGGCGCGCCGGCGACCCGGTACGGCCACGTCGCCGTCTGGACCGGGAAGCGGATGCTCGTCTGGGGCGGCTACTCGCAGGGTTACCACCCCGAGACCGGCGGCTCCTACGACCCCGTCGAGGACGTCTGGACCTCCATGAGCGCCGCCGGCGCACCGCAGGGGCGGGAGGGCTCCGCCGGCGTATGGGCCGGAGCATTCCTCGTCGTGTGGGGCGGCTACGCCGGCTTCGACGGGGATCTCGACACCGGCGGCAGGTACGATCCGGAGTCCGACACGTGGCTTCCCACCTCGCTGGCCGGCGCTCCGTCGGCACGGATCGACTTCACCGCGATTTCGACGGGCGACAGGATGCTGGTGTGGGGAGGCCGCAGCGATCTGGACGGCGCGATGAACACGGGCGGGCGTTACGATCCGGTGAGCGACACCTGGACTTCGATGAGTCTCACCAATGCTCCGGTCGGCCGAGCCGCGCACGAAGCGGTGTGGACCGGCAGCAGGATGATCGTGACCGGAGGTACGACGAGCTACCTGTACGGGTTCAAAGCTCCGACCATGGGCGGCCGCTACGATCCCGTGACGGACACGTGGACTCCCACGAGCACGTGGAGCGGCCCGCGGGAGCGGAGTAACCACTCCCAGGTATGGACCGGCAGCAAGATGATCGTCTGGGGCGGCGTGAGCGAGGAGTCATTCCACGGGGTGTTCCTGGTGACCGGCGGCATGTACGACCCGGCGCTCGACACCTGGACGGACACGTCCACGGACGGAGCTCCCGGCGGCCGTGAGGAGCACGCCACCGTGTGGACGGGCACGGACATGATCGTCTGGGGCGGGGTTTACTACGACGGCACCACTCGCTACTGGAACGACGGAGGACGCTACGATCCCGTCGCCGACGCATGGACGCCGGTCTCCACGGTAGGCGCGCCCGCGGGCCGGTCCCGTGCCACGGGCGTCTGGACCGGATCCGAGATGATCGTCTGGGGAGGAAGCGTGCTGACGGCGAACTACGGTGACGGCGGACGATACTCACCGGCGACCGACACGTGGACGCCGGTGTCGCTCACCGGCGCGCCCGCCGCTCGAAACTCGCACACCGCCGTCTGGACCGGGTCCGAGATGATCGTTTGGGGCGGCTGGGGCGACCAGCCCTTCGGCGATGGGGAGCGTTACGATCCCACGATCGACGCCTGGACGCCCGTATCGGCGAACGGCGCCCCCGGCCCGCGAGCCGCGCACACCGCCGTCTGGACCGGCTCCCGCATGATCGTGTGGGGCGGAACGAAGAAGCAGCGTTTGCAAGGGTTGCAGACCGGCGGGATCTACGACCTTGCGACCGATTCGTGGACCCCGATCTCCACGGTGAACGTTCCCCGGGGCCGTTCGTTCCACACGGCGGTGTGGACCGGCTCCGAGATGATCGTTTGGGGCGGCATCGCGACGATGGACTACCTGCAGAGCGGTGCGCGGTACGACCCGGAAGCGGACGCGTGGCGGAGCACGCGCAAGGAGGACGCGCCGAGTCCTCGCTGGAATCACCGCGCGGTGTGGACCGGCGAGTTCATGATCGTGTGGGGCGGGGATTACTACGGAAACTACACCAGCACGGGTGGGGCGTATCACGCCTGTCCCTGACGTGGGCTAGGCGGGCTGCTCGACCTCGTAGCCAAGCTCGCGGCCGAGCTTGCCGTAGGTGAGTCCCGCGGTCACGTCGTAGGCGACGTGGACGGCCATGGCCGGCAGGAGCGATCCGCTCAGCAGCACGAGGCCGTGGAAGCCGAGCGCGAAGGCGGTGATGACGGCCGCCGACTTCCAGCCCTGGATGGCGTGCCCGAGGCCGAAGCTCGCCGCGCTGAGGACGATCGCCAGCGCGAGGCTGCCGGTCAGCGTGTGCAGCAGCGAGGTTTGCACCCCGCGCCACGTGATCTCCTCGCTGATGCCGGCCAGGATCGAGACGGTCCACCACCACGCGCGCTCGGTCGCGCTCGACGGCATGAAGAGCCGCACGATGGGCTTCCTCTCGAGGACCGCCTTCCTCCAGCGAGGCCGCATGGCCAGGACGGCGACGGCATACATGGCGGCCGCGGCGGGAAGGGCGAGGAGGAGCCGCGAGCCGTCCCCGGGGAACAGGTCCACGTGCTGGGCGCGCGCGGTGAGCAGGGAGATGGCCCCGAAGAAGACGAGCAGGATCGCCGTGGATCGGAACTGGCGCACCCGGTCGGGCAGCCGCCGCGGCGCCTTCTTCACCGCGTAGTAGCTGCGGATCGAGAGGAACGGGATGGCGAGCCCGAACAGGTAGAGGTGGAACACGCCGAGGGGCGTCAGGAAGGGTAGAGCCGCCGGCATGGGACTTCGTACGATACGACCATGCCGGCGGTTTCGAAGCGGAGAAGGGCACGCCCGGCTGCTCGGTGGTGCGACGCAAGGCACAATCGTCACCGGGCGTGCCGCTGGGGAATCAGCAAGCGGCGTTCCACGGATGCGAGCGCTCGACGGCGGGCCCGGGCGGCTCCGAAGGCAGGAACCGGGAAACTTCGACCTTGGAAAAAGGTCACGGCCCCTCCTCGATGCGCGCAATTTCGCGCCGCGTCGAACGAGCACGGCAATTGCTACACGATCTTGCGCGGAGGGAGCGGCACCCAGGGGGGAGCGAGCTCTCGAGCCCGGCGCGCGGGTATTCTGGGATACCATCGAGGGCTCTCGCCGGCATAGGAAGAAGGGGGGAATCCCGTGGCCGATGCAGCATCGAGCGTGATCCACCAGGCCATCGCCCGTGACGAGCGCGGCCTGCTGGACGTCTGGGTACGGCGGCAGATGGAGAGCGCGTCGAACCGGCGCGACCTGATCGACGTGAAGCAGCTCGAGGAGCAGTCCCGCGGGTTCCTCGCGACCCTGCAGGAGGCGTCGAAGAGCGGGGACCTCACGGACGTCATGACCGAGCCGTGGGCGAAGGCCCGCGAGGCGGTCTCGACCATGGCCAGGCTCCGCGCGCGACAGGGGTTCAGCCCGACCGAGACGGCGTCGTTCGTCCTGTCCCTGAAGCCGCCGCTCTTCGAGCGGATGGCGGAAGACCTCAAGGACGCGAAGCCGCTCGCAGCCGCGGTCGTGGCCGCCACCACGATGCTCGACCGCCTCGCGCTCTACACGAGCGAGGTCTACCAGAAGAGCCGCGAGGAGGTCATCCACAGCCAGCAGCAGGAGATGCTCGAGCTGTCCACGCCGGTCGTGCAGCTGTGGGCCGGCATCCTGGCCCTGCCGCTCATCGGCACGCTCGACAGCAACCGGACCCAGGTCGTGATGGAGAGCCTGCTCCGCGCCGTCGTCCAGTCCGAGTCGTCGATCGCGATCCTCGACATCACCGGCGTGCCCACCGTGGACACGCTCGTCGCGCAGCACCTCCTGAAGACGGTGGCCGCGGCGCGGCTCATGGGCGCCGACTGCATCATCAGCGGCATCCGGCCGCAGATCGCGCAGACGATCGTGCACCTCGGCGTCGATCTGTCGGGGGTCACGACGAAGGCGACGCTCGCCGACGCGTTCGCGCTCGCGCTCGCCAGGAAGGGGCTCGGGGTCGCGAAGGTCGGGAGCCTGGCGTGACGGAGCGCATCCCGATCCTGAAGATGGGCGAGTACCTGCTCGTCAGCATCCAGGTCGACATGCACGACCGTCTCGCGGTCACCCTCCAGGACGACCTCACCACGCGCATCGCCGAGACCGGCGCGAAGGCGGTGCTGATCGACATCTCGAGCCTCGAGATGGTGGACTCGTTCATCGGGAGGACGCTGTCGAACATCGCCGCGATGTCCCGCGTGCTCGACGCGCAGACCGTGGTCGTCGGCATGCGGCCCGCGGTGGCGATCACCCTCGTCGAGCTCGGCGTTGCCCTCGAGGGGGTCCGCACCGCGCTGTCGGTCGAGAACGGCATGGAGGTCCTGCGGGATTCCCTGAACGGAGGGAATGGTGTCCGTCCTCAGGGATGAGAGGTTGCCGCTGCGCTCCACGGAGGACATCGCGCTCGTTCGCCAGGCCGTGCGGGTCATGGCGAACGAGCTCGGCTTCGGTCTCGTGGACCAGACGAAGATCGTCACCGCCACGAGCGAGCTGGGCCGGAACACCGTGCAGCACGGGCTCGGCGGGAACGCGCGCATCCAGATGATCGACGAGGGCCCGCGGAAGGGGATCCGCATCGCGTTCGAGGACACCGGTCCCGGCATTCCCGACATCGACCTCGCCATGAAGGACGGCTACTCGACCGGCGGGGGCATGGGGCTGGGCTTGTCGGGGAGCAAGCGGCTGTCGAACGAGTTCGCGATCGAGACGGCCGTGGGGAAGGGCACGCGGGTGACGATCGCGAGGTGGAAATGAGGCGGCACGTGTCGATCGCGGTCAGCGACGCGTCGCACGTGGGGGACGCGCGCCGCGGCGCCGTCGAGCTCGCACGCTCGAACGGGTTCGACGACGAGCGCTCGGGAAGGGTCGCGGTCGTCGTCAACGAGATGTCGACGAACCTCGTCAAGCACGCGAGCGGCGGAGGCGAGGTGCTCGTCGGGCTCACCCACTCCGAGGGCGCGCCCGAGATCGACATCCTCGCGCTCGACCACGGTCCCGGCATGGACGTGGGCCGGTCGCTGCGCGACGGCCACTCGACCGCGGGCTCTCCCGGCACCGGCCTCGGAGCGATCGCGAGGATGTCGGACCTCTTCGACGTCCACTCCTCCTCGAGCGGCACCGCGGTGCTGTCGCGGATCTCGAGCCGGGGGCCCCGGCAAGGAGCGTCCTCGCCCGTGCTCCGGATCGCCGGAGTCGCCGTCGCCATCCCCGGGGAGATCGAGTGCGGGGACGCGTTCGCCGTGTCGCGGTTCCCGACGGCGACGCGCGTCCTGCTCGCGGACGGCCTCGGCCACGGCCCGGACGCCGCGAGGGCCTCGGACGAGGCGGCGCGCGTGTTCCTCGCGAGGAACGAGAGCGCGCTCGCCGATCTGTTCGATCACATCCACGGCGCCCTCCGCGCGACGCGGGGGGCCGCGGTCGCGATCGCCGAGATCGACGCCGCCCAGCAGCTCGTGCGCTTCGCCGGGGTCGGCAACATCGCAGGCGCGATCGTCGACGGGGAGACGTCGCGGCGGCTCGTCACGCACGACGGGACGGCCGGCTTCGCGATGCGCTCCGTGCGGGAGTACACGTACCCGTTCCCGGCGGGCGCGTCGCTCGTCCTCCACTCGGACGGGCTGAGGAGCTCGTGGAGGCTCGACGCGTATCCCGGCCTGGCGCTGCGCGCGCCCGCGCTCGTCGCCGGCGTCCTGTACCGGGACTTCCGGCGCGGGAGCGACGACGCGAGCGTCGTGGTCTGCCGGAGAGAAGCGGCATGACGGTGCTGCGGTGAGCGCGCCCATCCTCACGGTGCGCCTCGTGGCGGAGCAGGACGTCGTGACCGCGCGGCAGCGCGCGCGCCGCATCGCGGAGCTCCTGGGCTACGACCCCGTCCTGCAGACGCGCCTGGCGACCGCGGTGTCCGAGATCGCGCGCAACGCGTTCCGCTACGCGCGCGGCGGGCGGGTCGAGTTCGCGATCGAGGGATCGCTGCCGCCGCAGCTGTTCCTCGTGCGCGTCGAGGACGAAGGGCCGGGGATCCGCGACCTCGACGCGGTGCTCTCCGGACGATTCGTCTCGGCGACGGGCATGGGTCTCGGCGTCGTGGGCGCCCGGCGGCTGATGGACCAGTTCGAGATCCGCTCTTCACCGGCGGGGACCGTCGTCGTCCTCAAGAAGCTCCTGCCGCGCGGCGCACCGGGAAAG
>JADMIO010846093.1_pt1 | contig 11427 bp, 7 predicted proteins | sample 8958161 | NCBI WGS metagenome assembly JADMIO01 (sample SAMN16585339, study PRJNA669376) | soil metagenome | isolation source: Crop rotation soil | place: USA: Cullars Rotation, Alabama | collected 2011
CTTTCCGGTTACCGAGGGCGAACAGCGATTCACGAGCTGCTCGGCTTAACGGACAACATTAGGGACTTAATTGTCGAACGAAGGCCTTCTTCGGAGATACGCCGTGCCGCCCAAGCTGAGGGACTGTCTAGCCTTCGTGCGTCGGCGCTTGAAAAACTAACGGCTGGAATTACAAGCTTACGCGAAATTAACCGGGTAACCTTCGCGGAGGGAACAAGCAATAAGTAGTTTACAAGCGCGTGAGGTTATTGCTGTTCTTAGATAGGTGTTCACACACGAGGAGCCAGCAACCATGGAAGAACGAAGAAAATCAGCACGCGTTGATCTGAACCTTCCTGCTCACTGGGAATCGACAACTGGGGTTCACAAGGGGAGGATCATCAACTGTAGTGTGGGCGGATGTTTTGTGCAGGCCCAGGTTGATGAACCCGGCGATGAACCCTTGAAGCTCGCAATTCAGTTGCCTGATGGAAAAGACTTACAACTGTGGGGCAAGGTAGCCTACTACCTTCCAACGAGGGGTTTCGGCATGCACTTTACTTCGGGTCAAAGCACGCTCAAGGGATGGCTTGATTATCTTCAGACTAATGCTCCTCTTACCTCTTAGAGTCAAGAAACCTCAGCGATGCGCTGGCTCAGCTTGAGTTTCAAAGGCAGTCGCTTGGAGATTTTCGATACCGCAAGTTGATTAGTATCTCGCGCCTACTCAGCCTCATCCGACTAGCCTGACTGTCAGCTCAGCTTTTCTCGCTGGACGCTCGCAGCCGTTTCTGCTGCAGGTTTGAACGGTAACTCTGCTCTACATATTCGGCGCCCTCAACCGTCAGATGTAAGCGTGACTTGTCGTCATACTCAACAAACTTCTTCTGCAAAAGAAACCAGACTGTGAACTCAAGATGTTCCCGTGGTCTTCCTGTAAGTGTCTCAAAATCTCGAAAAGGAATTCCGGGGGTCGTAGGCTCTAATCTCCGCTTGGAATAGAGCGCCTCGAGTACAGTCAGACGTACGATCTGCTCCATCTCGAAATCATTTTCGGCCTGCGCACCGCTGGCTACGAGCCGCCAGCGATCCTGCCTTTGCTGCGCGTGCGCAATGTCGTATTGCGCCCGCCTTTCAGGATCACTCAGGATCGTGTAGGCCTCGAGGATCATTCGGAAACGGACCTCGTTTCCAGTTTGCTGATTATCTGGATGGTACCGCTGGGCGAGCATTCGGTAGACACGATTGATTGTCTCCGGCTCGGCATTCGAACTTACCTGCAGCAGTTCATAATAGTCTTCTGATTTCTCTTCTGGCATAAGGCCGCACCTCGCTGCGTAATGTAATGAGCGCGTTTTTCCTCAAGCGGTTCCATCTCGCTAGCACGAGTGGGGAACAAATTAGAGTAACAAGAAAACGGACTGCCGTGGAGTTTATTAGCAGCTCCGCGGTAGCCTTTGGGTCAGAGTGGTCACAACTGGGAATGCGAGTTTATTCTGTCGCCCGCTTCGCGGGCTCGGGACTATTAGTGACGAGATCTCGGCTTGCGCCTAATCTCATAAGCTGACCCGTCGTCAGCGCAGTAGGATCGCTCGATCGATCACTAGAGCTTTTCCCGGAAGCCCGCTTGTCAGTTTGGCTTTCGCGCTGGCAATCTAACGCAGCCGCATTCCTCACGTAGCCGCAACCCGCCGCAGAGCTGACTGTGGCAGTCCACATTGCGTAATCGACGCACCGTGATGCATCTTGACTAGGATCGCGGTGAGTGGATCGCGGGCGTCTCACCGCACTGAGTTCGTGCGCGAAAAACTAAGTGACGCAAGCAGTAGGAAGGCTCAAAATGCTCCTCCGGGTCCAGTCAAGAGCAAGGTTCGCGCTTCGCGCTCATTGCGGGCGAGACGCCCGCGATCCTATAGAAACCTTATGTCGATATTGATTGCCGAAGACAACGTAGCCCAACGCAATTACCTGCGCGGCATTCTGGAGAACGAGTTCCCCTCTCATGCTCCTGTGCTTGAGGCGGGCGATGGTGAGGAGACCGTTAGACTCGCGCTCGAAAGCAAGCCGGAAGTCTGCATTCTCGACATCCAGATGCCGAAGCTCTCAGGCGTGAAAGCGGCGCGCGCGATCTGGCGTGACTTTCCTCAGGCCCGCATTATCTTCTGGACTCAGTTTCCCCACGAAATCTACATCAATGAGATTCGCAAGATTGTTAAGTCGGTCGATCCCCCGCCTGCCTACGGTTTCGTTCACAAAAACAATCCGGAGTCTCGTTTTCTTCGCTTTGTAGCTGCGGTGCTGGAAGACGGCGCCGACATGATCGACCCTGCGTTCAAAGATTCATTCAAGCGTCCATTGCTGACTGAGTTTGAAGCCGAGGCGCTTTACTATCTCGCCCTCGGTCTTTCGAATTGGGCGATTGCGCGGAAGTGTTCGTTAAGTTTGCGTGGTGTGGAAAGTCGACTGGCCACGCTCTACGAAAAACTTTTCGTTTCCGCCGCAGAAGGCACCGAGCACGAAGCGTATGACAAGCTGGCTTACAACATCCGCACGCGAGCGTTTTGCGAAGCACTTAGGCGTGGGCTGCTGAACAATGATGAACTCGAGAAAGCTGCGTCCGAGCTGGAAGAGTGGAGCGAGCGTGATCGGAAACGGTTCGTTGAGGAGCAAAAACGGGAGGCCATTGCAGCGAAACGCGCTGAAGGAGAAACGCGGCGGAGATGAGACGGTTAGACCTCCCTGAGGACAAAAAGATGGGGAGACGCGGCGAGGCGGAGAGATAGGATGCGCGGAGCTCGCAATTCTTTGAAATACGGCTTTGCCGCTTCTGACGCCGGCCTGTTTCTTTTCTTCATCTGCCTTTTACTTTCGCTATTTTGGCTTCTTCCTTCGACCCGTTCATCGGCGCAAGATGTGCGGTCGCAGCCTTCACCTTCACCCAGCCCATTCGCATCCCCTTCGCCATCTCCGACACCTACTCCATCGCCAACACCAGTCAGCGGCCTTCATCAGTGGGGCGCCGTGACTTTGTTTCACGGACTGCCATCTGATCGCGTCCGTGCGATCGCGCAGGGTGGTGACGGCACGATGTGGTTTGGAACTGAAGGCGGCCTCGCAAAGTTCGATGGACGTCGAACCCAAGTCATTAAAGATCCGGCGTTGCCCGGCAATCGCATCCTTTCGCTCAAAACTGATGAAGCCGGCACTCTCTGGATTGGAACCGAGGCGGGCGCCGCTCGCATAGTCGGTGGTCAAATCGAAAACATTAAAGACACAGCCGGTAATGCGATTAGCGCGATTGTGGTGCCCGAAGTCGGCCGGGTTCTCATGGCCACCGAGCAGGGCAAGATTTTTGAATGTCGAACGAAGCAGGACGGATCAATTCAGGTTCAATCTCTATTGCCCGCACCTCTGGAGAGCGCCGATCGAGATGCTCCCGGGCCGCTCGTTATCACCAGCCTCGCTACACTTGAGGGTAGGCTTTTCGCTGGCTCGCTTAGTCGCGGCGTGTTTGCGATTGAAAATGGCAATGTCAGCGAGATGCCATCCAGGAGCGCGGGCTTCTTTGTTCGGGCGTTAGCCGCGGACCAAGGCAAGCTCTGGGTTGGTGGCGGCAAAAAGAAAGACGACCGAGGCGTTTTCACAGGCGCAGCCGGAACCCTTAAACAAAACGAGACACAGACTGGTCCGGTGCTGACGATCCAGCCAATCGGCGATGTGATGTTTGTCGGTACCGATGGCCGCGGTGTGTTTCGTTTCCTGGGTAACAAGATAGAGCGCTTAACCTTTGACGGGACGGCCGGTGGGCTTCGTTCCGATCGCACCTACGCAATCTTCGCCGATCGTGAAGGTGTGATCTGGTTCGGGACCGACCGCGGTGTTTCCCGGTTCGATCCTAACGCGCCTCGCGTCGAGGCTGTCGGCACAACTCCGGACAGCAATTTTGTACGTACGATGTTTCGGTCATCTGATGGGTACCTCTTTGCCGGCACAAATCGTGGACTTTTTGTTTACGATGAAGCCGCTCGTAAGTGGAACACTGTAGGAGCACTCGAACGCAACATCATTTATGCCCTCGCCGAAGATGGCTCAGGAAACTTGTTAGTCGGTTCGGCTAGCGGTTTTTACGTCAGCCAGCGGCGGCCGAGTGGCGGCGCACCGGAAGCTTCGACCTTTACGCGAGTAACAACCAGCTCCGGGGCCGTCGATGCACCGGGTGGCGTGCGTTCGATTGCCCAATTTCACGGGCAGACATTCATCGCCAGTTTCGGTCGGGGTGTCGAACAGTATCAGGACGGGCGCATCAAGAATCCCTGGCCCAGGGACGCACCCTCTGAGGTGGTGAGTCTATTCGCTGATGGTGATTCGCAATTGATCGTCGGCACGGCAAAAGACGGCGTGCTTTTTTTCGATGGTCAAAAGAGCACTTCCGATAAGGCGTTTGCTCAATTCGAAGGCTCGGCTGTGCGCGCCATCACTCGCACTCGCGAAGGCGTGTTGTGGTTTGGGACAGCTCGCGGTGTTTATCAGTGTCCACCAAACAGCCAGTGCTCGGTCGCCGCTTCAGGCAACGATGTGCGCAGTTTGGCTATTGATCCGAATACTTCTGAAGTCTGGTGCGCAACTACGGGAGCCGGTCTACTTAAGATCTCACTCGACAAGGATGTAGGCCCTGTTGTCTCCCAATTAGATGTTGAGCAGGGCCTGCCTTCGCAAAACGCATTTGCAGTTTTGCCACCAGGCCAGGACAGCGTCGTACTAATCGGCACGAATCGTGGTGTCGTGCGATATGGTCCTGGTCATACAACTCCGACGCTCTACGCCACGCGCATTATCAGCAAACGCGTACATCAACCGGCAGAACTGAGCGCCGGCTTAAATCTCGAGTACCCGCAGAATAGTCTACTGGTCGACGTAGCAGCGATCAGCAGTCGCACTTTCCCGGAGCAGTTTCAGTATGCGTTCGTTCTAACGGACGCGGCTGGAAAAACCATCAAGCAGCGGCTTTCGCGCGAGTCGCAGTTTGCTATGGAAGGATTGAAGCCGGGTAAATATCGTGTCACGGCGCGCGCGTTTACTCGGGACCTCATTCAATCTGCGCCTCTCTCATTTGAGTTCAGTATTGCCAAAGCCCCTTTTCCATGGACATCCACGGCCCTTGCCATATTGCTAGCGTTAACTCTCTTGGCGTTGCTCTGGGCCCTGCTCGAACGAAGACGAATCGTGCGCACAAGCGCGGCCCTCGTGGCAGTCAATCACGAACTCGCGGACGCCCGATTGAACTTGGCTAACGAAGCTGAGCGCGAACGGCGCCGCATCGCAAGGGATCTGCATGATCAAACGCTTGCTGACTTGCGACATCTCCTTTTGCTGACTGATCAACTTGCGCCTGGTAGTAATTCTCGTGATAAGCCGGCAGACGCCGGGGTGCTACGCGGGGAGATAGAAAACATCTCCCAGGAAGTGAGACGCATTTGTGAAGACCTAAGCCCGTCTGTTTTGCAGAATGTCGGTTTTTCAGCGGCGCTTGAGTTTGCTTTGTCCCATGCAGTACAGGATGCACCACTCGAGCGAAAGTTTGAATACGAGTTTGTCTGCGATGATGACCTTGAAGAACAAACAAAGCTTCCTGCCAACGTGCAAATGCAAATTTATCGAATCACGCAGGAAGCAGTTAACAATATTTGCCGGCATGCGGCGCCGCGGCATGTGAAGATGAAGGTATCTTCCTCGGCTAAGGGCGCCTTTACTTTAAAATTAGAAGATGATGGTTGCGATTTCGATCCAGCCGCCGTCGGGAACACCGATGGCCGCGGTCTCGCAAACATGCAAGCACGCGCCAGTCTAATCGATGCAAAATTATCCTGGACCAGGAGACAAGGTGGAGGGACGGTGTTTACTTTGGAGCGAGAACTAAACAACCTGCGAATCAGGTGACGCGTTGCTGTCGGAATCGCGGGGCGTCGCGCCCGCAATGAGTGCCTTGCTGTCGGATCGCGGGCGTCTCGCCCCAATATAAGTGCCTGGCTATCGCAACGCGGGCGTCTCGCCCCGCAATGAGTGCCTTGCTGTCGGATTGCGGGCGTCTCGCCTGCATCCTACAGAAATGATTTCACCTGATTCGCGGGTAGTGGGCCGGCCGCCCTGTGAGCTCTGTAAAAACGCACCGCGGCAAGAGGCAGAAGGATTATTAAGGGGACCAAAAACACAACGACCAGATGTCCCCAGAACTCCGTGGGTGCGGTTCCCTGGCGATAAGCGTTTGCCAACGGTATTCCTAACGTCGTTGCGTAATAAATTAGCAGCGGAAAGAAAGAGCGCCCAAACAGACCGTAACGAGACGTCGAAGGAGATAGGCTTTTCCAACCCGACAACGTCTCGCCCCTACCGCTGCCGCTGATCTTCTCAGTAATCAAAAACAGCAGTAGCAGACATCCAAAATAGATAACGATTCCTTCGAGGCGATGAAGTTGACTCGGGCCTAACCACGTAGTCTCTAAGGAAATCCTTCTTAGCTGCAACGCTGTGGTAATCCGTGCGGTATTAGCAACGAGCGTCGCAACATAGGAACCCAGCGCCGCCGCTGGAAGGAATTTCCAAGCGATGTCTTGCGAACGATCTCTCCAAAGCTTCATTAGCGAAAGCATTAGAAAGGAGGTGATCAGGAAATTAACTCCGGCACACGACGCCGCGATTATGAAAGTCCGGTCGCTGTTGATGTAGCCTGCATAAGATTCAAACTCAAACTGTGAGCCGGTGGCTAGTTCGACAAGAAAAGTTGTAGGGGCGAGAATCCAACGGAGTTGGTTGACGTTAGCCGTTGAGTAGTAAAACTTGACAGCGGCTGCACACAGCACCACGACAATCAACTGCGCGTTACGTTTTAGGTTTATTCGATAATTCATATCATTTGTAGGGACGTCCAACCGTGGGCCCTCGCTCCGATTTCTGGAACGTGTCAACCAGGGGCATTTTGTAAAAGAGTTATCTGCGTCGAACACTACCGCTGCGACAAGACGTGAGGGCGCCTACTGGGGACGCCCTACACTCTTTGTTAGACAACCGCTACCTGAGTTCAGCGCAAGCAACTCGGCGCCGCCGCCCCCGCCAGATCATTAGCAGTGCAATCAGCAATGAGCTAGTAACCAACCAAACGAATTCTGGCTCACTGCCAACTGCCGTTCCGTCACCGACCGCTAAATCGCTCACTCCCACCGGAAGTGGCAATGGTTGATTCACATCTTTCGCCCCGCCCAGAGGATTTCTTACCTCCTCAAGAACCGCGATGAAAGATGTGTATTGAGTCAACAAGCTGTACTTCAGACCGATTGAAGTGATCTCCTTGACCCGGTCAGGAGATAGATCCCTGGATCCATAGTCGGACAGTTCAGCGATCCGAGACCGGGCCCACAAGAACCTCAGCGCTCGGTTGGCTTCATCCGGCTGCACGCCCGCGACGTCCAAACTAGTGACGTAGTCTCCAAGTCCGGTTTTCCCACGTAGTTCAAACGTTCCGGTTACGGGTCCACGCCATTTGCCGAAAAGAATCACGGGACGCTTCGCCAGTAGATCGGGAAGGTGGGTAGGGTGCACATCGTAGATTTCAAACCCGTTCGCGCGGACCTGAATATTGGTCAAGAGCGGAGTCTGAATATATTCCCGGAATTTGTCGGCAATACTGGCGGCCTCAGACTCGTCAGTCACAACGAAAGGTTCGCCCATTCCCGCTTTGGCCACACCCTCAATTAGGTAACGATTTACCGATGAGCCGATCCCAAACGAGAACACGTTACATTGATCTAGATTCTCTCGGATGTAATCGAAGACACCTTGCTCACCGGAAATGTAGCCATCGGTTACCAACACGACACTACGGGAAAAATTACCTTGACGGGGAATGCTCATCGCCTGTTTTATCGCCGGAAGTAGTTCGGTTCCACCACTGCCGCGCTGTTGCTCCAGCAAGCGAATCGCGCTCTGAATATTTTGCTGGTTGGCCTGGAGTGACCTGTCAGAAAGAACAGAAGCGTCTCCGGCAAACAAGACAACATTGAATAAATCCGACGGTCGCAACTTCCCGATCAGATCCCGCAGCAACTGTTTGGAAGTATTCAGAGGAAAGCCTTCCATAGATCCCGAAACGTCAACCACGAAAATGTACTCGCGAGGTGGTATCTCCTCATTCGTTACTCGCTGCGGTGGTTGGGCCATGTAAAGGAAAAAGTTTTCGTCCGCGCCCTGGTAAAGGAGGAGACCGGAAGCTATCTGGTTTCCTGCCAAACGGTAGCGGAGAACGAAGTCGCGATTCCCCTGAAAAGTATCAGCGTCGTCCAGCGTTAGCTGAGCAACCGTCGGACTCTGCCATAGAGGAGAAATTTTGTGAGAGGTGCAGCTCAAGTCCTGAATAGGAACTCCGGCCGAGACTCTTGTTGAAATATGCAGCGTGCTGGTTGGCTTCTTTCCTTGATGGAGATAAGGACTCTCAACCCAGTGGTCTTCTTTCCCAGCCGCTTCTCCCGTTGGAGATGGATACCGAGGACCGACGACCGTCGGAAAGACTACTTCATAGACTCCGTCCGTCGGCACCAACAATTCGGTATACCGGAGCTCAATCTCGATCTGATCCCCGGGCATGATGTTGGCCAGGTTCATAGAGAACACATTAGGTCTTTGTTGTTCCAGCAGGGACGCGCTCTTCCCCTCCCTTTGCGCCGCATCAAATTCCTGTTTGGCTGCTTCCCGTTCTTTGATTCTGGCTACGATTACGCGGTCGCCGATTCTCATCCGCATCCCGTAGACGGCGGCACGCGTGGAGGCGGGGAAGACATACGACGCATTGATTGCGCGCGAACCTTCATTTCGATAAGTCTGCACTACCTGCACATCTGCGATGACTCCTGAAACAGCGATATCAACACGTGTGTCTTTGAGGGGTAAGTGATCCACGGTCGGATCACCCTTCACAAAGAAATAGGGTGCAAGAGTCTTCGTTTCCGGCGTCTGCGCCGGGCTGGCTTCCTGAGCCCAGGCGGAGCCGCATAAGCAAAGAATGGCTATCCCGACCAGGGCAAGGCAGATTTTCCGCAAGTTCAACTCGATTGTCGTCATGGCATCACTCCAGTAGTTTGTTGTGAGGGAAGGCCCTCCTGTTTTCATCAGGGGGATCTTATGAAGCGACAGAGTTCGGCGTAATGTCAGTTACCACACAACAGAACCGTAATAACCACAGTGACCAACAGGACGGGTGGTACGTCCGGTGGAACCTTAAAGAAAACTGGAGATGCAGGCGAATTAGGGCTTTTTTTACCAGGGAGGCTTAAGTTGAGCCTAAAAGGGTGGTGACCGGAGAGGTCAGAAGCTGGTGAAAGATTTTCAATGTCCTAACAATTGTGTGTCGATTTGGTTGTTGTGGCCAACGGGTAGGTATGTCGTGTATACTCCGTTCACTTTGCAGTGGCCATAATTGATATGGTTGTCCCGCGAGGGTCAAACTCCTCGTTGGGTTTCAAGCATCTATTGTGCTTGTCCCCGACTTGACCGAAGCGGTTGCCAAAATCGAATGCAAAGTTCAGCCTCTCTCCTACACTGAGCGATCTCCCACAACTCAGGACGGCCCGACCCCGAAAAAAATTTCTCCGTTAGGGAGTTTTGTTATTGCATGCTTAAAAATAAGTTGGTCTCACTGTCGATCTGTCTGTTCGCCTTCGTAGCAATTTGTTTCTTGCCAGCGAAGTTCGGGCCCAACAGCCAGTCAACAAAGGCACAAGATACAGCGACGATCTCAGTGCAGATCAATGAGGGGTCCTCCGCGGGGCCACCGATCAGCGGGGTGTCAGTCCTACTAGTGATGAATGGAAGTACTCAATTCACGGCGCAGACCGACGTAAATGGGTTTTGCTCATTTACCGGCATCTCGGGCAGTTATACCGTGACACCTTCCAAGCCTAATTATGATTTCAACCCAGTGAGCCAGGGTGGGAGCAACACAGGTTCCCGCACGCTCTTCTTTACTGGAACCACCGGCGGATCGAGCTCGATTGTCGCCTTTAGTGCCGCTGGTTACTCTGCTTCTGAAGGCGCCGGAAGTATCGTCTTGACCGTGAACCGTAGCGGCAGCACCGCGAATTCAGCCAGTGTTACCTACTCCACAAGCGACACCGCGGGCCTGACCAATTGCAACGTTACCAATGGCGTTGCCTCGTCTCGGTGTGACTATGCTATTTCGATACGAACTATTAACTTTGCCTCCGGTGAGGCTTCCAAGTCGTTTTCAATTCCCATCGTTGACGATTCCTATGCGGAAGGTAATGAAAGCTTTTCTGCCAACCTGAGCAGTCCCGTCGGGACCACTATTGGATCGCCCGGCGGATCAGCCACTGTCACGATTAACGACAACGAGACTTCGAATGGTCCCAACCCGATCGACCAAACGGCCTTCTTTGTGCGCCAGCATTACATAGACTTCCTCGGCCGCGAGCCAGATCCGGCCGGGTTCCAGGGCTGGCAAGACACCATCAACAACTGTCCTGCGGGAAATACGGGTTGTGATCGCATTCATGTCTCGGGGAATTTCTTCCAATCGCCGGAGTTTCAGCAGCGCGGCTACTTCGTTTACCGCTTCTATCCGGTGGCCTTTGGCCGCAAGCCGGATTACGCCGAGTTTATTCCTGACCTGGCTGGGGTCAGCGGCTTTCTGAGCGACGCACAGTTGGAAGCAGCAAAAGTAGCATTTGTAACTAACTTTATGGCGCGGCCTGGTTTTGCACCCTACAACGGGATGAGCAATACGCAGTACGTCGATACGCTGCTCGCGACCGCCGGCATCACGCACGTGGCGCGCGATTTCTGGATTGCGGCGCTCGGCAACGGCACCAGGACGCGAGCGCAGGTGTTGCGCGAGATTGCCGAGAGCACTCAGGTTTACGAGAAGTACTACAACCAGGCATTCGTGGTGATGCAGTACTTTGGATATCTGCGTCGCGACCCGGATGGTTCGTATTTGGCTTGGATCCAGGTGCTTGATTCGAGCGGCGACTCCCGCGGCATGATCAATGGTTTCATGAATTCGGGGAAAGATCGTTTCCGCTTCGGCCCCTAAATGGCGGCACATAGCCCTCTCCCCGGGGCGGTTTCGATATCCCTCGTTGGTTCCCCCAAACGAGTAGCTAGCAGGCACGCGCTTGCTATCAAGACTCTTTAAGTGCGGCTAAAGAGAAAACATGGCCGACGCTCATTGCCCCGAGCTTCAGCCGGACCGGGGTGGCCCGCTTCCAAATTAGGAAGCGTGTCGCCTCAGATTTGGACAACTGACCAGGGTTTTAAAGGAGAACACGGTAATGCGAAACTTACTTTCAATATTCAAGCCGCTTGCATTGGGGCTCGCGATGATCGGGATTATTACTCTCGGTCAGAGCGTGGCAAAGGCGGATGAGGTGGTCATCACCGGCA
>JADMIO010888960.1_pt1 | contig 11427 bp, 9 predicted proteins | sample 8958161 | NCBI WGS metagenome assembly JADMIO01 (sample SAMN16585339, study PRJNA669376) | soil metagenome | isolation source: Crop rotation soil | place: USA: Cullars Rotation, Alabama | collected 2011
GGACAAGATGAACTTCTGGCGCAACCCGCCGCCGCCGCTGCGCGAGCGCGAGGCCGCGCGCTTTCCGAAGTGGATGACGACGATCGCGCTTTCGCTGCCCAGGCTCGAGCTCGTGCGCACCGAGGTGCGCGCGCTCGGCGCCGACACCTGGCGCGTGCGCATCGCCGTCGCCAACAGCGGCTGGCTGCCGAGCTACATCAGCAAGCGCGCGCTGGAGAGGAAGACGGCGCGCGGCGTGATCTTCGAGATCCACATTCCGGAGAACGACGGCGCCGTCTCGCTCGTCAGCGGCAAGCCGCGGATGGAAGGTCCGCAGCTCGAGGGCCACGCGCCGAAGGCGTCGCTGAACGCGTTCCTGCCGAGCCGCGAGATCACCGCCGATCGCGCCGTCGGCGAGTGGGTCGTGCGCGCGCCGAAGGGAACGCGGCTCGCGATCGGCGCGCGCGCCGATCGCGCCGGCGCCGTCCGCGCCGAGGTCGTGCTCGACTGAAGGGCGCGCGCGCCGCTATTCGTCGAGCAGCGCGCCCTTGAAGAAGCTCCACGCGCGGCCGTCGTGGAGGTAGAAATGGCCGTTCGCGCAGCCGTCCTTGCCCGGGAACTCGTCGCGGTACGCGCGCGGCACGAGGCGGGCGAGCTCGTCGTCGTCGAGCTCGGCGAACTGCTCGGGCGTGATCGCGCGTCCGACGCGCAGCCTGAGCGGTTCCACCGCCGCCGCTAGAAGCGCATCCGCACGCCGCCGGCGAAGCCGTTGCCCGACGACGTGAAGCTGAGCTTCTCGAACATCGCCGCGACGTAGACGTCGGTGTTCTTCGAGAGGAAGTAGTCGTAGCCGATCGAGCCGATCCGATCGGTGACGGCCTTCAGGCTCGTCTTGACGTGCGAGTTGCCGTAGGAGAAGAGGACGAGGCTGTTGCCGAGCGGAATCGCGCCGCCGAGCTGGTAGAGGATCGTCTGCACGTCGACGTCGGCTTCGGTCTTGACGCGGCCGACCTGGCCGTAGACGCGCAGGAACGAGAAGTCGTACGTGACGCCGATCTGGTACGCCATCTGGCGGTCGAAGCCGGCGGGCAGCGCGAACGCGCTGTTCTGGATCTTCTCGGCGACCGCGACGACGGCGAACGGGCCGGTGATGTAGGCGACGCTCAGCCCGTAGTTGCGCGCGTGCTCGGGCGAGACGCCGGGCGCGTCCTCGGGCAGGCTGGCGGCGAAGCCGATTCGCAGCGGCGCGTCGCTCGCGTTGTTGGTGTAGGAGAGCGAGTTGTTCCAGCGCGAGTCGCCGAGCACCGCGCCGCGGGCGCCGAAGTACTGGCGTGCGCTCGGCGAGAAGGTGGCGCTCTCGCCGAACGGGTTGAAGTTCACGGTCGCGCGGTAGAGCGGGGTCTCGGTGCGGCCGAGCACGGTGGTCCCGAACGAGCCCGAGAAACCGACGCTCGCTTCGCGCGCCCAGAACGGATCCGTCGACGTCGCCGTCCGCCCGGCGCTGCCGCTGTCGACGCTGACGTACGACTCGAGCCGGAAGACCGCGTGCAGGCCGCCGCCGAGGTCCTCGGAGCCGCGAAAGCCGAGGAAGCTGTATTGCATGTTGCCGCTGTCGAGCCGCCAGCGCGAGTTGCCGCCGACGTCCTTGACGTGGCTCCCCGAAGCGTCGATCAGGCCGTAGAGGACGGCGTTCTGCGCTTGCGCGGCGACGCAGCACAGGCACGCGGCGCTCGCGGCGAGGACGGCACGAAGCAGACGGCAGGGACGCGGCATCTCGGGATCTCGGGCAGAGCGACACGGCGCATCGGGGCGCCGGGCTGCATTCTGGCCGAGATCGCGCGCGTTCCCGCGTCGAGCGACGGCGAGTGCGTCGAAGCCGCCACAATCGCTGCCTTCGAACACCCGACGCGCGATGGAGATCTTCGTCAACGGCGCCGCCCGAGAGCTCCCCGACGACCTCGCCGACCCGGCGCTGCCGCTGCTCTGGGCGCTGCGCGATCTGCTCGGCCTCACCGGCACCAAGTTCGGCTGCGGCGTCGCCGCGTGCGGCGCGTGCACCGTCCACGTCGACGGCGCCGCGGTGCGCTCGTGCACGCTGCCGATCGCCAGGCTCGAGGGCCGTCGCGTCGTCACGATCGAGGCGCTCGGCAGCCGCGACGCGCCGCATCCGCTGCAGCGCGCGTGGGCCGAGCACCAGGTCCCGCAGTGCGGCTACTGCCAGAGCGGCGTCCTGATGGCGGCGGCGGCGCTGCTCGCGCGCACGCGCCGCCCGAGCGACGCCGAGATCGACGCGGCGATCGACAACGTCTGCCGCTGCGGCACCTATCCGCGGCTGCGCGCGGCGATCCGCGCCGCAGCGACAGCGATGGCGTGAAGCGCCGCGCGCTGCTTCTGAGCGGCATCGGCGCCGGCAGCGCCGTCGTCGTCGGCTGGGCGCTGCTGCCGCCGCGCGAGCGGCTCGGCGGCGTCGGCGCGCTGCCGGTCGCTGCCGGCGAGGTCGCGCTCAACGGCTGGATCAAGATCGCCGCCGACGGCGGCGTCGTGCTCGCGATGCATCGCAGCGAGATGGGCCAGGGCCCGCACACCGCGCTCGCGATGCTCGTCGCCGAGGAGCTCGACGTCGCGCTCGCGAGCGTTCGCCTGTTCGACGCGCCTCCCGACCGTCTCTACGGCAACGTCGCGACGATGGTCGCGAGCATTCCCTACTTCCACCCGCGCGAGACCGAGGCGGGCAACGAGTCGACGCCGGCCAAGGCCGGGCAGTGGATCGTCGCCAAGATCGCGCGCGAGCTCGGCATCAATCTCACCGGCGGCTCGTCGAGCATCGTCGACAGCTGGGAGGTGCTGCGCGTCGCCGCCGCGACGGCGCGCGCGCGGCTCCTCGGCGCAGCGTCGATCGCATGGAAGCAGCCGCTGCAGGAGCTCGTCGTCGTCGCCGGCGTCGTCAGCCATCCGTCGGGGCGCTCCGCGCACTACGGCGAGCTCGCGAAGATGGCGGCGGCGACGCCGAGCGGCGAGGTGCGCGTCAAGCGGCGCGAGCAATGGAGCCTCATCGGCACTTCGCCGCCGCGCGTCGACGTCGTCGCGAAGAGCAACGGCAGCGCCGTCTTCGGCATCGACGTCCGGCCGCCCGGGCTCGTCTTCGCGGCGATCCGCCAGTGCCCGATGCTCGGCGGGCGGCCCGGCGCGGTCGATGCCGCCGCCGCGCTGGCGCTGCCCGGCGTCGAGCGCGTCGTGCGGCTCGGTTCCTACGGCGGATCGACGGCGGCGTTCGCGGTCGTCGGCAGGACGTGGTGGCACGCGCAGCGCGGCGCCGAGGCGCTCGCCGTCGAGTGGCGGCAGCGCTCCGCCGGCGCGCTCGACAGCGCTGCGATCGTCGCCGCGCTTGAGGAGCGCGCGCGCGCGGCGCACGCGGCCGACGGCGGCTTCACGTTCCACAGCCGTGGCGACGTCGCGGCCGGCGACGCGCTCGCCGTGCGCCACGTCGAGCAGCTCTACCGCGCGCCGTACCTCGCGCACGCGACGATGGAGCCGATCAACTGCACGGCGCGGGTCGCCGGCGGCAAGGTCGAGGTCTGGGCGCCGACGCAGGTGCCCGGGCTCGCGCGCGCGATCGCCGCCGCGGCCGCCGGGGTCGCCGTCGACGCCGTGACGATGCACGTGACGTACCTGGGCGGCGGCTTCGGCCGCAGGCTCGACGTCGACGTCGTCGGCCAGGCGGTGCGCGTCGCCCTCGAGACCGGTGGCCGCCCGGTGCAGCTCGTCTGGTCGCGCGAGGAAGACCTCGGCCACGACTTCTATCGCCCGGCGGCCGTCGCGATCCTGCGCGCCGGCGTCGGCACCGACGGCGTGCCGACGACGCTGCGCATCACGAGCGCCGGCGACGCGATCACGCCGCGCTGGATGGAGCGCGCGCTGCCGGCGCTCGCGGGCCCGCTCGACACGCCCGACAAGACGGCGAGCGAGGGCCTGTTCGACCAGCTCTACGGCGTCGCCAACCAGCGCATCGCGCACGTCGCGACGCAGATGGGCGTTCCGGTCGGCTACTGGCGCGCCGTCGGCCACTCGCACAACGCGTTCTTCGGCGAGTCGTTCTTCGACGAGCTCGCGCACGCCGCGGGACGCGACCCGGTCGACTACCGGCTCGCGTTGCTCAAGGACGCGCCGCGCCATGCCGCCGTCCTGCGGCTCGCCGCCGAGCGCTCCGGCTGGCCCGGCTTCGGCATCTCGCGTCCGCTCGCCCCGGGGCGCGCGCGCGGCGTCGCGCTGCACGAGAGCTACGGCAGCATCGTCGCGCAGGTCGTCGAGGTCTCGATCGCTGCGGGCAAGCCGCGCGTGCACCGCGTCGTCTGCGCCGCCGACGTCGGCACCGTCGTCCACCCCGGGATCGTCGCGCAGCAGCTCGAAGGCGCGGTGATCTTCGCGCTCTCGGCGGCGCTCTACGGCCGCATCGACATCGAAGGCGGCGTCGTGCGGCAGACGAACTTCCCGAGCTATCCGGTCGTGCGTCTCGCCGAATCGCCGGCCGTCGAGACGCATCTCGTCGACAGCACGCGGCCGCCCGGCGGCGTCGGCGAGATCGGCGTCCCGCCGCTCGCACCGGCAGTCGCGAACGCGCTCTTCGCGCTGACCGGGCGACGGTTGCGCGAACTTCCGTTGCGTCTCTAGCCGCGTTGCGCGGCGGCGAGCTCGGCACGCGCCGCTTCGGCGGCGCGGCGCGCGGCGTCGGCGTAGCTCGCTTCGTCGCTGCCCGCGTAGAGGATCGCGCGCGACGAGCTGACGATGATGGGGCCGGTGGTGCGCTCGCCGTCGCCGCGCCAGCCGGCGCGCACCGTCGCCGCGGCGTCGCCGCCTTGCGCGCCGATGCCGGGGACGAGGAGCGGCAGCGTCGGCGCGATCTCGCGGACGCGCGCGATCTCGGCTGGATACGTCGCGCCGACGACGAGGCCGATCTGGCCGCCCGCGTTCCATCGCTCGGTCGCGAGCCGCGCGATCCGCTCGTAGACCTTCTCGCCAGACGCGAGCGTGAGCTCCTGGAGGTCGGCGCCGCCTGGATTCGACGTCCGGCAGAGCACGATCGCGCCCTTGCCCTCGTGGCGCAGGTACGGCTCGATCGAATCGAAGCCGAGCAGCGGCGACAGGGTGACCGCATCGGCGCGGTAGCGCACGAACACTTCGTGCGCGTACTGCTCGGCGGTCTGGCCGATGTCGCCGCGCTTGGCGTCGAGGATCACCGGAACCGCGGGAGCGACGTCGCGGATGTGCGCGATCAGCCGCTCGAGCTGCGCCTCGGCGGCGTGAGCGGCGAAGTACGCGATCTGCGGCTTGAACGCGAGCACGAGGTCCTTGGTGCGGTCGACGATCGCGGCGCAGAACTCGTAGATGCGCGCGGCGTCGCCGCGCATCGCGCCGGGAAAGCGCGCCGGCTCGGGATCGAGTCCGACGCACAGGAGCGAACGGTTCGCGCGCTCGGCGGCAGCGAGTCGGGCGACGAAGCTCACGGCGCGTCGCCCGCCGCGCGCGCGCTGCCGTGCTCGATCGCGTCGGCGGCGCTCCGTGCGAGCTCGGCGGCCTTGCCGACGTAGCCGCGCGGCGTCAGCGCGAGCAGCCGGTCGCGCGCTTCGGCCGGGATCGGCGCGCCGCGGATGAACGCGTGCAGCGCGACGCCATCGATCGCCTTGCCACGCGTCAGCGCCTTCAGCTGCTCGTAGGCGTCGGCGACGCCGTGGCGGCGCAGCACGGTCTGCACCGGCTCGGCGAGGACCTCCCAGGCGCCGTCGAGGTCGGCGTCGATCGCGGCGCGGCCGACGCCGAGCTTGGCGAGGCCGCGCGCGAGCGAGTCGTACGCGAGGAGCGCGTGGCCGAACGCGACGCCGACGTTGCGCAGCACCGTGCTGTCGGTGAGGTCGCGCTGGAAGCGCGAGATCGGCAGCTTCTCGCTCATGTGCGCGAGCAGGGCGTTGGCGAGGCCGAGGTTGCCTTCGGCGTTCTCGAAGTCGATCGGGTTGACCTTGTGCGGCATCGTGCTCGAGCCGACCTCGCCGGCAACGGCGCGCTGCACGAAGTAGCCGAGGCTGACGTAGCCCCAGACGTCGCGCGACCAGTCGATCAGGATCGTGTTGCAGCGCTTGACGGCGTCGAACAGGGCGGCGATCGCGTCGTGCGGCTCGATCTGCGTCGTCCACGCGTTGAACTCGAGGCCGAGACGGCGCTCGACGACGTCGCGCGCGATTCCCTGCCAGTCGAGCTCTGGATAGGCGGCGACGTGGGCGTTGTAGTTGCCGACGGCGCCGTTCATCTTGGCGCGCATCGGCACCGCGGCGACGGCGGCGCGCGCGCCCTGCAGGCGGACGGCGACGTTGGCGATCTCCTTGCCGAGCGTCGTCGGGCTCGCCGTCTGGCCGTGCGTGCGCGCGAGCATCGCGACGTCGGCGTGCGTGCGCGCCATGGCGGCGAGCGTGCCGACGATGCCGTCGAGCGCCGGCAGCAGCGCCTCGCGCCGCGCCGCGTCGAGCATCAGCGCGTGGCTCGTGTTGTTGATGTCCTCGCTGGTGCACGCGAAGTGGAGGAAGCCGACCGAGCGCGCGAGCGCGGGCTGGCCGGCGAGGCGCTCGCCGAGCCAGTACTCGACCGCCTTGACGTCGTGGTTGGTGCGCCGCTCGATCGCCTTGATCGCCTCGGCGTCGGCGGGCGAGAACGCTGCGACGAGGTCGCGCAGGAACGCGCGCTCGGCGGCACTAGGCGGCGGCAGCTCGGCGAGGCCGGCGTCGGCGAGCGCGAGCAGCCACTCGACCTCGACGCGCACCCGGCAGCGCATGAGGCCGTATTCCGACAGCCAGGGCCGCAGCGCGTCGACCTTGGCGGCATAGCGCCCGTCGAGGGGCGAGAGCGCGGCGATGGGCGTGGCTTGCATCTTGCGGTGGTGGCGCCGGTGCAACGGACCGTCGCGCCGACCGGCCATTATCGGCGCTGCCCCTAGAATGAAATCGAACGCAAGCGTCGAACGAGGAAGCGGTCCCTTGCAGGCCGCTCAACCATGAAGCTGATCGGATCGCTCAACAGCCCGTACGTGCGGAAGGTCCGCATCGTCATGGCGGAGAAGAAGCTCGACTACCAGTTCGTCGAGGAGGACGTCTGGAACAGCGACGCGATCCTCGCCTCCAACCCCCTCGGCAAGGTGCCGTGCCTGGTCATGGAAGGCGGCGAGGCGGTGTTCGATTCGCGCGTCATCGTCGAGTACCTCGACGCGCGCTCGCCGCTGGCGCGGCTGATCCCCGAGTCGAACCGCGAGCGCACCGAGGTGCGCACCTGGGAAGCGCTCGCCGACGGCATCGTCGACGCCGCGATCCTCGCCCGCCTCGAGGCGAACTGGCCGGGGCGCAGCGCCGAGCAGCGGTCGCAGGCATGGATCGACCGTCAGATGAAGAAGGTGCACGCCTCGCTCGAGGCGATCTCGACCGGCCTCGGCACGAAGCCGTGGTGCACCGGGATCCACATGACGCTCGCCGACGTCGCCGTCGGCTGCGCGCTCGGCTACCTCGATTTCCGCTTCCCGCAGCTCGGCTGGCGCAGCGACCACGCCAACGTCGCCCGGCTCGCGGAGAAGCTGAACGCGCGCAAGACGTTCATCGACACCGCGCCGCCGACGGCCTGACCGTCAGGCGGCCTGCTCGATCTCGCGCGCCGCGGCGTTTGCCGCCGCCGGCGCCGCAGCGAAGCTCGCCGCGCTCGCCACCGGCCAGTAGATCCGGAACACCTGGTGCGGCACGTCGCCGCGCAGCAGCGACCCGGGCTGAACGAACGGCAGCAGGTTGGCGAGCAGCTTGACGCCGTGGTCCGACATGCGGCGGACGATGTGCGACGCGGTGATGTCGCGCGGATGCGCCAGGCCGGCCGCCTGCACCAGCTCCTTCAGCGCCAGCAGCGTGTGCTCGTGGAAGTGGTAGACGCGGTCGGCCTTGTTGCCGACGTCGAGCGCCTTCTGCCGCTGCGGGTCCTGCGTCGTCACCCCGGTCGGGCAGTTGCCGGTGTGGCACGTCTGCGCCTGCAGGCAGCCGAGCGCGAACATGAAGCCGCGCGCGGCGTTGCACCAGTCGGCGCCGAGCGCGAGCATGCGCGCGATGTCGAACGCGCTGACGACCTTGCCGGCGCAGCCGATCTTGATCTTGTCGCGCAGGTTCAAGCCGACCAGCGTGTTGTGCACGAGCAGCAGCCCTTCCTGCAGCGGTGCGCCGACGTGGTCGCAGAACTCGAGCGGCGCCGCGCCGGTTCCGCCCTCGGCGCCGTCGACGACGATGAAGTCGGGCAGGATCCCGGTCTCGAGCATCGCCTTGGCGATCGCGAACCACTCCCACGGGTGGCCGATGCACAGCTTGAAGCCGGTCGGCTTGCCGCCCGAGAGCGTGCGCAGCCGCTCGATGAATCGCATCATCTCGATCGGCGTCCTGAACGCGCCGTGCGACGCCGGCGAGACGCAGTCGACCCACGGCCGCACGCCGCGCGCCTCGGCGATCTCGAGCGTCACCTTCGGCCCCGGCAGGACGCCGCCGTGGCCGGGCTTGGCGCCCTGCGAGAGCTTCAGCTCGATCATCTTCACCTGCGGCTCGCGCGCGTTCGCGGCGAAGCGCTCCTCGGAGAAGCTGCCGTCGCTCGCGCAGCAGCCGAAGTAGCCCGAGCCGATCTCCCAGATCAGGTCGCCGCCGTGGACGCGGTGATGCCGGCTGATCGAGCCTTCGCCGGTGTCGTGCGCGAAGTTGCCGCGCTTGGCGCCGGCGTTGAGCGCGAGGATCGCGTTCGCCGACAACGCGCCGAAGCTCATCGCCGAGATGTTGAACAGGCTCGCGCTGTACGGCTGCGCGCGGCCTTCTCCGATCGTGACGCGAAAGTCGTGCGACGCGAGCACCGTCGGCGTCAGCGAATGGTTGATCCACTCGTAGCCGAGCGCGCCGACGTCGAGCTGGGTGCCGAACGGCCGCTTGTCGGAGTCGCCCTTGGCGCGCTGGTAGACGAGCGAGCGCTGCTGGCGCGAGAACGGCGCCGCCTCGCTGTCGTTCTCGATGAAGTACTGGCGGATCTCGGGCCGGATGAACTCGAGCAGGAAGCGGATGTGCCCGATCAGCGGGTAGTTGCGCAGGATCGCGTGGCGCTTCTGGACGAGGTCGCGGCCGCCGATCGCGGCGAGGACGAAGAAGCCGATCGCGAGCGACTTGTCCATCCCCATCGTCGCCCACGCGAAGGTCGAGACGACGAGGCCCAAGACGCTGAGCGCCCACGCCCAGTAGCGGACCGGAAAGTACTGGTCGAGACGGCGGACCCAGGCGAACATGCGTGCCTCCCGGCGAAGTGGCGCGATCTTGGTCGTCAGCGAAGCAGGTGAGATGACAGCAGCGCCGCGGTCTCTTCGGGCCGCTCTTCGGCGAGGAAGTGGCCGCTGTCGATCGCCTGTCCGGTGACGTTCGCCGAGCATTGCGCGCGCCACAGCGAAAGCGGTTCGTAGAGGCGGCCGACGACGCCGCGCGAGCCCCAGACGACGAGCGTGTCGCACGCGATCTTCTCGCCGGCGGCGCGCGACGCCCGGTCGTGCTCGAGGTCGATCGTCGCTGCCGCGCGATAGTCCTCGCACGACGCGTGGATCGCCTCGGCGCGGCAGAAGCACCGCTCGTATTCGGCCAGCGCCTCGGGCTCGAAGAAGCTCGTGTCCCTGCTGCCCCAGCCGCCGAGCGTCCAGCGCAGGTAGTGCGCGGGATCGCCGCCGATCATCCGTTCCGGGAGCGGCGCCGGCTGGATCAGGAAGAACCAGTGGTAGTAGAGCGTCGCCAGGCGCATGTCGGTGCGCTCGTAGACGTCGAGCGTCGGCACGATGTCGAGCAGCGCGAGCCGCTCGACGCGGTCGCGGTGGTCGAGGGCGAGGCGATGCGCGACGCGCGCACCGCGGTCGTGGCCGACGACGGCGAAGCGGTCGTGGCCGAGCGACCGCATCAGCGCCGCCATGTCGGCGGCCATCGCGCGCTTGCTGTATTGCGCGTGATCGAGCTCGGGCGTCGCCGCCGGCGCGGGCTTCGCGGAGTCGCCGTAGCCGCGCAGGTCGGGCATGACGATGCGAAACGTCGGCGCGAGTCGCGTCGCGACGCGGCGCCACATCGCGTGCGTCTGCGGATAGCCGTGCAGCAGCAGCAGCGGCGGCCCGTCGGGATCGCCGCCGACGCGAGCGAAGAGCGTCGTGCCGCCCGCGTCGTGCAGCCCGCCCGCGAAACCGTCGAACCCGCCCATCGGCCCTCCTCGTTCGCCCGCCCGCCGCGATTCTGGTCCGCGAGCGCCCGGGTGCGCCCGTATACTTGCCGACAAGCGCCGATTTGTTCCGGCTTGCGGGCGCTCTACAAATTCGGCTAAAGACAGGACGCAGCACCCGGTGTCCCGCTTCTGCCGCACCGGGTTTTTCTTGCCTGCGTCCCGATGAGCTCTTCCGTTGGCGTCGTCCAGCCGCAATCGATGCACTTCGCCGAGCCGCTGCCGCTCGCGAGCGGCGCGGTGCTGCGCGACTACACGCTCGCCTACGAAACGTACGGCTCGCTGAACGCGGCGCGCACGAACGCCGTGCTCGTCTGCCACGCGCTCAACGCATCGCACCACGTCGCCGGCACCTACGCCGGCCGGCCGCGCAGCGAAGGCTGGTGGGACAACCTCGTCGGCCCCGGCAAGCCCCTCGACACCGACCGCTTCTTCGTCATCGGCGTCAACAACCCCGGCTCGTGCTTCGGCTCGACCGGGCCGACGAGCCCGAACCCGGACCCGCGCGCGAACGGCCGTCCCTACGGCAGCGACTTTCCGGTCGTCACCGTCGAGGACTGGGTGGACGCGCAGGCGCGCCTCGTCGACGCGCTCGGCATCGAGCGGCTCGCCGCGGTCATCGGCGGCAGCCTCGGCGGCATGCAGGGGCTCGCCTGGTCGCTGCGCTATCCCGATCGACTCCGCCTCTGCGTCGCGGTCGCGACCGCGCCCAAGCTCTCGGCGCAGAACATCGCGTTCAACGAGGTCGCGCGACGCGCGATCGTGAGCGACCCCGACTTCCACGGCGGCCACTACGCCCAGCACGGCGTCGTGCCGAAGCGCGGCCTCACGGTCGCGCGCATGATCGGCCACATCACCTACCTCTCCGACGACTCGATGGAGGCCAAGTTCGGCCGCGACCTGCAGCGCTCCGCGCTCGGCTACTCGACGCAGGAGATCGAGTTCCAGATCGAGGCGTACCTCCGCCACCAGGGCGACAAGTTCAGCGAGTACTTCGACGCCAACACGTACCTGCTGATCACGCGTGCGCTCGACTACTTCGATCCGGCGCGCGAGCATGGCGGCGACCTCACGGCGACGTTCGCGAAGGCATCGTGCCGGTTCGAGCTCGTCAGCTTCACGACCGACTGGCGGTTCGCGCCGGCGCGCTCGCGCGAGATC
>JADMIO011411972.1_pt1 | contig 11427 bp, 12 predicted proteins | sample 8958161 | NCBI WGS metagenome assembly JADMIO01 (sample SAMN16585339, study PRJNA669376) | soil metagenome | isolation source: Crop rotation soil | place: USA: Cullars Rotation, Alabama | collected 2011
CGCACCACGCCTTCACCACCGCGCGAGTGGCCCATCGTGCCAACCTTCGTCAGATCGAATTTTCCGACGAACTTGGTTCCGAATGGCGCGCCGCCGGTTGTGGTGAATGTGTTCAGTATGTCGAGATGTTTTTGCATTAACTCCGCGCGAGCCAATGCGCCGAGATCAAACACGGCGTTGTCGACAGCGTTAACTCCATTAGCGCTGATCGAGACAACCACATAACCGTGACTGGCGAGCACCTGGGAAACGTAGTCGTAGCCTTTGTAACTGGGGATCGGCTGGCGCCCATTGGTGCAGGGCCACTGCAAGAACTGACCGCCACTGCTGAAACAAGTCGCGTGACGGCCGTGTAGAAACACGATCACGGGAAATGGACCCGCCGCAAGGTTGGTCGGATAGTGAATGGAAGCTATTAATTCAACCGGTCCAGGAAAGTTCGACGGTTGAAAGGCAGTGTCTCCGAAGTTGTACTCTTCGCGCGTCACGGCCAAAGGTCCCGGAGTGCCGGGATCTGGCGCCTGTGCAAACGCCGCCAGTGGTCCAATGATTAGGAAAAAGAAAGCAGCGATGGAAAGTGTGCGAATGGTTCTCATTGGTTTCCTCCCCCCTGTTTCAACTGGAGCGCTTGCGGGAATTTGCGTCGCGTCTCTTTGTCTTCACCGTAAGAGATCGACACGACGCCGCCTTCACGTATCGGCGAACTATCGAACGTGATTGCCGTGATCTGCGACAACGTTTCGTTTTCGATGCCGTTGCCGACGATCTGATCGTCGATCCAAATGACTGCGGGAAGAGCGCGGACAGGGAATGGACCACCCTGGACCGTAACGCGCCAGGCTTTATCGACTGCAACCTGCTTCCCGCGAATGTCAACATGCAGGTTTTGCGGCAGGCTCACTTCCTCAACACGGTAACCAGTTAGTTTTAGATCACCGTTTGGTCGAGCAGACTTCGCCTCACTCACGAGCTTGCCAGGCAGTTGCAGTAGTTGTTTCAACGGGAGTCCCTTGTTAGCAGCGGTGTTTCTTTGCGAAAGAGCTGATAAGCCGCTTGCCAGCAGAAGGGTTAACGCGACGATCGCGATCGCCACAGGGCGATTTATGAAGCTTCGCATCATTAGATGGGTCTCCTTTATATGGGCGAGATTTGATCAAGCGATTAGTTACCAGTCACGCCTCTGACAGAGAGGTACGACGGGGGAATTTAGAAACCGGTACGACTAATCTGGGTTGGGAGGTAAACTGTCTGGCTTGAAGCAGGCGAAACTTTAATAGCAATGGGCGGCGCTGTCAAACTCGCAATTAGGCACATAAACCACAAAATAGATTAATCAGTCATGGTTAACTGTTTTGTGCCTCTGTGCCTTTTTGTGGCTGATATGTCTCAGCGAATCAACAGAATGGATCGTCGTGACAGCCGATCAAGTACAACAGCCCCAGGGCACCAACACCGGCGCCGACTCCGATGCCAATTTTCGCTGCCAGTGACATTCCGCCTTGCTTTTTAACTTCCGCGACGTCGCTATAGGCCAGTGTTCTAACTTGTCCGGTTTTTGAATCTGACAAAGTAAACGAATCGCCGGCGGCGTTGCTGATGTAACCTTTGAGCCTGGAGTTATCTTTTAGTTTGACTGTGACCTTCGCCTTAGGCCCGGTGCCGCGTTTTGCAACCGCGGCTTTTACTTTGTCTGAAGCAGCATCACTTTGATTCGCCTGCGCGACGTCGTTAATGAGCAGTGAATTACCTGCATGAAATAACAGAACTACGAGTCCGATCGAGAAGAGCCTTTTCAACATAGTCTCCTCCTTTGAGGGGTGAAGTTAATCACACGCAAGTCAATAAATTTCCGTTTGTAATTGGGAGGTTTGCCGGGCCACTTTTACTCCAAGCCATGGCCCACGTCAAGTTAGTCGCACAGTAGAATTAACAAGTTCTTGACACCGGGCTTCGTGAGGACTATTGTGCTGCTTCCGAACATACCTTTAACGGGTGGTGCGATCCTCTGGGCTAATTGCACCGTGGGAGTGTTCGTAGACTCCTAGACATCACCATTCCGAACGGAGCCACTGATTGTCATTGTAAAGACGATGACGGGTGTACCTGGACTTTGGGTGGGAAAACCTATACTCAAAAATGCGCTGTGAAGACCGACTTTCTACCTGAAGAAGGACCAATAAACTAACAACGGCTGTGGACGATGCTCGTTGAGCACCGTCCACTACCTACCTGAAAGCTCCTCATGAAGCGCTCAGCTAAACTATGCATTGTGCTGGTCATGGCCAGCTCCGTCATTCTCGCCCAGACCGCAAAACCTCCAACATCAGTCCCGAAGACTGCGGTTGAACCAGCAATACGCGACCAGCAACTGCGCATACTTCGCGAACATGTTCTTGCGCGCGCGCTCGATAACATAAAGAAAATGGATGAAGCCGGTTTGCGAGTATCAGCGCGAATCAAGATCCTGACTTTCTTCGCGAGGCAAAAAGCCACATCAGATGAGAAACAGGTGCTGGCCACGCAAATCGCACGAGATGCACTGAGCGATCTTCGTGAGCATAACGAGGAAATCACTCCGTTCATGCTTAGTTACTTGTCGAACGATCTAGTGAGCTGGATTCAAAAGTACAGGCCAAACCTGGTCGAAGATTTTGAGAAAACAATCAATGCCATGCCAAAGGTTGATAAATCTCAGCGCATTCGAGCTCTCTTCGACTTGGAAGGTGGAGACATTCTCGCGGCCAAACGCATTCGGCAAGAGCTCGAAAATCACAGCGCTTTGGACGGACTCAACTTTTGGCTGGACGAATTGATGACTCGCAACTCGAAGGAGTTCGAACCCTTAGCGTCAGACATCGTCGCGCGAGCCGCACGAGGGGAAATATCTTTTGAAACCCTGTTCTGGATAAGCGACATCTACTTACGTCCACAAACATCGAACGCCGTGAGAAATCGATTCCTGGCGACGGTGGTGGCCCTCACCCAGCCAGCTAACTTTGCGGCCGAACCGGCGCCGCGAATGGCTTACAACTTATTAACCAACGTGTTGCCCTTCGTACAGCGCGCAACTCCCGAGTTATACGACCAGGCTCTAAACAACAGCTTTGCGATGCGTGCCTCTCTCAGCGAAAGCCAGTTGGCAAGTGAGGCTCGTATCGAGCGACTCAATGAAAGCGAGAATCCCATCGGAGAATTGAAGGCTGAAGCCGAGTCAGCAAAAACTAAAACTGAACGTAATGAGTTGCTACTGCGAGCGGCCGAGGTGGCTTTGGAAAAGAAGAAATTTGATTTGTGTTTGGATATTCTCGATGAAATTGACGTTAACGCAGTCGCAGCAGATTCCGATCTCTTGCAGCGCTCGATCGATCAGCTCTTGAAAAACTTTGTCAGGAGCGGCCTTAATGCGAAGCTTCCTGACCTGACTGAAAAAGGCGCGGCACGCATAGCCTTTCCACTTATAAGGGTTGAGGCGTTGAACCTCATATTGCGGTATTACACGAAAGCTAATGACAGAGAAGCAGCTCAAAGGCTCTTGAGCGAAGCAGCTAGAGTAGCAGGGTCAGACCCAAATACTTTTTATAAGGCCAGAGCATTCTTTCTTCTCAGCATTACTTGCGACGAGGTTGACGTATCCAGGAAGGCAGACCTGTTATTGTCCGGCATCAAAGCACTAAATAATCTCTCGCAGCCAGATACCAACGCTAGCGATAAAACTATTTATCAAACTTACGTTCGAAATCTTGATAATACGGGATACGAACTGGTCAGAGGTTTCAAAGGATTAACTAAACAAGACGAAAACGACGCTCTGGCTTTAGTCGAAAAACTACAGAAACCGGACTTAAGAACCTACGCCTTAATCGGAATCCTTTCGGGATTGGATGAGCTTCTCACGGTGCCAGCAAAATGAGTGAAAATAAATCCTCACCTCAAAAGTCATGGGTATCCATCGGTCTGATAGTAATTCTATGCGTCATGGACTTGTTACTCATCAAACAAAACCTTGACTTACGCAAGCAGCTAATGGCAGGCGGAAAAACAATCGATCTAACCAGGAATTTTCTACAGCCCGGAGATGTTGTGACGCCGGTTACAGCCACTGACCTTCAAGGACGTCCGTATCACCTGGACTACAAGAAGGATGGGCGACAGCGTCTAATACTCTTCTTCTCGCCCACTTGCCCGTACTGCCAGCAGCAGTCACCGCTTTGGCGTGACTTGCTCGACAAAGTTGATAGTAACCGTTTCACTGTTATCGGAGTTGTCAGTGATCGCGAGGACAAGCAGCTAGTATCAGCATATGCTGACGGTGCTGGCTACTTTAAGACGAAAACGCCATTGCCTCTCGCGTTCTTCGACAGCGATTCGCTCGGGAGCTACAAGCTAACAGCTACACCCACGACCTTATTAATTAACGAAGCGGGAATGGTCGAACACACTTGGATTGGTAAGTGGGATGAAACTAAGGCAATGGAAGTAGCTGCTGCCTTGAAGTAAAGATCAGACAATGTTGTACTTCTCACAGAGTTGTTAGAATCGATCGTCAGATTAGTCTGATAGGATATTCACTTGAGTGAGAATACAACCCTCCCCCGCATTCTTGTTGCCGGTGATGCTGCGGTGCCGACCGGTTTTGCACGAGTCATAGAAGGCATCCTTAAACCGCTGGTCACCAGCTATGAGATTCATCACCTGGGCACTAACTATCACGGTGACCCACACGGCTATAGCTGGAAAGTCTATCGAGCAGAACTTGGCGGTGACAGGTGGGGAGCTCGTCGCATTGTAGCCCTCGCCGAAAAAATCCAGCCGCAGTTGATCTTCATTGTCAACGATATCTGGGTTCAGAGTGCATACCTGCAAGAGTTGAGACAGGCGAAGACCCTGCCTCCCATCATCCTTTACTGCCCGGTCGATGGTGGTCCAATTGATCCGGAGAGCATCGCACCGTTGGCAGGCGTCGCGCGCTTCGTGGTCTATACCGACTTTGGTAAACAACAAGTCGATAATGCCGTTCAAAAACAAAAGGAGAAAGATCCGTCCTTCAACTTCCCACGCGTCGAGATAATTCCTCATGGAGTGGACACCGAGACTTTTTATCCGCTACAGGCTAACAGCGAACATATGTCTGGGCGGTTATCCGCCAGAAAGCTCTTATTCCCCGATGCGACGGATTTAGATCAGCGGTTTATTGTTCTCAACGCGAATCGCAACCAGCCACGCAAACGAATTGATACAACCATCCGTGGCTTTGCTCTTTTCGCACAAGATAAACCCGCTCACGTTAAGCTCTTCCTCCACATGGGTGTCGAAGACGTAGGTTGGAATGTAGTTCTCCTGGCGCGCCGCTACGGCATCGAAGATCGCATATTGATGTCGAGCCTTGCTAAAACAATTCAAGGAGTATCTACGGCGCAGCTTAATCGAATCTATAATGCCTGCGATGTCGGTATTAACACCTCGAGTGCGGAAGGCTGGGGACTTCCAAGCTTTGAACATGCCGCGACCGGCGCGGCCCAAATCGTTCCCCGTCACAGCGCCTGCGCAGAGTTGTGGGACGATGCAGCGGTGATGCTCGAGCCGGCATTCAAAGTAATTAATGAAGGAGTATTAACGGATGCCTGGATGATAACACCGGAGGCGGTAGCCGAAGCGCTGGAAAAACTATACGGCCATCGAGAGTTTCTGGCAGAGATGTCAGAAAAGGCGTTCCGTAAGGCAACGCGTCCGGAATATCAGTGGGGAAACATCTCGGAGCGTTGGAACGCGCTCTTCCAACAAGTGCTTCAACTAGGTGTGTGAAGCGTTGGCCGTAACGTCAATTGCTAACGTAACGACGGTGTTGTCGGTGACTTGCGGCGACCATGCGATGGCCCAACCGTTGTCCGGCAGCCAGCCCACCGTGTAGAAGCCTATGCCATAAGACACAAAGCCACTCACGGGCACCGTCACGCTGGAGCCAGTCTGATCCATTGGGGCTAACCTGCCTGACCACATGGGCGGAACGGCAGATCCATTAACGAAACCGCAAACAGTAAACTCTAATCCCTGGGCAGGTGTTCCATTGACAACTTCGATTGCCATAGTTCCTCCGAAAGTTCTACTGAAATTTACTGGGAGACTTATCGTTGCGAAAGGCGAGCGAGTATACTTACATTGCTTTAGTAAGTCCACAATCCGTAGATCAGTCGCCTATATCGCATGTTTTGATGCACAGTTTATCTGGCCCTATTTGATCCTCACAGTGTTTCAGCAGCCCTTCAACCGTGTATCCCTGGCTCAGTAACAATCCATTCTGATGAAACTCTCCTGAGAGATACTCAACTTTCGCCAGACTGCGCGTGGAGAAAAGTATTTCGTATTCAGAACCTTCGCAATCAATTTTGAGCAACTTGCACTTGTCAATACCGAGCGAATCAAAGATGTGGTCCAATGTTGTCGAAGGAATTCCGGTAGTACGACTGTATTCCAGAGTGCGCGAATAACAGGTGGAATTTCCTGAATTCTGTGGGTTCGTAACCATGTCGAGTGGCCTGCCGCTGCCACTGACACCCAGTTGATAAGTGCGAACGTTGGTGATGCCGTTGCGCTCGAGGTTTTGTTGAAGCAGTTCGTAGTTTTCAGGAAACGGTTCGAAGGAATGAATCACGACCTGGGGAAAACGCAGTGCGGTGTAGATGGCAAAGAACCCAATGTGAGCACCAATATCGATGACCACGTCGCCGGGTTTGAAGTCGATTCGATCAAGATCGTAACAGTCGTCGTCTAATTCCCAGGCGATAATATTCGCTGCTCTGGATGCCGGTTTGTCGGCAACGTCGATCGTAAAGCCGTGGATCACGAAACTTTGCACTCTATCCGTCATACATTCTTGCGCACTTTGCTCCAGTACCACCATTGCCGTTTTTCGATTGGGAGTTGGGGGTCCTTTGCTTGCGCCACTGCGGCGACGAACACATCCAAACAGCACGGGTCTATTTGCTGGCCACGTAAGCGACACAATTCCTTATACATTCTCTGCGGACTACGCCGGCGCAACTGGGCCACGCTACTGATTCCGAGCAACTCGAAGTCCTTCAGCATAGCTGGGCCAATGGATACCAGATCTTTCAGTTGACGCGTTTCAACAGTCATATGATCTCCTCTAGTCTTATTTAGACGAGTGATACTATAATCCTCATTATGAAGGCTGTCAAGAAGAAGCGGGTCAAAGAAACTCGTCTCACCATTCCCGATCTTGTGATCCTCAGCCTGTTGGCTGAGGGTCCGATGCACGGGTACGAAGTCAACGCGACGTTGGAGAATCGAAACATTCGTGATTGGGCGCCAGTATCGCGCCCTCAAGTCTATTACTCGCTGGGCAAGTTGACTGAGCTTGGATTGCTGCGCGTGAGTTCGAGCGATTCACCTTCCGCCGGTCCCGAGCGGCGCGTACTCGAAACAACCGCGCTCGGTCGCGAACATCTGGCCGACGCTTTGGAAGCAAAGAGTTGGGTGAACAAGAAAGTGCATCAACCTTTTCTGATATGGTTGGCGCTCTCCTGGCAGGCGCGTCCGCAGGCCTTTAGAAAGCAACTAAATAGCCGCAAGAAAATTCTCGAACAAAGACTTCGCGAGGAACGCGCGACGCTTGAGGATGTTCTAACGGAAGTAGGCCACCCGTTTCATGAAGCCGTTTGGATGTTGGAATTGACAGTTGAACAACTGCAAGCGGAACTTCGTTGGGTCGAAAAAATTCTCAAATCCGCAGCTAAGCGCGGCCCCGCGCTTCACGCGAGTAAAAAGAAAAGCGGCAGAGGCTAAGCCCCACCGCTCGTCTTAATCCTACTGGTGCACCCGGCATGATTCGAACATGCGACCCCCTGATTCGTAGAGCGGTCACGAGCACTGCATCAGGTTACGGCTCTTACGATTTACTAACATTTGTTACAGGTTGCAGCCGCCAACGAGTCTATCTGTTACCACCTATTCAGACCAGTTTCGCTGTGGTCTTGTCACAAGTTTGTCTCAATCCCAGAAGCTCAAGGCGTGATGCAAACCGACTTGCCAGCTCCAATATCGTTCTGGGGACCCCTCACTGTAAGACCCGGGAGGTCGGTCGATCCACCCAAACGAAGCATGGTAGGAAAAGTTAATCAATTGATTTTGATTCCAGTTGGAGCTCCAGGGCGTTCATTCGTTGACATCTGTTTCCATTCGCTCACAGTCGTTTTTTATTCATCCGTCACCGCATTAAACAGGATTAATGACTATCAGAGCTGGTGAACGATGCGTCTCAACCAGTTTGAGTGTTTACAGAACCCTGTTTTAGACTTGTCAGCATTGCAAGTCTGGCGCTATAAAATGACGGTTCCTCGCGCACCTTCTCAATCGGAACAGCCACATTGAACCCGCACAGCTTTTCGGACCCGCTGGATTAAGAGGTAACGATGACGGTTAATCTGGAGCAATTCGGTCGTCGCATTGGACTTTGGGCGGTTACATGGGCACCCAGAATATTTGTCTCACTAATGGTGTTTCCGATCCTGTATGGCATCCTGGCCTTGCTTGGATACGATAACAGAGGAGCCGCTATGTGGTCGGCCGTTGTGCTCGGCCTGATAGGCCTCATCGTTTCCTTCGTCCTCATTCTAAAATATCTAAATAAGTCGCCTCAAAGTGTTGACTATAGAACTATTGAGCTCATTGAGTTGTTAGAGAAAAGACTCACCAGCCTTGAAACTCCGTCCGAGACCTTGCTAGCGATTGCGGATCCAGAGGACCGAGAACCTAAACCCAAAGTCGAAGTCCCTAACCTAGCATTTGATACTTGCCCGGGGGTGGACGCCGCAACCGAGAGATCTTTGAGTGGGACAGAATGGTTAACCCTTACGAAAACTTTTGATGAGACGCGGTCACGGTTACTAAACGAAATGTCGAATCTTTCGCGACGATCCAATCTAAACTTGGCCGTTGGCACGATGACAACTCTCTTGGCAGGGATCGGTTTAATATACATTGTTTTATTCCAATCATTGAACTTTCTTGGTGGAGGGATTCCCCCCACTATTAGCGACGCTGCTCTTCCCTGGGTCGTGGTTTCTCACTACTTGCCTAGACTCGCTGTAATCGTTTTCGCTGAAATCTTTGCGTATTTCTTCCTAAGGCTCTACAAAGCAAGCTTGCCAGATTTGAAGTATTACCAAAATGAAATCACTAACGTGGAAATGCGTTTAGCCGCGCTCAAAGCCGCCATCTTGTTTAGACAGAATGACTCGCTTGCAGCAGTGATTGAGAGTCTGTCGAAAACGGAGCGAAACTTCACGTTAAAGGCTGGCGAAACAACTGCTGATATCGAAAAACTGAAACAAGAGAGCATAGATCCGAACGGTTTAGCATCTGGAATCGTGGCCCTTCTCAAGGCGAAACTTTAGTGGGCCTGAAGATGATGCAGGCCATCACTCACCCCTTTCCTAATTTTGTTGAATGGATCAGGCTCGATCGTTTTCCATGCTATTGACGGTCCGAAAGGACGGTACCGCGAATGACGAAAATCAAATACGACGAGATAGGATACTGGTCCGAAATAAAATTGGACATAGTTCGGGAGTATGCTCAAGCCTACTCACGGATCATGAGTGCTCAGACATTTATAAAAGAGCATTTCTATATCGACGCCTTTGCTGGACCTGGATATCATATTTCCAAAGAAACTAAAAAGTTTGTTAAAGGCAGCCCTCTTAACGCATTGGCCGTAGTACCACCTTTTTCAGAATTCCACCTGATCGATATTGACGGCGACAAAACTGCGGAACTCCGCCGCATTGCTGGTGATCGACCAGATGTCAAGATTTACCACGAAGATGCGAATGAAGTCTTGCTTAGGAAAGTGTTTCCGAGGTGCCGATACGACCACTATAGACGTGGACTTTGTCTGTTAGATCCATATTCATTTTGCGTTGATTGGAAGGTGATACAGACAGCCGGCGAGATGAAATCAATCGAGATCTTCTTTAATTTTATGATAATGGATATCAATATGAATGTTCTCTTGCGAAACCCGGAACGCATTCCAGAATCTCAGGTTCAACGAATGGATAAGTCGTGGGGAGATCACTCCTGGAGAGATATTGCATATGAGAAGGTGCCGACGCTTTTTGGCAATTCCGAGTTAAAGAGCGACAATGAAACAATCGCGGAGGCCTTTAGAGAACGGCTTCACAAAGTTGCCGGGTTTGCTTATGTACCCAACCCAATTCCAATGAGAAATAATCAAGGGAGCGTCGTGTATTACCTGTACTTTGCCTCTCCGAATAAAACTGGTGCGTCAATCGTGACCAGCATCTTCAATAAGTATCAGGACCGCGACAGGATAAAATAGTATGGGCCAAAAATCAGCGATCGAATGGACCCAATCAACTTGGAACCCTTTGACTGGCTGCACGAAAATTAGCCCTGGATGCAAAAACTGTTACGCGGAACGGATGGCTTTAAGATTACAAGCGATGGGCCAACCCAATTATGCGAATGGGTTTACCCTCACATTACACGAACGACTTCTGACGCTGCCTTTGCAGTGGCGTTCGCATCAGACAATCTTTGTAAACTCCATGAGCGATTTGTTCCATTCCGAAGTCCCAGACGATTTTATAATCCGTGCCTTTGATGTTATGGCGACCGCGTCGTGGCACAATTTTCAGATATTAACTAAGCGATCGAACCGCTTGCTTGAGTTAGACGCGAGGCTGCCATGGGCGGACAATATTTGGATGGGCGTAAGCGTAGAATCCATCGAGTACGCTCACAGAATTGACGAATTGCGACGCACTCATGCAGGTATAAAATTTTTATCCTTAGAGCCGTTACTAGGTCCAATTCCGGATTTGAAGCTCGATCGAATTGATTGGGTAATAGTTGGAGGCGAATCAGGGCCAGGAGCTCGAGAGATCAGGTCTGCCTGGGTTAAATCAATCAAAGATCAGTGCGCATCTGCTGATGTGCCATTTTTCTTCAAGCAGTGGGGCAAGAAGGCATTTAATCCAAACAAGAAGGACCCAACGATCTTAAAAGAGCATCCCCATCACGCCAAAGGCGGCTGTCAGTTGGACGGCAAAATTTATCGAAGTGTTCCACGCATGACGGGATCATCCGTAACAACGTAGCGAATGAGCGATTATAAGTTTCAGTTTTGTGTAGAGAGCTTCCGCAGCCTCGAAAGTCAACTTAAGAATTGCTTAGATTATATTCCGTATATTGAGGCGAATAAGGAGGTCCTATCGCCCAAATTCGTTCCGTTGATTTTCGAAGCCTGTAGTCTCGTTGATTCCATTCTTAGCGAAATGGCAAGTGATCCCGGCACCCACCAAAACCTAAAGTCACATAGCCAAACACACAAGTACCTATCACTAGATGAAAGAACTAGTCTCTGTCTCATCGCGCCCGTCCAAG
>JADMIO011575672.1_pt1 | contig 11427 bp, 6 predicted proteins | sample 8958161 | NCBI WGS metagenome assembly JADMIO01 (sample SAMN16585339, study PRJNA669376) | soil metagenome | isolation source: Crop rotation soil | place: USA: Cullars Rotation, Alabama | collected 2011
GAAGTTGCCGTGACCGAGGCCTGTCCCGTCGGACCTGTGACTGCGGTCGGACTCGAAAGCGCGGCACTGGCACCGCTCGTCGGCACTGCGAACGTGACGATGGCACCGACGAGCGGGCTACCGAACGGGTCCATCAGCGTCACCGTCAAGGGGACCGCGAACTCCGAATTGAGAGGGGCACCCTGTGGTGTTCCGGCGCTGGTCGTCATCGTTCCCGTAGCCAGCGGGCCAGCGACGTTGGAATTGCGTTGTGCGGTGTTACCGCTAAAGGTCGAGACGGTGTCGACCATTTGCGCCGTCGCTCCGGCGTTGATGAAGATGGCCCCGCCGCTGCCGACTCCGGGGTTCGCTCCGGTCCCGCCCGTAGCCGTGTTGTCGGTGAAGATCGTGTTGGTCAGGTACAGGGTTCCGGCTCGCTGGAATAAGGCTCCGCCCAACCCCGCTCCGCCGCCCCCGGCGTTAAAACCGCCGTTGCCCCCCAGGCCACCGCCTCCTTGACCTGGAGCACCGATGCCGCCACCCCACCCGCCGCCACCGCCGCCGAAGCCGCCAGTGCTGCCGGTTTGGCTGTAACCCGCGCCGCCGCCGAAGCCGCCCGTTCCACCTCCCCCGCCGCCCCCACCGTAATCACCTCCGTTACCACCATCGGCCGAGGCGCCGCCACCACCGCCGCCGAAACCACCATTGCCACCGAAGCCGAAGCTCGCGATGTGTGCGTCGCCACCGGGTGTATGGACCGGAAAGCCGCTGACATCAATACCGCCACCGCCAGCACCTCCACCAATGCCGGATACAGAAGCAACCCCATCGCCGCCACCGGTACTGCCCGTACCGGCGACCCCTGCGATTGGTCCACCGCCGCCCCCACCGCCAATATCGGTGCCATTACCGCTGACAGTTCCCCCCGCCCCCGTGAATCCGCCACCGCCCCCGTCATGCCCGCCGCCCGCGATGTCAGCTCCATCGCCGAGGAACCCGCCTCCGCCTCCGGAGCCCCCACCCGTTACGGTCCCGCCATCGCCGCCGGCTCCACCGCCCCCACCCCTCGTGGCCCCGCCAGCATCGCCCCCACCGTGGCCACCGATCGCCTGATTTGCATCGAACGTAACATTTGTCAGCGTCACCGTAGTGGGACCGGTCGTACCGTCGATGAGCAGCCCACCACCCATTCCGGCGCCGCCTCCGGCTCCATTGCCCCCATCACCACCTTTGGCCAGGCCGTTGGCGATCATCAGGTCTGAGATGTTGACTTCACCCTCGAGGATGAAGAACGGCCGCACCGCGCCGCCACCGCTGATGGTCAGAATCTCCGCCCCGGGGCCAATGATCGTCAGCGAGCCACCGTTGGTCGTAAAGATTGGCGGCAACATCGCGGACAGATCAATCGTGCCGCTGATCCCCGACAAGTCGATCACGTTATCTGCATCGGGCGACTGATCGGCCTGAAAAATCGCATTGCGCAAGTCACCGGTCGTCCCCGGCCCGAGTGGTGTGACGAGGCTGTCGATGGGACCAGTATCAGACGGCAAAGTGACGGTAAATGTCGCCGGAGCAAGCCGGTCTTCGAGCGATTCCACTGCCAATCGCATCCACACAGGAACCCGGCGTGCCCGGCGAACAAGACGCGAATCGGATTGAGTGAGTGACGACAGCCAGGATCGGAGCGACATAACTTGCCTCGAAACGGAATTCCATCCGGACGCGGCTTCCGCACTTCCGGATCGATTTCAGATGAAGTTCCGCCACAGTGAGCTGGCCCCGCTCACCAACAATGCGAAATTCCACCCGCAAGCTGGCCAAAGATTTTGAGAGTTTTTGAAAAAGGGGATTTTGGGCTGCGGACAGCAGTTAGAACGGATTGACTTAACCAGGACGTGATTATCAGAATCCCCATCCACGCAGAGTGGTGGGACACTCGCTTTCACGTCGAGATTTGGTCAAAGCGCAATAACCCAACGATGGCGCTCGACGAGAGATGTCGTGGAGCCGACGGCCGAGGGCGGCCATCCTACTTGTCGTTGTTAGAAACCGTCTCATCTCGCGGGCCGACAAGCGCCACCCGGAAGCCGACGCAATCGCGTCGTTCGTGCGGCTGTAACCAGGAATGGAATGCAGAGCGGCAGTGTTCCTCTGTGAGATACCATCCGCCACCGCGCATCACGCGATTCTCGGCTGTGTTGGGCCCCTGCGGATCCTGGACAGGGCTGTACTTGTAGTACTCCCCGTCGCGCCAATCCTGACAGAACTCGAACACGTTGCCATGCATGTCATACAGGCCCCATGCATTGGGCAGCTTCTGGCCGACCGGATGCGTTCCGATGGTGTTATTGGCGTGGTACCAGGCGTAGTTCGGTAACTCGGCATCCTCGTTGCCGAAACAATACCGGGTACCCGACTTGCCGGCCCGGCAGCAATACTCCCATTCGGCCTCGGTAGGCAAGCGGTAGCGTTTGCCTTCCTTGTCACTCAACCAGTTGCAGAATTTCTCGGCATTTTGCCAGGAAACCAGGACGACCGGATGTTCGTCCGTCTGCGTAAACGCGGGCTTGTCCCAATTCGGGTCTCCCAGGTCGTAATTCGGATTGGCCTTCACGAACAGTCGAAACTGTCCGACCGTCACCTCGGTGGTGCCCAGGTAGAACGGTCGCGTGATTTCCACGTCATGGTCCGGCCCTTCAGACGGTACCATGGCAACCAGGTCTCCCTCTTTGGTCTGCTCTGTGATCAGCTTGATCTCGTCCGCCGACGTTCCCATCCGAAACTTGCCGGCGGCAATGAGGTTGAATTTCATCCCCAGACTGTTCGTGAGCTGCGCGGCAGGCTTCGGCTTCTCTGGTGGCTTGGATGGCACACTTGTGACGTCAGCTATTTTTTTCGCTTCGCTGAGTTTTGCCGGGGCTTGCTGTGGCGGCGGCATATCCAGCGACATTGGCCGAGGTCCCCACAAGGTTGTGAGGCCGGTCATCTCCGTCGCTCCGAGAGCCAGAATGGGGAGCAGCAGCGCTACGGCCGCGAACCATTTCCAGCGGCCGAATCTTGCCGCGACCGGTTTGTTTTGAATGATCTCTGAAACATCATCGAGGCTGGCATTCGCCCTGAGCCGCTCCTCGACATCTGTGAGAAGATCGGCCACTTCGCGGGCCGATTGGAAACGGTCGCCTGGCTTCTTGGCCTGCAGCCTGGCGATGATGTCGCTGAGCCAGAGCGGTAATTCTGGGATGACATCGCGGACGGGTCTCGGGACGTCTTCGATCACCCGCTTTAGGACCGCATAAGTGGTCGCGGCGCGAAACGGCGGGCGGCCGGTCGACATCACGTACAGCACGCTTCCCAGGCTGAACAGATCGGCCCGGTGATCCAGCACAGCTCCCCTGGCTTGCTCGGGGGCCATGTACATCGGCGTGCCAGCCAGCACGCCGCTCTGGGTCAGGCTGGCGTCATCCGCCGCGCGTGCCAGGCCGAAATCCGTAATCCTGGCTCGCTGGAACTCGCCTTCGATGAGGACATTGCCGGGCTTGATGTCGCGATGGATCAATCCGGTCGCATGGGCCGCGGCCAGCCCCTCGGCGATCTGCCGTCCAACGCGGACGATTTCCAGTACGTCGAGTGGGCCAGTGCGGTCGAGCCGCTGTTGAAGCGTCTCACCCGGGACGAACTCCATGACCAGATAGGGGATGGGCTGTTCCTCAACGGCATAGACCCGGACGACGTTCTCCTGCTGGATCTGCGCCGATGATCGCGCTTCGCGCAAGAAGCGTTTGCGGGCCGGCGACGTGGCGGCAATCGCCGGGGCCATGACTTTGACTGCCACCACGCGCTGCAGCACATCGTCAAACGCCCGCAAGACGATCCCAAACCCGCCCCGACCGATCACCTGCAGCACCTCATAATGGCCGATCCGGCCGAGCGAATCGGGACGGCTCGACGGTTGCAAGAAGTGAAGATCGTGCGGTTCCTCGTGCGTCTGCTTCTCGTTCGATATCTTTTCGTCGGATACGACTTCTCTCTGCGGGTTGGCGTGCGGGGTCGCCGCGTTGTTGTTGCTAGAGGTTGCCGAGCTGCTTTCGAGTTGCTTGCCGACTGGCTCGTCCAGAAACGCACCCTCCTTGAAGTGGGCCGCCAGCAGATTTTCCACGCGGCGACGCAGTTCCACATCCGGACCGCAAGCTTCGTCCAGATATGCAGCACGTTCGGTTGGATTGGCCAAGTCCAGGACTGCCAGGAAGACTTCTTCTTCAGTCAAGGCTAGATTTCCTCACCATTCTCGGTTTCATCTCCTCATTCTCAATGCGAAATTCCGACCGAATCCTGGCCAAAAATGTGTTTGAACTGCTAACAAGACAGCGTAGTGCGGGCTTCCCAGCCCGCATTTGACGGGCTGGGAAGCCCATCCTACAGGTGTTTTTATTCTTTTTCCTGCGTCCCTTCCATAGCCAGCCGCAGCCAGGCCCGGGCGTAGGCCCAATGCCGCCCAGCTGTCCGCTCGGATAGGTCGAGGGCGGCAGCCGCTTCGGGGAGACTGAGCCCGACAAAATAGCGAAGTTTGACGAGATTGGCCTTGAGGGGGTCTTCCGCCTCCAGCTCGTTCAGGGCCTCATTAAGAGCGAGCAAGTCTTCGCGAATTTCGGGGATCGGTACGGCATCCGGGTCGAGCTCCTGCCGCTGCATGGCGCCGCCGTGTCGCGTGGTTGTTTTACGCCGAGCATCGTCAATGAGGATGCGTCGCATGGCCTCGGCAGCGGCGGCGAAGAAATGGCCGCGGTGGTCCCAGCGGTCGCCGTTGGGCGACCCGACCAGCCGCAGATATGCTTCGTGAACCAGAGCGGTCGGCTGCAGCGTGTTGCCGGACGGTTCTGTAGCCAGCCGCGCGGCGGCGAGGCGACGCAGTTCGTCGTAGACCAGAGGCAACAACTGAACGGCAGCCTGGGGATCACCCTGGTCCATTGCATCCAGCAGTTGTGTGACTTCGGTCATTTCTTTACCCAAACCCCACCTGCAAAATAACTTTGGCGGCGATATCGCTAAATCCCTGGAAAATCAGCCACTCTGAGCTTGAGTTATTCCGCGGTTTTAACAAGCATCGACATGGATTAACGCACTCAGAAAGAAGGGGATTTTATCCCACATAAGATCGAAAGGAAATGCCCGTGCAGCCAGCGGCACGGCCCCGGAGTCGCGTGAACTGCTTCAATTGGTGGGGATCTCACCCGCCCTGCAAATATCATCTGCGCTGACCTGACGAGGCAGAACTGGTTAGTTGGCGCCGATGGGATGCCCTGGTCTGTTGTCATCCCGCAGTTGCGAGCCTCTGGACTTGGTCGATCGGAGTCACAGTTGGTATCCTGCACACCTTAGGACCTTCGTTCTCCTGTTTCAAATGCCACGTGGAGGACACGCTCAACGATTCCTGGAGCAATTTCGAATCGGCAAGCTAATACGTTGCGGGAGTTGTCCCCGCTCATTGTTTACGGAGATTCCATGATCAACGTCAGTAAGAATCGTTGGATTCCCTGCCTGTTCGTTCTCGTTGTGCTCGCGTCCAGACACAGTATCGGTTTGGGCGAGCTTGTGGCTGCTGAAACGGACGAGAAACAGCCGCCGCTCGGTTCGTCGGATTTCAGGCCGACACCCGAACGACCGGTGGGCTGGCGCGGTGATTGGACCGGACGATTTCCTGGAGCCACCCCACCCCGCACATGGAGCCGACGAACCCGGGGATCGACGACAGAGATCCGATACCAGGCGGACAAGCCGACCGGCGATCCGGGTTCTAACAGCAGCGCGCTAGAGTATTTCACCGTCAAGGACTGGCTGGTGGCTGGTCCGTTCAGCGCGGACGATCCCGCAGCAAATCTCACCACGGACTTTCTTCAGGGGGAGGCTACGGTTGAACCGGTGCGAGATGCAAAGGTGGGAAATACCACCTGGCGACACCTTCGAACGGGCATGGAGACTCAAAGCCGTCACTACCATAACGAAGGAACCTGCGGTGATCTGAATGTGGACTTCGTTTACGCGTTCGGCAACCTTCCCGAAACGGTGGCGGACGAGAAGCCGACAGTGTCCCTTGATAACAAGGTCGCCTACGCTCACACGTACGTGTACTCACCTGCCGCCGCCAAGGTCATGCTGCGCCTCAATTATTCGGGCAAGGGACTGCGCGTATCGCTGAACGGCGCGAGTGTTGATGTGAAGCACAACCACAACGTCGAAATCACGCTTCAGCAAGGCTGGAACCGCCTGCTGGTCAAAGTCACCAGCGACGAGGCGGTCAAAGCGACGGGGCAGAATTCGTGGGTGAGCCTCTGGCGATTCGCCGCGTATCTGGAACCCGTCCTGCCGGTTTCCTATGAAACGAAGAATATTGCCTGGATGACCAAGATGACCGGGCGGAGCATGTCTCAGCCGATCGTCGTCGGCGACAGAATCTTCGTCGGGTCAAACATGACCGATCTGCTGTGTCTCGACAAAACGACGGGCCGCATGCTGTGGTTGCGGACTAACACTCCCTACGACGCGCTGAGCGATACCCAGCGCACGGCCGAGATCCGGGAAAAACTAGATCCTCTGGTCGGTAGCCTGAAGAAACTCGATGAGCAGGTTGTGGTAGACATCAACGGGGCGGTCTCGCCAATCGGGCTGCCGTCCGAAGCCGAGGACGAATTCGAAAAAACTCTCAAAACCAGGTCGGACGCCGAGCGGGCAATTCACGATGCGTTTGCTGCGATCAGCCGCAAGAAGTATCCGCAGATGTACAAGAACGAAGTCTCATCGAGCAACGCGACCCCGCTGAGCGATGGTGAGTATGTTTATTGGGCCTGCGGCGGTGGAATGAAGGGACCCGGCTCGCATGTCATTTCATGTTTCACACTGGACGGCAAACGGGTGTGGAGCTGGCACGACGGAGGGTCGCTGGGTTCCCCGGAACACGGTACGCATTACTCGCCGGCTTTGGTGGACGGCAAGATCATCTACGCGGCCAACATGACGCTCATCGCTCTCGACGCGCGCACGGGTCAGGAACTGTGGCGAAACAGCCCTGATGACTGGCAGAACGGCGGTCATGGCAGCTCCTCGCCGCAAATTGTTCAGGTGGGTGACAAGCCCGCCATCCTTCTGAACCGTTATCTCCACCGCGTTTCCGACGGCACCGTGATCTGTCCCAGCGGGTTGGACACCTGGGGGGTTCTGACGCCGGTTGTGGAGCGCGACATGATGTACAACCCGTGCCACTGGAGGGGTTGGAAAGACCCCGCTGGCTTCATCGCGGTCAAGGCTCCCGGACACGACGGCGCGGATGCCAAATGCGGGACGATTCTGACTCTTGATGGCAAAGACGTGACGATGCCGACGCGTCATCCCGGAGCGGTCTTCACCGTGGCGTCTCCGCTGTTCGTGAATGGCGTCGTGTATTCGATCGAGATGGGTGGCGGGTTGACCGCGGTGGACACCAACGCCGGGAAGGCTGTCTATCGGCAGTATCTGGATGGCTACAACCGCTACAACCGTTATTTGTATGGAGTCGCAGCCAGTCCGACGCTGGCCGGCAAAAACATCTACATCACGGACGATGCCGGCTACACGCACATCATTGAACCGGGACAGCAACTGACAGAAGTTAACCGGAATTACATTGAAAACATTCACCTTTCGGGTCTGGGTGGCAATCCGTGCAAGCAGGAGTCGTTTTACACGTCGCCTTTCTTCGAAGGTCGGGCAATGTACCTGCGCGGGGAAGAGTACCTCTATTGCATCCGCGAGGACTGAATGGCAATCACGTCGAATATGCGGCCCACGATATCGAATGGCCGCGTCGCTGATTCTGGAAGACGTCAGATCCGAAATCACACGTGTCCGGCTACGGCCAATCGACGGTGCCGATGGCGTGGACTCGGCGTGCTCGGCGTTGCTTGTGCGATCTGCGCTCTGTTGTCTGTGCGCATCTGGGCGTCCGCAACGGCGACTACCGAACCGACCGAGTCTGTTGGCTGGCGCGGCGCTGGAAGCGGCCAATATCCCATGGCGGATCCAGTCACATCATGGTCGGCGGACCAAAACATCCTCTGGAAAACTGAGGTCGGCAAGGGCAATTCAACTCCCATCGTCGTCGGAAGTCGCGTGTTTCTGACGTCCGAACCTGATGTGCTGATTTGTGTGGATACGGAGTCCGGTCGCGAGCTATGGCGCAGGGCTCATCGGCTGGAGGACATTTCACCGGAAGCAGCCGCCAAGGGGGGGCGGCACGGAAGCCAATACGGTGATGCGACACCGACTCCAGTCAGCGATGGTAAGTGGATCTGGACATTCTTCGGAACGGGCATAGTCTCATGCCACGATTTGAACGGCGAGTGTCGTTGGAAGAACTGGTACGACGTGCGGCGGACAACGGTGAACGGCAGAACTTCGTCTCCGGTGTTGATTGGTAACCGCTTGCTGGTCCATTTCGGCTCGCTGGTCTGCCTCGACTCGGCGACGGGAAAGCTGGAGTGGGAAAATCACGAGGCCCGGGCCACTTATGGCACGCCGGCCGCAGTCCGCATCGGCGACGTGGATCTGGTAATCACTCCCAAGGGCCATGTGGTGCGTGTGTCGGACGGTAAGACGCTCGCTTCGGACCTGGGAACCTGTACTTACACAAGCCCGGTTGTCCAGGGCCGCAATGTCTATTTCCTGGACGGCATGATGAGCGCGGTGCAACTACCGGAGACCGTGGCAGAACCATTCGAATCCAAAGAGCTGTGGACGGGCGACCTGGAAGGAGAATTCTTCGCTTCGCCGCTGGTCAAAGATGGCCGGATTCATCTCGTCGACAAAGCCGCAAAATACTATGTGATTGCAGGCGTTTCCGGCAAAACCATCCTGAGCCGAGTGCTTGAACTTCCCGCAGCCCAGCCGGACAGTAAGGCCAGCGTCTATTCAAGTCCCTGCCTTGCAGGCAAGCGCCTTTTCATCAGTGATGATTCGGGACAAACGGTCGTTCTGGAGACTGCAGATAAGGACGCAGCGATCACCAGGAACTCGCTGCCGGCCGGTTCAGGTGGTACTCCGACATTCAGCGGCACGCGGATGTTTACCCGTGGCGGAGAATTCTTGTATTGCCTGGCTGTCCTACCCAAAAAATGAATCCAATGGCAACCACGAAAGTCACCGGCCAGTAAAGATATTCTGCGCTGGCCTGACGAGGCAGAAATGGACAATAGTCGCAGATCGGATCCAGAGAAGCTGTCTCGTGGTACGAGCAGACTGTAATTGTCGTTCAGTGCCTTTACTGGAGATTTAGACTACGGGAAGTTGTCGATGCATTTTACCACCGGACGTTTTTCTGCCCTTCCGCTTCTGTTCTTACTTGGATCGTTGGCGAGCACCGCCGCGGCCCAGGCACCTAAGGACATTGATCTACCGACGATTGCTGATCTGTGGAAAGAACCGACAGTTGAGATCGGCCTGCAAAAGCAGTTGCTCGTCGACAACCATGTCATCTCACAGAAGCGCAATATTCAGCGCGATCTGAACCAGGCGAGGAAGGAAAATGGCGGTAAGCCGATCCTCGTCCGGGACAAGCCGTGGGAACAGGCCAACTTATTCCAAGTGCAAACGGTGCTCTTCGAAGACAACAAATTCGTGATGCACTACGGGTATGGTGGTCCAGTCGATTACGCCTGCCGGGCCGTTTCCGCCGATGGACTGAATTGGACGAAACCTCTCCTTGGTCTGCGCAAATCTGAAGGAGGCGTGCAGAACAACCAGCTCGATCACCGCGGCGTGGTGCGGTTTCTGGATCCTCACGAGACCGATCCCGCTCACAAGTTTAAGGCTGTGTATCGACCGCTGGAATCGAGCGGCTTACCTCACGCCGTGTGCCTTGCCCATTCAGCAGATGGCCTGGAATGGTTCAGCTACAACGACGGAAAGCCGGTGACGGGCCGCGCGTCGGACACGCTCAATCAGTTGGTCTGGGACCAGCGCGCGCAGATTTACCGGCTATTCACACGGACTGATTTCGGCGCTGGCGGCGGACCGCGCGAGTACCGTGGGGCCCGCGAGATGATCAATCCGGACGTGAAAACTAACCCCGCGAACTGGACCACTGTCCGCGAATGGATGTTCGACCGCGAAGGCCCGCGAGAGGTACTGCGGCGACAAATTCACACTGTCAACTTTTGGCAGCATGAGGGTATCGACTTCGGTTTTCTGTCCGTTATGGAATGGCCCGCGTTTAATATCCCGCAGGTCGATGTCGGCGACGACCGCAGCCGGCACGAGCGGGATACGTGGAATTGCTACCTGGCGACGCGTCGTGGCGGCCACGAGTGCGATTGGGATTTGACTTGGGTCTATGCCGGGAAGCCGCTGATCGAACGCGGCGAGGAGGGGGACTTTGACAAAGACCTGCTGCACGTCGCCGCCAGTCCGGTTACGCACAACGGTCGCCACTGGATTTATTACACCGGCTGGCCGAATGGCCATATGCGGCATCCGTATTTGCCGGCGATCGGTCTGGCAACCGTGGCCTTGGACAGATTCATCTACGTCGCACCGTGGAAAGAATCAGAGCCAGGCTGGATCATCACGAAACCGTTCGTGTGGAAAGGCAGCCGCCTGGAAGTGAACGCCGATCTCCGTGAAGGCCAGCTAAAGGTGGAAATCCTGGATGCGGAGGGCAATCCACTACCAGAATACACCGCCATACTCGAACGTCAGGATGGCGTGCGACTGAGGCCGGAATGGAATCCCAAGGCAACTGATCTGGGCAAATTGATCGGAAAGTCAGTGCGGCTAAAGTTCACGTTGAATCGCGCCAGATTGTTCTCTTTTCAGGTGATGAATGATTGAGGTCGTTCAACCGGGACATAGATGTGGTTGTCGTGTGGTTCGCGGCTATCAAGCGGCCTGTCTGGAATACGGTTTTAAGACTCCGCCCAGTCGAGTCTCACAGACGACGTCGATCTCTGCAGAAACTCCTTCAGTTCCTTTCTGCAGGTCGTACGCCTTAAATGCTTCTCTAAGCAAACAGCGAAGACTCGAAACCATCCAAACGGCATCGGGTTTGCATGGAATGCGAACAGGGTGTAGCCGAGCCTCGCGTTCCAGACCAGGGTTTTGAAGCAGAAATCAGCCTTTATCAAAACGGGCTTAGTCGTGAGCGGTGTGCGTTGTGGTCCGGCATCGACCATTACGGCAGGCGAGCGAGCAATAATCTGTCAGTATCTTGCTCTCCCTGTGGGCCATTAGGGGTGAGTTTCATGGCACAGATCTTTCATCCTAGTATGAACATTCTGGCCAGGGTCACGATCTTTGGCGCAATGTTCATTGCGACCGGAGCCGCCTGGGCCTGCGGTATCTTTGTTCGCTCCTCGTATGTGACTCAAGTCGATGTCGTTCGCGAGCAGCCGGTGCCCTTCAGTCACCAACATCATGTGAGCGAAT
>JADMIO010690581.1_pt1 | contig 11426 bp, 8 predicted proteins | sample 8958161 | NCBI WGS metagenome assembly JADMIO01 (sample SAMN16585339, study PRJNA669376) | soil metagenome | isolation source: Crop rotation soil | place: USA: Cullars Rotation, Alabama | collected 2011
GCGCCGGGAAAGCGGAGCTTGCCCATGCGAGCGTCGTCGACGTCGACGAAGAAGTCGGTCGCGCGCAGATGCGGGTCCTGCGTGAGGTCCTCGAGGCGGTTCATGCGCGAGGCCGGAATCTCGAGCCGCGCCAGCACCTCGAGCCAATCGTCGGTGCTGCGGGTTGCGATCACCTCGGCGGCGAGGCCGTAGAGCGCGTCGATGTTTCGGGTGCGCTCGGCGATGTTGGCGAAGCGCGGATCGCTCGCCGCCTCCGGCATGCCGCCCTCGACGAAGAAGCGGCGCCAGTGCAGGTCGGTGTACGGCATGGCGCAGAGGTAGCCGTCGGCGGTGCGATACGGCCGACGGTGCTTCGCGAAGAGGCGCGGATAGCCGGGCTCGGCGAGCGGCGGATCGAAATGGTGGCCGTAGAAATGCTCGACGAGGTTGAACGCCGTCATCGATTCGAGCATCGGTACCTCGACGTAGGCCCCGCGGCCGGTGCGCTCGCGCCGAAACAGCGCGGCGAGGATGGCGTGGGTCGCGACCAGGCCCGAGGTCTTGTCGGCGGCGATGGTGGGCAGGTACTGCGGCGTGCCGCCCTGGCGCTCCATCAGCGCGGCGCAGCCGGAAAGGCCCTGGATGATGTCGTCGTACGCGGGCATCCCGCCGTACGGCCCGTCCTCGCCGAAACCGTGCAGGCCCACGTACACGAGGCGTGGGTTGCGCGCGAGCAAGGTCTCCGGATCGAGGCCGATGGCGGCCAGCTTCTGCGGGCGGATGCTGTGCATCAACACGTCCGCGCCGTCCACGAGGCGCAGCAGGGCGGCGCGCCCTTCGGCCCGCTTGAGGTCGAGGACGACGCCCTTCTTGCCGCGGTTCACGCCGAGGAAGATCGCCGCCATGCCCGGCTCGGTGCTCGGGCCGGTGCGGCGGGTCGAATCGCCTTCCGGGGGCTCGATCTTGATCACCTCCGCGCCGTACTCGGCCAGGTTCTGGCTCGCGTACGGGCCGAGCACGACGGCGCTGAGGTCGAGCACGCGGACGCCGGCCAGCGGCAGGTCGATCGGGTCGGTCGGGGTGGCTTTCATGGCGCTCGGCGGGGTCTCGGGCCGCTCGTTGTCTCGGGGATTGCCTGCATGGTAGGCAGGCACACCCGCTGCGTCTAATACCGATCTGAACCTCTGCCATACGAGTCGTATATATGGAATTGCGCCAGCTCCAGCAGTTCGTCGCGGTGGCCGAGAGCGCCAGCTTCAGCCGGGCGGCCGAGCAACTTCACATGGCGCAGCCCCCGCTCTCGGTCGCAGTGCGCAAGCTCGAGCGCGAGCTCGGCGCGCCGCTGCTCAAGCGCCATCCGCGCGGCGTCGAGCTGACCGCGGCAGGCGAGGCGGCGCTGGCGCCCGCTCGTGCTTGCCTCGCGAGCGCGCTCGAGATCCACGGCGTGGTGCGTGCCGCGGCGCACGGGGAACGCGGCCGCGTCCGCATCGGCTTCGTGGGTTCGGCCACCTATGCGCTGATGCCGCGGCTGCTGCCGGCGTTTCGGCAGCGTTATCCCGATGTGGAACTCGCGCTGCACGAGTCGGCGAACCTGGAACTGCTCGCCAAAGTCGAGGGCGGCGACCTCGACATCGGCCTCGTGCGCTACCCGACCGGCGCCGCGAGTTCGCTGCGCTTCGAGGTCATCGAGCAGGACGAGTTCTGCGCCGTGCTGCCGAAGGGCCACGCGCTCGCGGCGCGGCGGCGGGTGACGCTGGCCGCGCTCTCGAGGGAGCCGTTCATCGACTATGCCTCGACCCGCGTGCCCGGCCTGCACGCGCTGGTAATGCTGGTCTTCCAGCAAGCTGGCGTCGAGCCGAGAGTCGCTCAGGAAGCGACGCAGGTGCAGACCGTGATCAGCCTCGTGCAGAGCGGGCTCGGGGTCGCGCTCGTGCCTTCGGTGAGCGCCCGCCTGGCGTGGCCGGGCGTCGTCTTTCGGCCGATCGAGCGGCTTCCTGCGGCCTCGAAGATCTCGATCGCGATGGCGTCACGCTTCGACGCGAACAATCCGGCGGCGCTGCGCTTCCGGGACTTGGCGCGGCGCGAATCGGTGACGGCTGCGGCGAAGCGCTGAAGGGCGAAGCAACGTCGGATTCGATACTTCGGTCGAGACCGCGAAGTGAGCGCATGGCATCGATCATGCAAGCCGGTGACGGTGCCCTTGCCAGGTCGAGGACGGGCACGACGGGCTGCTTTCGGCCGCTTCGCCTCTGCTCAGCGGCCTACAGCGCAAGTGACGAACGGCTGCAGTGTTAGGCGCAGCGGCGTTCCCTCAGCGTACGGGTGCGGCCCGGGTCCGCCGAGGCCCTGGTAGGCGCCTGTCCCTGAGGTTCAGTCACGGCGCCGCGTCAAAGGATCGCGGATCTCATTGATGCCAATCGGCACGAGGTCGGTCGCCTCAAGTAGCCTGCACCTGGGAGAACACTCGCATGTAGTTCTCTCCGCTGATCTTGCGAATGTTGTCGGCTGTCGTGACGCGGCCCAGTGCTGCGATCAGGTCCGTGTAGTGCGTGGCGTTAGGGAGAACGCTGGTGCGGCCGGGTGCAAGGTCCAAGCCGAGGGCAACGTGGTCGGCGCCGACGAGATCGATCACGTACTTGACGTGCTCGGCCCATTCGTCGGCAGTCGGTATGAAGTTTGCTGCCGACGGATCTTCGCGAAACGTCGTCAATGCGCGCCAGCGCGCCTGAAACTCGGAGTCGAAGCGCGCGATGTATTCGCCGTGATCGCCTGGCAGCCGCGGAAAACTGGGCTGGTATCCGACCATCGCGGTTATCAGTGAGTTCTCGGCGGCGGCGATAGCGGGATTGGCCGCCGCCCACTGCGCGTAGCGCTTGCTGATGCCAGTTCCATGGATCCCGACCAGTCCGCCCTTGGCGGCGATCGCCTGGATCAAGTCGTCGGTGATGCCAGTCGTTCCCGAGACCGACTTGACCACCTCGTGGCTGGCGACGACCGGCGCGCGACTCGCCGCGATCAGCTGCGCCATCGTCTGCGGCGTGCCGTGCGTGAGGTCGATGAGGATGCCGAGGTCGTTCATCTTCGCGACCAGCTTGCGGCCGTTGTCGTTGAGCCCGCCATAAAAGACCGGCGCCTGGCCGCCCTGGAGCGGCGCGGCCGCGCTGTCGGCGAAGGCATTGAAGCCGGTCTGCGTCGCGAACTGCACGCTGCGCAGGCCGAGCTTGTAGAGCGCGTCGAGGACGAGCAGGTCGCCCTCGTGATCGAAGCCCGACTCGCAGCCAACGAAGACGGCCATTCGGTTGCTCGCGATGATTCGGCGCGCGTCGGCGGGCGTAAGCGCGATTGCCATTTTGTCGGCATTTGCGGTCGCGTAGTTCAGCAGCGTGTCGAGCAGACGCAGCGACTGCTTGGGCGTGTAGTCGTAATTCCAGTAGCCGTAGGTGCCGATGTTCTCGATGATGCAGTTGACGCCGCCGGCGCGAGCGCGTGCGAAGTCCCAGCCGCCACCACCGACGTTCGCCTGCCAGGGATCGATGCCTTCCCAGTAAATGCGGTTGGTGACGTGAACGTGGCCGTCCATCACGATCTGTGTCGGGTCGACCGGCGTGTCGGCTGCCTCCGCGTCGCCACAGCCGCTCAACTGCGGCAAACCGGCAGCGCCAGCGACGCCTGCGCCCATCCAGCCAAGAAATCGCCGCCGCGTGGTTGCCGCCGCCCCGTGTCCGCAGTGCGCTGCGCCTGTGAAGGTCATCTTTGTCTCCTCTGTTGATCGGCCGCGGCAGTGTCAGAGAGAGGATCAGACGGCGATTCACAATCGGGGACAACGTTTGCTCATCCTGAGACATCGATGCCCCGCGCCCCGACCATCCGAAGTGCCGTCTTTAGCGGCTACTGGTCGCTGGCGAGGGAAGTGGGGCTGGATCCGGAACGCCTTGCCGAGCAAGCCGGAGTAGAACCAGCCGCCTTGCGGACACCCGATGCGGTCGTTCGCGCGCGTTGTGCGTATCGCCTGCTCGAGATGTCAGCCGCGCAAAGCGGCCTCGACGACTTCGGCTTGCGACTGGCGAGACGCCGTGGGCTCTCGCACCTCGGTGCACTCGGGTTGCAGGTCCGCGACGAGTCGACCGTTCGATCGGCACTCACGAAGATCATGTCCGGGTTGAAAGTTCACAGCACATGCTCGCAGGTCGACATCGACGAAGGCGCCGATGCGACGGTGCTGACGATCACGCTGCTCGCCGACGGCGAAACAATCATCCGCCAGGCGCTGGAAACGGCAGTCGGGTCGCTCGTTCAGGATCTGGTTGCACTGCTCGGGCCACGCTGGCGACCGTCTCGGGTTCAATTCGTTCATTCAGCCGGCCAGAACCTGCGCACATATCGACTGATGTTCGGCTGCCCGACCGATTTCTCGACTGACCGCAATGCCATCGTCATGCGGTCTTCCGATCTCGACCAGCCGGTCCACGGCGCAGACCCAGGCTTTAAACCCTATGCAGATGCGATCGTTTCGCGAAGGGCGCCGATTGCAGGCCGAGTTTCGCCCGAGCTGGTGAAGCAGGCGCTTGCCACGCTGCTCCCGCAAGGCGCCGGCGCCGCCCCAGCCGTCGCACGCGAGTTGGGCGTCGACAGAAGGACATTGCATCGCCATCTCGACCAAGCGAAGACCGATTTCTCGAGCGTCCTCGGCGCGATGCGAGCCGAATTGGCTGAACAGTACCTGCGAGGTGCCGTGCTGAGCATGACGGAGATCGCACCTCTCCTCGGCTTCGCGTCCCTCGGTTCATTCTCGCGATGGTTCGCCACAAGATACGGGTCTGCGCCGACGCAATGGCGACGTGCGCATACCGCGGCGGAGTAGCCCTCTATCCGAAATCCGCGGAATCACGCGGGTCGCCGGGTCGCATTGGGTCACGACTGTAAGCTTCTGGCCCACAAACAGCCGGTCGGGAGCGTCCGCTTTCCGAGCCTCGGTCAGCGCAGTGGCTTTAGTAGTGGTGCACCTGGGCTCCAGGTCGCTCGCCGACCTTGAACCTCGTCGCCCATGAACTGCGCCTTATTGGGGCTGGGCTGTTGGAAGCGAGACGCTGGACCTCCAGAAGCTAGGGATCGCTCAAAGGAGTTCGAGGTGGAAGCAAGGAACAGATGGCTGACGTTACTTTGCCTCGCCGTAGGGGCGACGGCAGTAGGCAGCTCGGGGACAGTGTTCGCACAAAGCGAAAACCGGGGTGCAGGCGTACTGGCAACCACCATTTTGGGTGTGCTTCCTGGGACGCCACTTTTCTGGCATTTGCATACGTTTCCTGATCTTGCGCAAGCCGAGGCGGCGCGTGACGAGCGGAGTGCGGTGACGCAAACGTTCGGGAAGGTTTGGCTCTTCACCATCGCCGAGGCGGGTTGGCGACCGACGGGCGCAAGCGTTGATGTCGCTTCAATCGGACCGCTGCCGCTGGCTGGCGGGCGGTATGTCGCGAGTTATCTGAGCGCCGCAACGCCACCAGGTTTTCAGACTGACGTTCACCAACATGGCGGGCCGGAGGCTCTCTTTACGTTGGATGGCGAAGTTTGCGTAGAGACTCCGGATGGAAAGCTCGTTGGGCGCGCGGGTGAACCCTTGTTGATTGCAGGCGGTCGTCCCATGCAACTGACAAGCATCGGAACGTCCATACGACGCTCGATCGTGTTGGTGATGCACGACCCCGGGCAGGAGTGGAAGTTAGCGGCGAGTGGCTGGCTCCCCAAGAGACTCTGCGGAGGTTGAATACCGGTGTCAAAAGTTAGGGCGAGACCCAAGAATTTTGGACAGTCGCTGCTTTGGAAAACTTCCGCTGACCAGGGAACCAGCCGTTTCTCGAGGACGATAAGTCATCGATTGATCGACTGCGCAACCTCCCTCAGCGTCGTCAGAAACGTCTGCGCAAGAGGACTCAACACTCGATCGCGGTTGGTAACGATCATGTTCGGGACCTCCCAAGTCGGCAGTTCGATTGGTAGGGCACGAAGCAGGCTCGATCGGGGCATGAAGTGCAGCACCGATCGCGGCATGAGTGTGACCCAGCGGCCCGTGGCAAGCAGGCGGAGTCGCAAATTGATGGAGTCCGATCGAAGGCGCGGGATGGGCATCTCGACGCCGGCTGCTTCAAATGCACGCCCCAGTGGTGACCGGGCATCAGCTTCCGGGTCGGACGTGATCCAGGATTCGTCTTTCAATTCGGCCAAAGTGATGCGACGACGTTTGGCATGCCGGTGCTCGGCGCTGACGACGACGAGGAACTGATCGACAAAAAGTTTTTCTCCGACCGTCCCTGTCGGAAGCGGCATAGAGGCCGGACGTACAACGGCGAATTCGATCGAGCGCTCATGCAAGAAGTGATCGATCAGATGCCGCGAGTTGCCGGGCTGCATGTGGAACCTGACGCGTGCATAAGTACGTGACATCCGCTCCACAACGGTCGCGACCACGCCAGCATTCATTGTCTCCATCGCACCGAACCGGAGCTCGCCCCCCTGGGGATCTGCGAGGTGCTCGATGTCTCTGACGGCCTGCCGCAATTCATCAAACGCAGCCATCGTCCTATGCGTTAAGGCGAGCCCGAACTTCGTGGGCTCGACTCCCCGTTTGCCTCGCTCCAGCAAGCTCACGCCAAGCGCTTCTTCAAGTGAACGCACGGCCTTGGACACCGCCGGCTGCGAAAGATGCAACTGGAGCGCAGCCTTGCGCATGCCGCCCGCCTGAACCACTGCCAGCAGGGTGTCGAGGTCACGCAGGCGAACGTGGCGCTTCATCGGGTCAGCTGGCATCCTGGACTCCTTTGATCACATATCGTGATCATGCGCTCACGAACAGGAACTTTTCAGACATGAAAGAGAGGCCTACTCTTTGTTCATACCAAAGCAGCGCAGTGACAAGCCCCTCCTACTCCGAGACCTCGCCGGCAGAAGCCCTTCCGCAGGTCGTACGGCCGCGCACGCCGGGCCTGTTGCTTGGCCCCTTCTATCCGGTTCATCTAGCGAAGGAAAAGCGATCAACTAAGAGGCACCCTTAAATGAATGCTTCTCGCCGAAGTTTTATCGCCGGATGTACGGCAGCATTTGCCGCAAGCCCGTGGCCTGTGATGGGGCAGGCGACGCGCTTGCCTTTGGAAACCGCGCATGTGATGTGCGGTTATCCAGCGGGAGGGTCGATCGACGTGGTGTGCCGAGCCGTCGCCGCAGCAATGGGTGGCAGATATGCGCGCACCATGCTGGTGGACAACAAGCCGGGAGCAGCCGGGCGGCTCGCCGTGGAAGAAGTGAAGCGCTCGACGCCGGACGGCAGCTCCATGCTGATCACCCCGGCATCGGTTCTCACGATGTACCCGCACGTCTACAAGAGCCTGACCTACGACCCGTTGATCGACCTCTTGCCCGTGTCCATGGTGGCGTCATTTGGATTCGTGCTGGTGGTCGGGCCCAAGGTGCCGTCGAGCGTTGTCGGGCTTGACGATTTCTTTGCGTGGTGCAAGACCAACCCGGCCACGGCAGACTGTGGCAACGCAGGCGCCGGTTCGCTGCCCCATTTCATGGCCGTCTTGTTGGCACAGGATGCCGGCGTAGAACTCACCCATGTACCGTACAAAGGAAGTCTTGCTGCCTTGTTGGATGCAGCTGCCGGACAGGTTAGCGCGGTTTTCGCCACGGAGCCCTCGGCCCTGCCGCTGCTGCAAGCTGGACGGGTTCGAGCGCTGGCAACGAGCTGGGAAACGCGTTCGCCGTTCCAACCCCTAGTCCCAACCTTCAACGAGCGCGGTTTGGCGCGCCTGACGCAACGCGAGTGGTTCGGCGCCTTCATGCCGGGAGGCGCCACCGCCTCGATGGTCGACTTCGCGAGCACGGAGTTGGCCGCCGCATCGCGTGTCGGAGCCGTGCGAGACACGCTGCACAAATCGGCTCTGCATCCCGAAGGTTCCACTTCCCAGGAACTGAAGCTCGCATTGAGAGCCGAGCACGCTTTCTGGAAGCCGATCGTCAAGGCCAGCAGCTTTACGCCGGAAAGTTGAAGACGGCGTTGTCGTCGGCCCGGCAGGCGGCTGATCTCGACAGAAAGACTTCTTGTGCACGAAGCCCCTACAACGAAGCGAACAGCGTACGAGGGCCGCGCAATGTCTATGAGGGGATCATTCCGAGTGACGGGTTGTCGTCGAAACGGTCTAGAGCGACTCGGCAGAATTCAACTCTGGGAAGCTGAGCTCGTCGTGCACCAACACCGCGGCGCCGGCGAACGCGGCCGCGACCGCCAACACGAAGAGAATCCACCTGGTCTGCAGCTTCATAGCGAATGGACTGCAGGCGTGGCTTGATACAAGGTCTGATGCTGTCCATCGCTTAGTGACCCGCTCGGAAACACAAGGCGCGAGGAATCCCGGTCGGACCTCGTCGTGGACACTTCTCGATGATCCAAAGCACTTTGCCATCCTGACCTTGCAGTCTGGAGAGCCAAGCTGGCTGCGGACCACGTTCCCAACGGAGTGCTGGCTGCAAACGACTGGCTCAGGACCACCGAACCGGACGACGAAGTCAGCCGCAGGTCCGTAGGCTGTACGACGGCGCTATAGCTGTCTCCGTCGTGGAAGACAAGCAGATCGATCGTCCCTGACATGAGGAACGCTTCGCCCAAAGCAGTGCATTGGTTCATGCTCCAGCGCATCGAAAAAGCGGTCGCAGGGACTGGAGATCCAAAAACGACGGGCTTGCCGTCGATCATCAGGTCCGCTCCGACGCAACTCATAAGGGCGAAGGGCTCTGTCCAGCGCGGCGGAACGTCGTCATCAAGTACGGGAATGAGGAGGGCGTTCAAGGCAAACGCCATGAACGTAGATGCGTCCACGCGCTCGTTGCGCGAAGCAGTCGGAGGTGCGGGTCGGGGTTGAACTGTCGCTTGGGGGTACGCGTAGTGACGGTCCCAGGGCGGTGATATGGCAATCAACGCGATCGCACCCACAGCGCCGAAACTGATGGCCATTCCTCGCCACGGGGACGCATCGACCCAGGGGAGAGTCCTCGAAATGACACGTGTCGCAAGTGATCGGAGAGAGTCCATGACCCGAAATCGCAAGATCGATGCCAGCGCAGCTGCTCTTCTGACTCGATGACAAGGCTCCGCCCATCATTCGAGATGGACTCGAAGCGGTAGGTCTGGATCGGTTCGGCGGGGGCGGATCACCGCGCCAGGCGACGCGACGGAACTCCAGGGCACTTCTGCACCAGCAGGTGCAGGAGTTGGCTGGGCTCCCACTTCTGACCGCAACAAGACCGCGGGGCATACGTCCAGACGCGATTCGCCGCCTCGAAAGGGCCTCGACTTGACGCGGACAAAGCCCGAGGCAGATCATCGAACGCGATCCTCACGCACGCATGCATCTCTGCAAGGAGCCGTATCGTGAACAAGCTCGTGGCAATCCTGCTCTGGCCCGCCCTCGCCATACTCGGCGCCTTCTCCTTCGCCGCACTGGCGCTCGGCCGCGGCGAGAGCGTCAACTCGGTCTGGCTGGTGACGGCGGCGCTCTGCGTCTACCTCGTCGCCTACCGCTTCTACAGCAAGTTCATCGCCGAACGCGTACTGCGGCTCGACCCGGCGCGGCCGACGCCCGCCGTGCGGCACAACGACGGCCTCGACTACGTGCCGACCAACAAGTGGATCCTCTACGGGCACCATTTCGCGGCGATCGCGGGCGCCGGCCCGCTGGTCGGCCCGGTGCTCGCGGCCCAGATGGGCTTCCTGCCCGGCACGCTGTGGATCCTGGTTGGCGTCGTCCTTGCCGGGGCGGTGCAGGACTTCGTCGTCCTCTTCGTGTCCGTGCGGCGCGACGGCAAGTCCCTGGGCGAGATGATCAAGATGGAGCTCGGTCCGGTGCCGGGCTCGCTCGCGCTGGTCGGCGTGCTGGCGATCATGATCATCATCCTCGCCGTGCTGGCGCTGGTGGTGGTGAAGGCGCTGACGGCCAGCCCATGGGGACTGTTCACGATCTTCGCGACCATTCCGATCGCGCTGTTGATGGGCTGCTACATGCGGTTCATCCGGCCCGGGCGCGTCGGCGAAGCCTCTGCGTTCGGCGTGGTGCTGTTGCTCGTGTCGATCTTCCTCGGACGCGTCGTCGCCGAGAGCCCGGCGTGGGCGCCGCTATTCACCTTGAGCGGCCCACAGCTGGCCTGGGCCTTGATCCTCTATGGCGCCGTCGCGGCGAGCCTGCCGGTGTGGCTGATGCTCGCGCCACGCGACTACCTCAGCACTTTCCTGAAGATCGGCACGATCGTCGCGCTCGCGGTCGGGATCTACTACGTGGCGCCGCTGCTGGCCATGCCAGCCACGACGCGGTTCATCGACGGCACCGGGCCCGTCTTCTCCGGGAAGCTGTTCCCGTTCCTCTTCATCACCATCGCCTGCGGAGCGGTCTCGGGCTTCCACTCCCTCATCTCCTCTGGAACGACGCCGAAGATGATCGAGAACGAAGCGCACATGCGCTTCATCGGCTTCGGCGGCATGCTGGCCGAGTCGTTCGTCGCCGTGATGGCGCTGACGGCCGCGTGCGTGCTCGACCCGGGGATCTATTTCGCGATGAACGCGCCCGCCGCCGTCATCGGCACGACGGCGCAGAACGCGGCGCAGGTCATCTCCGGATGGGGCTTCACGATCACGCCGGACATGATTACCCAGACCGCACGCGACATCGGCGAGACCAGCATCCTCTCGCGCGCCGGCGGCGCGCCGACGCTGGCCGTCGGCATGGCTCAGATCCTTGGCCAGGCGCTCGGCGGCAAGGCGATGGAAGCGTTCTGGTACCACTTCGCGATCCTGTTCGAGGCACTGTTCATCCTGACCGCGGTCGACGCCGGCACGCGGGTGGGCCGCTTCATGATCCAGGACATGCTGGGCCACGTGTACAAGCCGCTCGGCAACACCGAGTACCTGCCCGCCAACCTGCTTGGCACCGCCCTCTGCGTCGGCCTTTGGGGCTATTTCCTCTACCAGGGCGTGGTCGATCCGCTCGGCGGCATCAACACGCTGTGGCAGCTCTTCGGCGTGGGCAACCAGATGCTGGCCGGCATCGCGCTGCTGCTCTGCACGACGGTGCTCGTCAAGATGAAGCGCCAGCGCTATGTGTGGGTGACGCTGCTGCCCACGGCCTGGCTGTTGATCACCACGTTGACGGCGGGCGTGCAGAAGATCTTCGACCCCGATCCGAAGGTCGGCTTCCTGGCGCTGGCGCACAAGTTCAGCGACGCGGCGGCGCAGGGCACGCTGCTCCCACCAGCCAAGTCGATGGTCGAGATGCAGCGCGTCGCGTTCAACAACTACCTGGATGCGGTCGTCTGCGGCTTTTTCGTCGTGCTGGTCCTCGCGATGTGCGTGTTCGCGCTGAAGATCTGCCTGCGGGCGCTGAAGGAGGCGAGGCCGACGGCGCACGAGA
>JADMIO010306791.1_pt1 | contig 11425 bp, 9 predicted proteins | sample 8958161 | NCBI WGS metagenome assembly JADMIO01 (sample SAMN16585339, study PRJNA669376) | soil metagenome | isolation source: Crop rotation soil | place: USA: Cullars Rotation, Alabama | collected 2011
CGCCCGGTTTGGGCGTGTAAGTGCTCATTTGCAATCCTTCAAACTGAGCCACAAAGGCGTAAAAACAAAGGTTCCTCGTTGTCCAGTCATACAGATGGCTGGGAACGAGGGATCGGGAAGTCTATCCAACGAGCGGTCCATGTCAAGAATCGCGGCAGCCGCATCAATCACGTTGGAAACAACCCCGCAGGCAAGAAACGAATGATTCCAGTCGCTCGCCCGAGTACCCTCTGCAATGCCCCATCGGCCAACACCATTCGGAGCGAGACGATCGCAAGTCCTTGTCCAGCCACTTCCTCCGCGGCTGACCCCAAAACGCGTTTTTTCAAATGTGGGGCATTTCGGGGCATTTGGGGCACGACTACCAATGCCAATCCCTTTCGTCCCGGCGTGTGGGCTACAGCAGTTTTCGAAATGCAACTCTCTGTCACCACTGGTTTTACATCAAGATTGGCTTCGATTTTGGAAACGAGGTAAGCAGCAATCCGGACTGTTCGAGTAAAAGCGGACGCCGCCGGCGTCCACCCACCCAAATTTCAAAGAGCCAGCCAACTGCACCCCGCCCGGCGGCATGAGGGTGCAGTTGTTCGCAGTATGTTAGGTTCACGGCGATCAAAAGTCAAATGAGGATGCGACTGATTTTTAGTTACAGATGAACACAGATGAACACAGATTTCAAAATAGACCACGGCTTTAATCTGTGTGCATCCGTGCCTTATCTGCGTGGCAACGATAGACCTAATCAAGGAGCGTCACGACTCTCGTGGCTATACGACGAGCAGATTGGATGACGCTGCTGGCCAGCGGCGCGGAGGGCGTGGCCAGGCTCTGCTGCCAGTGGCTGGCCAGGATGGAAAGGTCTGCGCCGTCTACGATGCCATCGTAGTTGAAGTCGCCTTGGCTGAAGGTCTTGCCAGTTCCACCGTAATTGGTCGCCAGGGCGTACAGGTCGCGAATGTCTATCACGCGATCGTGATTGGCGTCGCCGCCGAGCACGAAGAAGTCAAAGCTGTAGTCGGAGGCTGGGACGTTGCCATAGGTATCGCTGACGCTGCCAGCGAGCAGGGTGGCGCGGTAGTTCCCATCGGGAGTGGAGACGGGCAGGGTGAAGGTTGCGGACTTGCTGGCTGGATCATAGCTGACGCTGCTTACTGGGAAGCTGGCACCAAGACTGCCGCCGGGCAGGACCTGCTGGACCAAGAGGTCTGAGGGAGAGAGGCTGGAAGGGTCCAGCGCATTGCTGAACTGGACGACGAGCGATGGTCCAGCCGCCCCGTCCGTGCTGAACGAGCTGCTGCTCGTACTCAGCACGACCTGCCGCTCGTAGGCGCCCATGTCTACCGTTCCAGAGACGATCCGGGCATTCCCTTCGAGGTCTGCCGTGATCCCGGCGGGTATAGCCGCGTTGCTGCCGGTGTTGAGGCAGGGTGAGGCAGACTGAAGCCGGAGGTCGCCGTAGTCGTCGTCTGGCGTGCCCCAAGTATTGTCCGCGCCGGGGTTGGGGTTGCGGACGAACAAGGGATCGGCATTGATGTTGCCCGTGCCGGCGTAGCCGCCTTGGATGTCCGTGTATTGCACCGTCGTGGTGCCTCGGGGATCCTCTTGGTAAATCTGACCGCCAGTGGACGCGGTGTTGCCCCAAATTACGCAATTGCTGAAGATCGATTGGGAAAGACTATTTTCGAATGCTCCGCCAGTCTGGACTGCCGAGTTATCAACAATGGAGCAGTTTGTCAGAAGGATGGGCGATTCGAAGTCTGTGTTATCGATGGCACCACCGATGTAGGCTGTATTACCGATAAATGTACAATCATCGCACGAAACGACAATTCCAGGCGTCCATCCTTCAAACCTTATTGCGCCACCCGCGCCCGAGTTGTTGCCAATGAACTGGCATCGGGTCAAGGTCTCAGGAGATGGTGGATCGACAGATCCTGGATCGACCGAAACTACCAACGCACCTCCGCTGTTTGCGCTGAATATGCAGTCCGAATAGTGACAAGGCATTCGATAATCGTAGACAGCGCCATAGACGGGATCAGCCGAGTTCCCTAAGAACGTGCACCCCTCAAAGGTGGCCGTGGACGAATCGTCGTACACAGCACCTCCACCCGTGGCAGAGTTGTCCGTGAAGGTGCATCCTTGGAACGTCGGCGAAGAATTGAGGCTGTACGCAGCGCCGCCTCGAGTGCCCCTCGATATGCTTTCCGCATGATTGCCAATGAAAGTGCAATTGCGAATCGTTGGACTTGCGTTGGTGATCATGATGCCTCCCCCTGACGAATCGGTCGCGTTTCCGTCTTCGATGGTGAAGCCGTCGAGGACGGCGCTGCTATTGACGCCGCTGGCGGTCACTACGTGGTAAGTGTTATCAGAGTTGTCCCCCGGAATCCCAATGTCGCCTGACAGAATGGTGGGGAATTGAGAACTGTCGCGGGCGCTGGGATCGATGGCGGTATTTCCAGCATACCCCCCATATAAAGCAACGCCACTCTTGAGTTGAAACGACGCTGTCCTGTCTCCAAAGCGATACATGCCCTGCGCCACGCGAACTTGGTCGCCGCTTGATGCTGCGTTCCGGGCCGCCAACAGATTTGTATAGGCCGTGGCCCAAGAGGTGCCGTCCTTCACGATACCCGGCGCATGGATGTCGACGTAGATTGTCCTGCTGAGCAGGAAGCGGGATTCCAGCGGCTCGGTCAGAGCGCGACGGATTCGGCGTCGCTTGGAGATCCCGCGGTTCCTTCCCGGTTTGACTTTTGACATGGGCAACCCCGCGCTTTTCGACAGTCCGCCCTCCTATACCGGCGAGATTCCGCCGGCGCCTTCCTAATTGGACAAATCGCGATTGTGACTGTTTGTAGGCGCGTGGGCAAGCAAAAAAATGGGATGGAACGCACTGAGGTGAAATATGCTGGAATTGCGAGAGATTACGACCGTATTGCCCAACAAACGACACCCACATCCTTGTGAGACGGGCTTTGGTCGGTAGCCTTGGCCCTGTTGTATCAACAGCGGAGGCGGAGGGATTCGAACCCCCGTGACCCTTCCGGGCCAACCGGTTTTCAAGACCGGCGCATTCAACCACTCTGCCACGCCTCCGGGGGGAGCGTCGCAGGTGACAGTAGCCAACTCCGTTTCGTGCGTCAATTCTCTGGTTTTTCGGCCAAATCGGTTTATTCAGGTCGACTTATCATCGATCTTCACCGTTGATTGATCAGGGCGCAACAGTCGTCGCCCTAATTGGGGTTATGCCGCCGGACAAGAGCTTTCCTGTTGGCGACGAAACGCTCGGCTCGCGTTTTTTTGTCTTAATCCTTCCGTGCCGCACAGAGTGACGCTCGGAAATTTGGAAGTAGCCAGACGAAGTTCTTCTCCCTCCCCCCGCGTACGGGGAAGGGAGATACCAGCAAGAACTCAATTTAGTTTCTTCAGCCAGATGTTTCGCACGGAGATCTTTGTCGTCGCCTCGATCTCAATGCCGAAGAAGCCGGATTGATTGTTCGATGAGGTTGGATCGTCGTCGATCATGACGGCCATCAGTTGGCCGTTGACGATGTGGATGAAGGTCCCGCCACGGGCGATCACGGTGTACTCGTTCCAGTCGTTCATCTTGACCAGTTTTCCCAAGGCTTCGCGGTCACCAATGGTGCCCATCAGGCGCTTCGGGCCCATTCCCGCGCCTTCGACGACCTGGCCACGCCAGGCCATGATGCGCATCGGCGTGTTTTCAGAATAAAACTGGCCTGTGTAGACCCGGCTTGGCCAGAAGTCTGCTTGCGGTCCGGTCATCATCCAATTCAGATTGACCGGCCCAACATTGGCCGTGACGTTGGCGGGGATGGGCGTCAGCCACGGAATGCCTGTTTTGCTTCGATACTGCATTCCGCTGCCGCCGCTGCCTTCCACCTTGATTTCAAACTTGAGCGTGAAATCCTTCGCCTCGATGTCTCGATAGGCGATGTAACTGTTTCCACTGGGGTTTTGCACTGTCGATTCGCCAATGATGGCCCCGCCTTCAACGCGCCAGAACTTTGGGTTTCCATCCCAGCCTTTGAGGCTGACGCCATCGAAGAGAGAGACGTAGCCATTGTGATCGTTGAAATCGATCGGCTGCGGCTCACTGAAGCCGCCCGAAGAAAGCACTCCTCCAATCGAGATCAGTGCCGCCACCTGATCAGGCGCCAGTCGATTCGGCGACGCCTGAATTTTTTCCAATGCATCGGCCCGCGCGTTAGCCAAAGTGAGCTCAGATGCGGCAAGTGCTTCCACTTTTGCCTTGATTTCTGCATCATTCCGCGGGTTGGCGAAGGCAGCGGCGGTGACAGCCGCGCGGGCGGCCGTGACGGCCTGTGTCGGCTGCATTAGGTTGCCAGTCATTTGTGTAAGCATGGCCACCTGATTCGACGTCATGTTCGGAATGCCAGCGCCACCTGGCGCACCGGCAGCGCCGCCGCCGCCGCCACCGCCGCGCCCGGCGCCGGGTGTCGATGAAGACAGTGCGGCAATCTGATCCGCAGAAAACTTGTTTGACGAGCCTTGGATCTTTGCCAGAGCTTCGGCGCGGGCATTGGCCAACGCTAGCTCCGCAGCCTTGACAGCCTCGACACCGGATTTGATCGCTGCATCGTTTCGCGGCGACGCCAAAGACGCCGCAAGCAATTCTCGCCTCGCGTTCATCAGGGTTTGTGTCACCGCGGTCAGATCTGAATTCATTTGGGTGAACGCGGCCATTTGTTCGGTGGAAAGGTTGGGGATCGCAGCGCCGCGAGCGCCGCGCGCTCCGCGTCCACCGCGGGCGGCAGGAGGCACCTGCGTCTGTGTGGTCGGCGGAGGAGATTGTTGTGCAAAGCCAATTCCCTGGATGAAAATTCCGGCGCTGACGAAAGCAGCCACACCGCAGGTCCACAGGTGCAACGTCTTCCTGAAATGACGGCGTCCAACGACCGATTTGGGTAACTTTTCCATGGATGGCCTCGCGTTAAGTAGAGTTGACGGCTATTCCGTTCCGACCGCAGTTTTGAGCTTCGTTGATGAATTCGTAAACCGGGCCGATCGCATTCTACAGTGTTCGGGGTAGACAGAGATGTCGATATCTTCACTTATCTTCTTCGACCAATGTCCCGCCAACGATTGTCGGGCTGCCGTTATTTTGGCGTTGATATGTGTTTGGCAGCTCACAGAACTCTTGCAAGCAACTGTTCACGTTTGGATACCCATGAGCTTCTTTTCGATTTGGCCTACGCGGTTTGGTACGATGCGAAAATGACCAAACCCCTGAGTATTCGCCCCTGCATGCTGATGGGTCCCGGGCCATCCGATGTTGATCCGCGCGTGCTGGCCGCCATGGCCAAACCGACGATCGGACATCTTGATCCACAGTTTCTCGGCGTCCTCAATGATATCCGCGAAATGCTCCAAGCCGTGTTTCAGACGCGCAACGAGCTGACGCTGGCCGTCAGCGGTACCGGCTCGGCTGGGATGGAAGCGTGCGTTGTTAACTTGATCCAGCCCGGCGACGCGATGCTCGTCTGTATCAACGGCGTATTTGGCGCGCGAATGAAAGATGTTGCGCAGCGCGCAGGAGCCAAGGTCACTTCAATCGAGATGCCCTGGGGCCAAGTCTTCGCGCCACAGCAGATCCAGGACGCCATCGGCAAGCATGGCCCTTTTAAGGTCGTTGGCATTGTCCACGCCGAGACATCCACCGGTGCAGCTCAACCCATCAAGGAGATTGCACAAATTGTGAAGAGCAGTGGGGCGTTGATGTTGCTCGACTGCGTGACGAGCCTGGGCGGGATGGAAGTTGATATCGACGGCTGGGGGATCGACGCGTGTTACAGCGGCACGCAAAAATGCCTCTCCTGCCCGCCGGGCCTGTCGCCAGTCACATTCAGTCCCGCCGCCGAAAAGGTTCTCATGGCCCGCAAGACACCAGTCCAAAGCTGGTATCTGGACATGACAATGGTGCGAAAATATTGGGGTACCGAACGGCTTTATCACCACACCGCCCCGATCAACATGGTCTTCGGCCTGCACGAAGCGCTGCGACTGGTGCTTGAAGAAGGGCTGAAGCCAAGATGGGAACGGCATCTCCGCGTCCACAAACAACTGAAGTCCGGATTAGAATCAATGGGCGTCAACTATCTGGCCGACCCTGCGCATCAATTGCCCATGCTGAACGCTGTAGCCGCTCCCGACGGCGTCGATGAAGCTGCCGTCCGCAAACGCCTTCTGGACGAACACCGAATCGAAATCGGCGGCGGCTTGGGCGCTTTCAAAGGCCGGGCGTGGAGAATTGGGTTAATGGGCTGTAGCGCGTCGGAAGGGCACGTGCAGGCGCTGCTGACCGCGATGAAGAAGCTGCTTCATTAAGGGTTGATCTGCTCTTCGTGGCACGGGCGTCACGGGCGTGTATCCCAACTTAAGAACGCATCTGCTCGACTGCTGTTCCACATTCTGGACAGCGCTCCGGCGTGGCGCGAAGGTCATAGCCGCAATTCATGCACTGCCCCAGCCGTTGAAGATTGCGAATTCGATGTTTGCGAATCATTCCTTTCACCCACACCGCCGGAAGGATTGCACTGGGGAATGCAATGTAACAATACCAAACCCAAACGCTCCAATACCATCGCTTGCCATAGGAATAGATGATCAGGTTGCCACCCCATCCGATGCCGGGGACCACGACTCGGAGAATGTCGCGTGGCCATCTTCTGCTCGTTTGGTCCGCCCCTCGCTCTGGCTCTGGATAGATGTTCAGGATTAATCCGCCACGGTAGGAGTAAATGTCAAAGCAGCGAGTACTCGTTCTAAAGGAGGGTTTATTGGGATGACTGTAATAGCTCTATAGAAATGGATGCCAAAGATAACTCTGCACCCACTGCGCAATAGTCGCAACCAAGAGCAGCGCGGATAACATGGCGGCGAGCGTGAAGCTCCACCCGAGTATTCGCGGGAGCCGCGATTTCTGGATCATTGCCGTCAAATGATCATGCCGCCTCAACGACGTCGATTGTCGAACTCGGCGGCGGAACGGATTCATTATGCTCGCGAAGCGATTCAATGTAACTGGCTACTGCGTCTTTGATATTTTGACGGACCTCGTCAACTGAATCGCCGCACGTTGTGCAGCCGGGCAGGTCGGGGACGTACGCCGAGAAGCTGCCGTCTGGGGCTTTTTCGATGACGTAAACGTATTTCATAGGCGCCTCACTTCAGACCGGCCTGCCGGAGAAGAGCGTTCTCAGTCCCTCGCGGCACGTCCCGGTTCAGTTTCCCGCCGCCAGCAACCACAATGACTCCCGGCCGTGCGCGGCGGCGATAAATCATATGATCGCCTTTCCCCATCCGCTCGAAATACCAGCCGTTCGCTTCGAGCAGCTTGATCAAATCGCGGTATTTCATCTAATGGGTGATCATATCAAGCCAAGATAATATTACGCTAAATATCCCTTCACACGAAAATACCCAATCGCCTCCGCCGCGCTGTTGAAGACCTTCGTCGCCGTTTCCGTGATAAATGGGCTCGGCAGCGCCCGGCAGGCCCAGACGACGTAGACTTCTTTTCCGCCTTCAAACGCGTGATGAAGTTCGCGTTCGACGCCGCTGCTCAGGCCAGGCTTGCCGTTGGGTAGTTCGGGGATGAAGCTGATAATCATGTCGGATTGATCGACCATCTTGAAATCGCGCATGTAAATCTGGCCCATGATGTCGCCGCTGATCTGCACGACTTCGCTCGTCTTCAGCCTCACCTTTCCGTCGGCAGTATCGAGTTCGATCTCGTCCTTGCCGGCCTGTGTTGCTTCGTCGGCCAGGCGATGGAGGACAAACTCGTCCACGTCGGCCGGGTCGAAGCAGATGAAATGCTCGTTGATCGTTGTTTTGAACTGCTCTATTTCCGCCAGGACGTGTGGCAGGTCCATGACGTGGCTCATCGGAAAGCTCAGGTAGACCTTGGGCAGCTTTGGTTGAAAGATGAGACGATAAATCGTATCGGTCGTCGGGACATTCCGCCCGCGGCTGATCATGTAGAAATGGCCATAGCCTTTGAGGATATTGGCCAGGATTTCGGTGGCCAGCAGTTCTTCCTCGCGCCAGACCATGATGTCTTTGAGCGTGTGATCGATATCATGATCGCGCTCAAGCCGCTGATGTACGCTCTCGGCGTTGTCCAGAAGTGTGATGTAGGTGTCCGCGTTGAATGCCTTGATCTGATCGAAGTCGAATGCGGAGAACAGCCCGTGCCGCCAGCGAAACGTGGCGTGCGTATTGATCAGCACATGCTCGTGTCGTTCCGACAGTCTAAGAATCTCCTTGAAGACTGCGCGACGTAGCGTATTCAACCGGCTGATCGGGAGGTTCAAAATCCTCCCCGGCGGAACATCAGGCGCCTCGGCATACATCATGCTGCCAACGTGAAAGACCGCGACGTCCAGGCCCTGCTTGAGGGCGAGCTGTTTCACCGTTTCAAGGTAAGGCCCTTTATCCACCCCGACTTGTCCGGTCACTACGGCGCGCATAATCCAAATCTTAGCATTTTGTTTGACCAGTAGACAAAAAAGCCCGGAGAACAATGCGTTCTCCGGGCTCTCTTCGGTTCTGTTATCTGGGGACTATGAGCATCACGCGCGAGATTCACTCTTGCGCTTGATCTCGTCCCGAATCCTGGCTGCCTCTTCGTAATGTTCGTTCTTCACAGCCTTGTCAAGTTGCGCCTGCAGCTTCACGAGTGGGTCCACCGGCAGTTTTTTTCGGATATCCCGTGCAAACTGTCTGAGCACCTTGACCTCATTGGCCTGTGAATACGCTTCTGGCTGGCCAAAACGGTCGAAGAATTCCTTGATCCGCTGCAGACCTTCGTTCACCTCGTTCAGGGCGTCCTGGTAGCGTTTGTCGTTGAAGAAAATCGAGGCCGATGCGCGGGTGTTCATCATTGTGATATACGGACGATACTGCTCCAGGAGCAGCCGATCCTGCTCATCGACGGCAAACTTTCCACAAAAGTCGAGCACGCGCAGGTTTCGAGCGGTGTCCCGCACAACTCCGGGGAAGTCTTCCAGCACGTAAAGCCCAAGATACCTGTGATAATAAAGCCCCGCCTCTTCACGCAGGGCAGCACATTGTTCGGCCGTCAGGGAAAACCCAAGCTCGGTCCCGTTTCGGCGCTTATGATCGCCGAGTTGAACCTCGTAATAATCCAAAAGCGATTCGCAGCCGTGCGGCTTGGCTCCGTCGGGCCGACCGCTCAGTTCCATCTGAAGCAATCCCAGATCCAGCCGCATCTGCAATTTGGGCGAGCCGTCCAGTCCATTGATTCGGCGGACGTTGATCGTGCCCGGCTCATAGTCCCAGCCTTTCAGCAGGGGGGTAATGTCTTTCTGCGAACTCTTGGCTTCTCTTTTTTCCGATGATGTTTTAGGTTCGTCTTCGCTCATAATCCCGCTCCGTACCCAGCCAGGGTGAAGGATTCTGATTGCATGGGCAATTATAGCACGCACAAACCCATTTTCGCTTGACAGCAAGCGCTGGCGACAAGCGGCCGTAATCCGGCCTAATTTGCATCAGCAAACCCCTTGCCCCAAAAGGATTCCGCGCGAACAATGCCTTTGTGCGTATGTGCCTTTGTGCCTTTGTGCCCTTGTGAGGTGGTCCACATGATGATGGCTCAAGCACCGCCACCTGTCGCCGCTGCTGCTTCTTCTGATGCTACCGTGAAATGCGCCTGCCTGACCTGTAATTGCAAGGTGCCGCCGGGTAAAGGTGTGATTCGGGATGGCAAAACGTATTGCAGTCAGACCTGCGCGTACGACTGCACGCAGACCACCTGCGTCTGCGTACACGATCGCTGCGGCGAGAAAAAATGACCTGCTCACATGTGACAAAATGCACAGCTTGTAGTGATCTTGCGGCCGATACAGCGAACGCGAATCGCCTGGTCTGATCCCGAGCGGCTCGCAAAGCCTTTGGCATTGATCGTTCCAAGCCAGATCCTTCGCCGAGTCAGGCTTCGGATGACAGAAGCTGTGTGACCAGATACTTCTCACACAGGGTCTGAGGATGCCAGCACGCCGACCCCTGCAGGGATGGTTCATAGCGATGACGACGCCTCTTCCCAATCCATTGCTCCAAGCTCATCGCCAGGCCGAGGCTGAATTTCAAACTTGGGCCGAGCTGGAGATCGTCGAAACGTTCGGCGAGCCGCAGGCTGAGTACGCGGCCATTCATAAATCCGCCGGCCTGACCGATCTGCCGCAGCGAGGGATTCTGGAACTGACCGGAAACGATCGCCTGCCGTTTCTTAACAACCTGCTCACGAACCAAACCTGGGACAAGTCCACCAAGAAGGCGCTGCAACCCGGGAACGGCATCTATGCCTTCATGTTAAACCTCCGCGGCCGCATCGTGGCGGACATGAATGTACTGGAACTGGGTGAGCGGACGTTTTTGGAAATGGACGCGCGGCTGGTCCAGCCATTGGCTCGCGTGCTGGACAAGTATCTCTTCGCCGAACAGGTCAAAGTGACAAATCGGGTTGGCCAACTCCACGAGATCGCCCTGCACGGTCCTTCGGCGGCAGAAGTCCTGGGTGTCTCCCTGGAGCGTCCGCTTCAATCCGCCCAGGTAAAGCTTTTCGATAGCGATGTCATCGTCTGGCGCGACGATCCGACGGGTTTTCCAGGCTATCACGTGATCGTGGCGACTGAATCTGCCCGAACGATCTGGATGAACCTGATCAGCAAGTGGGGCGGAGGTGCCGCCGCGGCCGCCGCCGCCACGGCAGCCGCACCCCCGAACCAAACACGGCCAAGGCCGCTTCGCCCGATCGGATGGGCCGCGTTCAACGCCACACGCATCGAAGCTGGCCAACCGATCTTCGGGATTGATTTCGACGGTGCCCCGATTGCCTCTGCCTTGCCCGGAAAACGAGAAGAGCCGTCTGAGACCGCCGGCGCCGGTGCCTTGCCCGCAGAGACCGGCCTTCTTCATCGCGCCGTCAGTTTCACGAAGGGCTGCTACCTCGGCCAGGAGATCGTTGCCCGCATGGATGCTCGCAAGCAGATCGCTCGCCAGGTCGTCGGCCTCCGCATGGAATCTGCAGCGCTCCCAATCGCCGGCGCCCAGGTCTTCGACGACGAACAAGGCGAAACGCCCGTCGGCGTCATAACGAGCAGCACCATTTCCCCCGTTCTTTCCAACGCCGCCATCTGCCTGGCAATGCTCAAACGCCCGCATTTTACGATGGGCACCAAAGTCAGAATCCCCGCCGAAGGCGCCATCCATCTTGCAACTGTTGCTCAGACGCCTTTCGTCACGCCATCCGAGCCGGCACTCCGCCCCTCGCCCGCTTAGAGCAAACACAAGTCGATTGTAGCGGCCGCCGTCCCGGCGGCTCTTGCGATAAAAGCCGCCGAGGACGGCGGCC
>JADMIO010928715.1_pt1 | contig 11425 bp, 8 predicted proteins | sample 8958161 | NCBI WGS metagenome assembly JADMIO01 (sample SAMN16585339, study PRJNA669376) | soil metagenome | isolation source: Crop rotation soil | place: USA: Cullars Rotation, Alabama | collected 2011
GGCGGCGCAGGCGGCGTCGAGCCGAACTCCGCGGCATTCTTCGTTACACCCACGCGCGACGAGGTGCTGATCACGCGCGAGGGGCCTGGCGCCCGGCACTTCTACACCGACGGCCGCGATCATCCGTCGCTGTCGCGTCTCGTTCCCAGCGCGATCGGCCATTCGACTGCGAAGTGGGACGGCGCGGACCTTGTCGTCGACACCATCGGATTGTCGGAAGGCGGCGTGACGGCTGGTGGCTGGCGCACGCCCGAGACGCACCTGACCGAGCGCTATCACGTTGCAGACGACGGCAAGCACATGCGTCTCACGTTCACGTGGACCGATCCGAAGATCTATGCGCAGCCGCACTCGTACGCGTTCGACTTCGAGCGCGTGCCCGCTGACAGCTATGCGTTCGAAAACTGGTGCGATTCAGGTGATCCGCTCCAGCGGCAGTCGATCGTGCCGCCGGAGCAGCTGCCGTAACGGCGCCAGCGGGGAGACATGACCGGGAAGCCAACGCTCGCGATCGTGTTCGTGCTTTCTCTCGGCGCCGGCGGTGTGCTCTCGGCGCAAAACCATCCCGACCTGTCCGGGTACTGGGAACTGAGCTACCTCGATAGCCAGCACGTTCCGCGCGCGAGCCTCTCGCCGCGTGTCACGAAAGCAGTGCTCGATGCGCAGGCCGCGAAGGATGCGAAGGCGATTCGCTGGTGCAACATGGTCGGCATGCCGGCAGTGATGGCATCGCCGCGTCCTCTCGACCTCCGGCAGACGAACCGTTCGCTCGTGATCGCATCCGAGATCAACGCCGCGACGCGCTACATCTACCTGGATCGCGCGGCGCACATCAGCAAGGACATCTTCGACGCGACGACGAGCGGCGATTCGATCGGCCGCTGGGAAGGCGACACGCTCGTCGTCGACACGATCGGATTCGATGGCAACAAGGGGCTGACCGCGATTCCAGGCGGAGGCTTCCGGACGTCCAACTCGCACCTGGTCGAGCGGTTCCGTCTCATTGAAAACGGGTCGGTGCTGTCGATCCGTTCGACGTGGGACGATCCCGGCGTTTACCGCACGCCTCATTCGTACGAATTCCGATACGCGCGCCTGCCGCGCGACTACGAAGCGAGACCGCCCGTCGCGTGCGATCCGTTCGATGACGCGCGCACGGCGTTTCTGACGGCGAAGCCGTGAGCGCCGCGCGCCTGCGGCGCCCGCTCACGACAGCGATCGCGATCGCCGCCGCATTCCTCGCGTGGTCCGCGCTTCACGCCCAGCCGAGGGCGACGAAGCCGTCGGCGCGCGAGTGGCCGGTGTACGGCGGGCCTGGCCAGACGCGCTACTCGCAGCTCACGCAGATCAATCGGTCGAATGTTCGTCAGTTGAAGATCGCGTGGACGTTCGATTCGGGCGAGCAGGGCGGCCTGCAGACGAGTCCGATCGTTGCGGGCGGCGTGCTGTTCGCATTGACGCCGACGCACAAGGTCATCGCGCTCGATGCCGCGTCAGGCGCTCGCCGGTGGATCTTCGATTCAGGCATCGTGGGACGCGGGCCGAATCGGGGCCTCATGTACTGGACGGACGGGCAAACTGCACGCATCTTCACGGCGCAGAACACCTATATATATGCGCTGGATGCAGCCACCGGGACACCCGTTGCCGGTTTCGGCACCAACGGCCGCATCGACCTCCGCGACAGCCTCGGCCGCGATCCGCAGGCGCAGTCTGTTCTGCTGACGACGCCCGGCGTCATTTACCAGGATCTGATGATCGTCGGCGGCCGCGTCGCCGAAAACCTTCCCGCATCGCCTGGCGACATCCGCGCGTACGACGTGCGCACGGGCGCATTGAAATGGACCTTTCACACGATTCCGCGGCCGGGTGAAGCCGGCTACGAGACGTGGCCCGCTGATGCATGGACGTACACGGGCGGTGCGAACAGCTGGCCCGGCATGGCGCTCGACGCGCAGCGCGGGATCGTCTACGCGCCCACCGGATCGGCCGCCTCCGACTTCTACGGGGCCAACCGCCACGGCGACAACCTGTACGCCGACTCGCTCCTCGCGCTCGATGCGCGCACGGGGAAACGGCTGTGGCATTTCCAGGACGTCCATCACGACATCTGGGACCGCGACATCCCGTCGCCGCCGTCGCTCGTGACGGTGAAGCGCAATGGGCGGAACATAGATGCAGTGGCCTTCGCGACCAAGCACGGACACGTGTTCGTGTTCGATCGCGCCACCGGGATGTCGCTGTTTCCGCTGCAGACGCGCGCATATCAGGCGAGCACCGTCGACGGCGAGGAAGCCGCCGCGATGCAGACGCTGCCTGTGAAGCCGATGCCGTTCGCGCGCCAGCTGCTGACGGAAGACATGCTGACGACGAGGACGCCGGAGGCGCATCGCGCCGCGCTCGAAACCTTTCGCACGCTGCGAAGCGAAGGACAGTTCGTTCCGCTCAGCCTCGACCGCGACACTGTCGTCTTTCCGGGCTTCGACGGCGGGGCCGAATGGGGAGGCTCGGCGTTCGATCCCTCGACGGGGATCCTCTACGTGAATGCGAACGAGATGGCGTGGCTCGCGCGGCTTGCGCCGACCGGGGCTCCGACTGGCGGGCCAACGTCGATGAAGTATCGCTTCACCGGCTTCAGGAAATTCCTCGATGCCGATGGCTATCCCGCGATCGCGCCGCCGTGGGGCACGCTCAACGCCATCAATCTGCACACGGGCGAGTACGCGTGGAAGGTTCCGCTCGGCGAGTATCCCGAGCTGGCGGCGGCCGGCATGAAGAACACCGGCAGCGAGAATTACGGCGGGCCGGTCGTCACCGCCGGCGGCGTGGTGTTCATCGGCGCCACGAACTTCGATCGCAAGTTCCACGCGTTCGACAGTCAAACGGGCGAGCTGCTGTGGGACACGTTGCTGCCATACTCCGGCAATGCCACTCCGATTACGTATGAAGCCGGCGGGCGCCAGTTTGTCGTCATCGCCGCAGGCGGTGGCCGGAATCGTCCGGGGGCTCCGCAGGTGTCCGGCGGAGTGTATGTCGCGTTCGCGCTGCCGAATTGACGCAGCGCTAATCGTTGCGCTGCTCATCGCGACGCCCGTCGCCGGGCAGGATGCTGCGCAGGGCACACCCCCTCGATTCAATACCGACGTCGTCGTGACGCCGGAACGCACCGAAACGCCGCGTGCGCTGGTTCCGGCTGCGACGTCCGTGCTGGACAGCGGCGCACTGCTCACGCTTCCCACGGTGAATTTCGGAAGCGCCGTCTCGTTCCTCCCCGGATTCTCCGTTTCGCAGAGCGAGTTCTACGCCGGCCGGCCCGTGGTCAGCGCACGCGGGTTCTTCGGCGGCGGCGAAGCCGAGTACGTGCTCCTCCTGGTCGACGGCGTGCCGATCGCCGACGCGGAAACGGGCCTCATCGACTGGTCCGCGGTTCCCTCGTCATCGATCGGTCGCGTCGAGGCGGCCCGCGGCCCTGGCGCGTCGATGTACGGAGATTCGGCGGTCGCAGGCGTTCTGCAGGTGCTCACGAATCGATCCGACGGTCTGCGCGCGAACGCCACGGCGGGGAGCTTCGGCACCGCGATCGCTGACGGAACGTACGGCCGTCGATTTACGCAGACCGGCATCACGGTGTCTGCGGTCACCAGGCACAAGCGGTTTTGCGTCGCATGCGGCGGCGCACGACGTCATCGGAAGCGGATCGGCCGACGGCAGGGCGCGGTCGGTCGTGTGGCGTTGGAACATCGGCGCCGAAGATCGTTATCGCGACGATCCGGGGGCGAATCTCCTGCAGGCCGTGCGCGCGGATCCGTCCACATCTGATCCTGTCTACCGGTTCGACAACGCGTTGCGACGACGGTTGGATACGTCCTTTCAAGTCGAGCACCCCGGAAATAGCCGGACGTGGGCGCTGCGCGCCTATGCCGATTCACGGCGCGACAACGCGATACGGACCATCCTGCTGGTGCCGAACGTCGCTGATCGGCAGCAGCGGATTACCAGCGCAACCGGCGGCGGCGGAAGCGGCGACGCGCGAGCATCGCTCGGTTCGCACGGACCGGTGGTGCAGTTCGGCGCCGATCTCCGGCGCGACAGTGTCGGCACGACGTATCACCCGGTCAATACCGGCGGCATTCCGCAGGGCGGAGGACCGGGCATTACGGGCAATCGGTTTCGAACCGGTGCCTTCGCGTCTTCATCCTGGGACGCATCAGCACGGTTGCGTCTCTCGGGCGCGCTACGGTGGGACCGGGTCGCCGACGGCGGATTCGACGCGCCTGTCTCGGTTCGCGGAATTCACGAGGCGTGGTCTCCGCGGATTGGTGCGACCGTGCACGCAACCGATGCGGGCAGGATTGCGGCATTCGTACAGGTCGCGAAGGCCTTCAAGGTACCGACGGTGGATCAGTTGTTCGATCCGCGTCCGTACCCGGACTTTCGCGGCGGGTCGTTCACGATTTCGAGCGCGACGCTTCAGCCGCAGCGCGCCACCAATCTGGAGGCGGGCTTCACCGGCCGCTCGCTTTTCAACTGGAGTGTCGTTGCCTACCGGATGACCGTGCAGGATGAGATCGATTTCGATATCCGTACCTTTTCGTACGGAAACATCGGCCGCAGCCGGCACACGGGCCTCGAGCTCGAAGGCGGCCGGCGCATTACCAGCTGGTTCCAGCCGTCCGTCGAATACGCGCTGACGCGTGTGACCGACGCGGAGTCGGACCTGCAGCTCAAGAACGTCCCTCGCCATACGTTCGTCGCGGCGGCGTCGCTGAACCTGCCGTGGCGGCTGGGCGCATACGTGCGATACCGGCGCGCGACCGGCGCGTTCTTCGACGACGGCAATCGAGTGCCGATCCATGGACCTGCAACGGTGGACCTGCGTGTGCGCCGCGCGATCGGCGGACAGACGATCTTCGTCGACGCCGTGAACATGTTCGATAACCGCTACGAGGAATACGGCTATACGCTCACGGATTTTGCGGGGCGGGTCGTTCCGTATGCGTACCCCGGCGCGCCGCGCGCGCTGCGCGCAGGCGTGTCGCTCGCGATTGGCGGGAAGAAGGCAGGAAATCCGTAGCGCCGGTCGACGCGTCGTTCAGCGCTGGATGCGCGCGGACGTTCCATCAGCGAGCGCGCGAACGTCTGCGAGCGTCGCCATCGTCGTATCGCCGGGATACGTCGTCAGGAGCGCGCCGTGCGCCCAGCCGAGTGCCACGGCGCGGTCGGGAGATTCGCCGTTCAGCAGGCCGTAGATGAATCCCGCGGCGAACCCGTCGCCACCGCCGACCCTGTCGTGGACGTCCAGCTCGCACGTCGGCGACATGAACGTGTCGCCGCCGATCCACGCGACCGCGCCCCATCGATGACGGCACGCCGACTGGACTTCCCTCAGCGTCGTGGCAACGGCCTTGATACGCGGGAAGCGGGCGACGACTGCGTCCATCATGCTGATGAAGACCGACGGATCGAGAGCGGCCTTCGACGCGACCGCCGGGCCCGGTATGCCCAGGCCGGCTTGCAGGTCCTCTTCGTTGCCAACGAGCACGTCGACGTGCTCGACGATCGATGACAGCACGTCGCGCGCGCGGGCCGCGCCGGCAGGTGAGGCGCGCCACAGCTTCTCGCGGTAATTCAAGTCGAACGAGACGATGGCGCCGTGCGCATGGGCGGTGCGCATCGCTTCGATGATCAGCGCGGGCGTCGTCTCCGACAGCGAGGCAAAGATGCCGCCGCTATGGAACCACCGCACGCCTGTCTCGAAGATCGCCTTCCAATCGAAGTCGCCCGGCTTCAGCGCCGCCGCCGCTTCGTTGCTGCGGTTGTAGAAAACGACGGGTCCGCGAATCCCATACCCGCGGTCGCTGTAGACCGCCGCGATATTCGGACCACGCGCGCCATCGTGTGCGAAGCGCTTGTAGAAGGGCGTCACGCCCATCGCGCGCACGCGCTCGGCGACCATGTCGCCGATCGGGTAGTTCACCATCGCCGTGGCAATTCCCGTGCGCATCTGGAAGCAGTCGGCGAGATTCGCGGCGGTGTTGAATTCCCCTCCGCTGACATGGATCGCCACGGAGGTCGCCTTGCGGAACGGCACGAGTCCCGGGTCGAACCGATGGACAAGTGCGCCAAGCGCAAGAAAGTCGAGCGCGCCGGAGGAGGGAATCTGGAGCACAGATGCCATTACGAAGGAACCGTCGCCGACCAGTCTGTGTGAAACACCCCGTCGCGATCAACACGCCGGTAGGTGTGCGCTCCGAAGAAGTCGCGCTGGGCCTGCGTCAGGTTCGCGGGGAGGCGAGCGCTCCGGTACGCGTCGTAGTAGGCCAGCGATGCGCTGGTCGCCGGCACCGGGATGCCAGCCTCGGTCGCGACGCCGACAAAGGTGCGCCATCGATCCTGACGTTCGTCGAGGGCATGGGCGAATTGCGGGTCGACCATCAGGTTGGTACCGGCAGGCGCGTGTTCGAACGCCGTCCTGATTGCGCGCAGCAGGTCGGCCCGGATGATACAGCCCGCGCGCCACACGGACGCGACGTCCACAGGATTGATGTCGTACTTGTATTCCGCCGACGCCCGCGCCATCAACGCAAAGCCCTGGGCGTAGGATGCAATCTTGCTCGCGTACAGCGCCGCGCGCGCAGCGTCGACGATCGCGCCACGTTCAGCCCGCGGCTGTGATCGCGGGCCCTGGAGCACTGCACTCGCGGCCACGCGTTCCTTCTTGACGGCCGACAGCAGTCTCGCCTCGACGGCGGCGTTGATCGTCGGCGTCGCGACGCCGACATCAAGCGCGTCCTGCGACATCCACTTGCCGGTACCCTTCTGCTGCGCTTCGTCGAGGATCACGTCCACCAGCGGCCGCCGCGACTCGGCGTCGATCTGATCGAGCACCAGCGCCGTGATGTCGACGAGGTACGACCGCAGCTCCGTGTCATTCCACGTGCGGAAGACGCCGGCGATCTCGGACGCCTTCATGCCGCCGACGCGCGACAGCACGTCGTAGACCTCGGCGATGAGCTGCATGTCGCCGTACTCGATGCCGTTGTGGACCATCTTGACGTAATGGCCGGCGCCGCGTGGCCCCATGCGCGCGACGCACGGCGCGCCGTCATCCGCCCGCGCGGCGATGGCCCGCAGGATGGGCGCGAGACTGTTCCACGCGTCGACGGATCCGCCGACCATGATCGCCGGCCCGCGCAGCGCACCTTCTTCGCCGCCCGACACCCCGGCACCCACGAACTGCACGCCGGATGCGTCGAGCTCCGAGCAGCGGCGATCGGTGTCGCGAAAATACGAATTCCCGCCGTCGACCACGATGTCGCCGCGGTCGAGCGACGGCCGCAAGTGGTTGACCACTTCGTCGACGGCGGCACCCGCAGGCACCATCATCAGGATTTTTCGGGGGCGCTCGAGCGCCGCCGCGAGTTGTTCGGGTGCATCGACCGTGGCAATGCCGCCCGGAACGGCCTTCGAGAGGTCTGTCCTCTTTGCCGGATCGAGGTCATAACCCGCGACAGCAAAGCCTTTGCCGGAGATGTTCCGCGCGAGATTGCGGCCCATCACGCCGAGGCCCACGACGCCAACGGCGTGTGTCATTGGGATTTTGTCCTTGGTGTAACCGGTGACACGGGATAGATTGAGGCGCCTTCGCTGTATATCCCAGGCGTCATGCGGTGTCAACGCGCTGACCCGCTCTCTTGAAAGGGTTCGTCATGCAGTACACGCGACGTGAACTCGGCAAACTCGCGCTCACGGCCATTCCCGCCGCGAGCTTCCTGCCGCGCCTGGCTGCGGCGGCAGAGCGACCGAACTCCACGGTCAATGGTGTGACCATCGGCATGAACGTTCCGTACAACTACAAGAACGAGGCAACGACGGCCGAGCAAATCCTGGAGCGGACGGTGCTGCTCGGGATCAGCGGCGTCGAACTGCGCGCGCGTCCCGTCGAAGCGTACATGGACCTGCCGATGAATCTCCGGCCGCAGCCGGCGGGTGGCGGCGGCAATCGCGGCGGCGTTCCGCCCGCGCCGCCGACCCCGGAACAGCAAGCGGCCGCGAAGGCGCGGCTCGCCGAACTCAGCAAATGGCGCGCGAATGCGCCGCTGTCGAAAGCGCGCGAAGTGCGGAAGATGTACGAGGACGCCGGCGTCAAGATCGACATCGTCAAGTACGACGACGTCGGGAACTACTCGAACGACGAGCTGGAATACATGTTCACGCTCGCGAACACGCTCGGCGCGCACGCGCTGTCGTGCGAGTTCTCGATGGACGATGCCAGGCGGCTCGCGCCGTTCGCGCAGAAGCACAAGATGCTCGTCGGCTTCCACGGGCACGCGATGATCACGCCCGCGATCTTCGACGAGCTGCTCGCGGTCGGGCCCTACATCGGCGCCAACGTGGACCTCGGGCACTTCGTCGCCGGCAACAGCATGTCGCCGGTGCCGGTGATCATGAAGCATCACGATCGCATCACGCACATTCATGTGAAGGATCGCAAGATGCACGACGGGCCGAACATGCCGTTCGGACAGGGCGAGACGCCGATCGTCGAGGTGCTGCACCTGATCCGCGACAAGAAGTGGACCAACATCCAGGCGACGATCGAGTTCGAGTATCAGGTGCCGAAGGATTCGACCCTGACGAATGAACTTGCGAAGACCGTGAAGTACTGCCGCGAGGCGCTTGCCTAGAGAGTGACCTTCTCGTTGGTTCGGCAGGAACGGTAGATGGCGTCGACCAGTTCGAGCGCCTGATACCCTTCCTCGCCGGACACGAGCGGGCGCCGGCCCGTTCGGATCGCGTCACCGAAATCCAGGAACTGCCGCTCGAACGGCTCCAGTGAAATCGCCATCGGATCCGACGCGCCCGACGCAACGTCGCGCGCGATCGGCGCCGCATCGCCTTGGTCGTCGCGCACATCCCACGCCGTCAATCGATCGCCGGTGACGATGGCCGTGCCTTTCGTGCCGTGGATCTCCACGCGCTCCGGATAGCCGGGCCAGAACGCCGTCGACGCCTGGATCGTTCCGGTCGCCCCGCTGCCGAACCGCAGGACCGCCGTCAGCACATCTTCTGATTCAATCCGGTGCGCGGCGCCAAGCTGCCAGGATCCGAATACCTGCTGGACCGGGCCGCCGAACCAGCGCAGCAGATCAACTTGATGAATCGCCTGATTGATCAGCGCGCCTCCGCCTTCTGCGCTCCAACTGCCTTTGACCGGACGCGCGTAATAGTCGTCGGAGCGGTACCACTTCACGTACGCGTCGAACTGGAGCGGCGTGCCGAGGCGTCGCGCATCGAGCGCGGATTTCAGGAATCGACTCGACTCGTCGAACCGATGCTGGCTCACGACGCCGAGCATGATGCCGGCCCGGCTCGCGATGTCGATCATCCGCCGCGCGGTGTCCAGCGTCGTCGCCATCGGCTTCTGAACCTGGAGGTGCTTGCGCGATGCCGCGCAGGCCTCGACCGCCTCGAGGCGGAAGTTCGGCAGCGTGCACACGTCGACGTAGTCGACCCGCGGATGCCGGCATACCTCTTCGTAGTCCGCGGCGACGTCGCAGCGATGCTCGGACGCGAAGCGGCGCGCCGCCTCGGCGATCACGTCGGTGCAGACGACGATCGTGAAACCGATGCGCTGGTAGACACGCGCATGGAGGTTCGCGATGGCACCGGTGCCGATGATGCCGACGTTCATGCCGCGCGCTCCATCTTTTTCAACTGACTCGCGACCGCCGCGAAGAAGCGCTCGGCGACCCGGCGGCTCGCCGCGGTGAGATCCTCGAGCAGGATGGCCGCGACGGGCCGGTGGCGACGGACCAGTGCGAGCCGCGTCGCCAGGAACTGTGCCACGTGGTACTCCGATGTGTAGCCGATGCGCGGGATCGACGCCTGCTTGCGCGACAGCAGCACGGTCGAGAAGCCGTGCCCATGCCCGATGATCATCTCGTGGTACGAATGATTCATCGCAGGCCCTTCGTACACGTCGACCGGAACGCGCAGCGTCCGCCGGAACACCGTATCCGCCGCGTCCCGCAGCAGCGCGCGCATCGCGCGGCCCTGTTCCGAATATCTGAGATCGCCGAAGTATGTCAGTTCGCCGTACTCGGCCGCGCGGCTGTCAAAGAGACGGGCCAGCATCGATGCATACACCTTCACCGCGTCGTCACCGGCTGCCTGGTCATCGATGCCGTCGTAGAACAACGTCAGCCGCCGTCGCCACGTGGCCTGGCGCGTGGACTCGCTCATCGAGCGCCATGCCGACGTGCGCGTGGCGGCGCCGGCCTGCTTCGATTCCGAATAGATCTCGCCGGCGATGGTCTTATAGAGCTCGACGTTCGGCTGCGTCACGAAATTCATCTCGCGCAGATACGCGATGCCGAACACGGCATAGTGCACGAACTGCATATACCGGGACAACGACGTTCGCGACGGCAGATCAACGACCGCGACCGGATAGCCGGCACGACGGAGCGTCGCGATCGCCGCAGGCGGTAGTCCCGGCCGCAGTCGAAACGCCAGGAACACACGGTCCTGACGCGGGTCCTCCGGACGCCGCCAGCAGGATGCGCGCGGACGTTCGTCGACGACGATCTTGATGCCCAGGTCCTCGCTCTTTCCGAGGCTTTCTTCGAAATCCTGCTTTGTCCAGAGCGCGGCGGCCTGCCAGGCTCTGGGCAGCATCAGCGTCACCTTGTCGCGGCCGCGAATGCCGTTGGCGTGCAGAAAGGCGGCGAGCTTCCATGCCGTCGCGATGTCACGCTCGTCGAGCGCCGTTCCACGCAGCCATCGATCGAGATCGGCGCCGCCCAGCGCAAGCGGATAGAGCGACCCGCGCGTCAGCGGACCGCTGTGACGTCCGGCGGTCGTGTGGCCGCCGTCCATCTGCAGCGCCACCTGCCGGTATCCGCGAGGCCCCGCGAATTGATCGAGCAACGAACCGGGCAGCGTCAGATACAGGAAGTTCGAACGCGAGTCGATCCCGAGCTGATCGTAGAGCGCCGAGAGCTTCTCGAGATTGACGACCGGTTCGTACGACGTCATTCCCAGCGCCATTCCCACGACGAGCGTCGATCGCAGCGCGTCACGGAGGGGACGCCGGGCACGGCGTTCGATGTCGCCGAGGATCGCCTGCAGCTTGGCGGGGTCGGTCGAGTCGAGCGAGTAGCACGTGACGCCCGCTCCCAGCAAGCCGGCGCCGTTGAACATCGTCTTGTCTTCGACCGATCCGCCCATGCCCGCCCAGATCAGGAATCGAAGCGGCACTCCGTGGGCGTCACGCATCCGGCCGCGGACGTCCTCGATTTCCTCCGCAATCTGGCCGCTCCATTCGGGATGCTGCGCGGCTTGCCATGCCAGGGAGAACACGCCGTAACAGTTGCGCGTGACGCGCCCGTGCGCGTCGATCTCCATGCCGATCGACACCAGG
>JADMIO010634734.1_pt1 | contig 11424 bp, 10 predicted proteins | sample 8958161 | NCBI WGS metagenome assembly JADMIO01 (sample SAMN16585339, study PRJNA669376) | soil metagenome | isolation source: Crop rotation soil | place: USA: Cullars Rotation, Alabama | collected 2011
GAGGATGGCGGTGTTGACGCGCGCGGCCGTCGGCATGTCGAGATTCTTCTGGTACTCGAACCAGAAGTTGCGCAGGAAGCGCGACAGCAGGGCGCACACGCCGCTCTCGCCGACCATCGGGATCGCCACCAGGCATTCCGGGCAGGCGATGTGCCGGCGCAGGATGGCGTCCGGGATGCCGAGCACCAGCATGCGGTTGGCGCCGCCGAAACCGATTTCATAGTGACGCGTGCTGTCGCACAGCGTGAAGTCGCCGGCGTTCAGGCGGGCCTCGCGGCCGTCCTGGCGGTTCACGCTTTCGCCTTCCATCTGCAGGTGCAGGAAGAACAGCGAGCTGCGCGTGCGCGCCACGTGCGCGCGCGAATGACGCACCAGCTGTGCGTCGGAGTAGACCTCGGCGAGCGTCAGGTCGCCGATCGTGGCGCGGGCAATGCTGCCGTTGAAGGTGCGGATGTCGACCGGGTCGGAGACCAGCGGCGAGAAGGCCTCGCTGGCGCGGTCATTCCAGTAATTGAGCTTGCGACGCGGGTCGAGTCCATTCGTCGAAAACGATTCCACAGTTGCCATGAAGACCTCCCCCTCGAGGCGACCGATCAACTGGGCGATGGTTATACGGGATAGTTATCGGTCGTAACCAATTTGTAGTTTGGATACGAGCTATAGATGAATCGGCCTTCGCTCCGGGTCGAGAAGCCGTCCAGAGGGCGGAGGCAGCATGACCGGAAGATGCAGGGGAGGGACGCGGTGGTTCGGACGGCACCGTTGCAGGATGTCATTGGCTACGCGCTGCGTCGCGCCCAGGGAGCGGTGTATTCCGATCTCAGCGACGCGTTGGCACGAATTTCGCTCAGGCCCCTGCAATACACACTGCTGCTCATGGTCAACGAGAATCCGGGCGCCAGCCAGACCAGCGTCTGCGAGGCGCTCGGCATGCAGAAGGCCAATTGCGTGCCCACCATGAGCGAGCTGGAACGCCGCGGCCTGATCATCCGCCGCAAGTCCGCCGCCGACGCGCGCAGCTACGAATTGCACATCACCCACAAGGGCAAACGCATCCTGCAGCGCGCCGGGGAAGTGCAGTCCACGCACGAGCAGCGGCTCATCGAGCGTATCGGGCCCGAAGGTCGCGACCAATTGCTGCAGTTGTTGGGTAAGCTCACCGACCTCAAATGACCTCCATCGTCGACCTCCAACGCCACGATGACATCGCTGTCATCCTGGTGGACAACCCCCCTGTCAACACCATTACGGCCGCCGCGCGCGCCGCCATGACCGAAGCGCTGAAGCAGGTCGCGGCGGATGCCTCGATCAAGGCCGTGGTGCTGCGTTGCGCGGGCAACAACTTCTTCACCGGCGCCGACATCAACGAGTTCTCCGGGCCTCCCAAGGAGGCCGAATACCGCGAGCTGTGGGCGCGTTTCGAGAACCTGGCCGTTCCCATGATCGCCGCCATGCACGGCTCCTCGATCGGCGGCGGGCTCGAGCTGACGCTGGCCTGTCACTACCGCGTCGCCTCACCGACCGCCAGGTTCATGCTCCCCGAGGTGACGCTGGGCATCATCCCGGGTGCCGGTGGCACGCAGCGGCTGCCGCGCCTGGTCGGCCCCGAGAACGCCTTGCGCATGATCTTCGATGCCAAGCCGATCGATGCGAAGCACGCGCTGGAGATTGGCCTCATCGACGAAATCATCGAGGGCGACCTGGCCGCGGGTGCCTTGCAGTACGCCCGTACGCTCGTGACGAAGGGCGCCGGACCGCGGCCCACCTCGGCGCGCAGCGTCGACGCCGGCGTGTTCACCCCGGAATTCAAGGCGCGCTGGCAGGCCGAGGCGAAACGTCTGTATCCGAACCGCACGGCTGCGCTGACCGCGCTCGAGTCCGTGTGCGAGAGCGCGCGCTCGCTCGAGCAGGGCCTGCTCGAGGAAGAAAAGCTCGCCAATCGCACCAAGCGGTCGATCGAGGCGCGCGGTGCCATCCACGTGTTCTTCGCCGAGCGTGAGAGTCGCAAGGTTGAAGGGTTACCTTCGGGCACCACTCCGAGATCGATCGGCAGGGCAGGCGTGATCGGCGCCGGCACCATGGGCGGCGGCATCGCCATCGCCTTCGCCAACGCGGGCATCCCGGTGACCTTGCTCGACGTGACCCCGGACGCGTTGCAGCGCGGACTCGGCGCGGTCGATGCGACGTTCGCGAGCATGGTCAAGCGCGGGCGCATCGACGCCGCCGAGAAGGCGCGACGCATGGCGCTGATCTCGGGCACGCTGGCGTACGCGGATCTGTCGGGCAGCGACGTGATCATCGAGGCCGTGTTCGAGAACATGGCGCTCAAGAAGAAGATCTTCGCGGAGATGGATGCGGTCGCAAAAGCCGGTGCGCTGCTCGCCACGAATACTTCGACGCTCGACGTCGACGAGCTCGCGGCGACGGTGGAGCGTCCGCAGGATGTCATCGGCCTGCATTTCTTTTCGCCGGCCAACGTGATGCCACTGCTCGAAGTGGTGCGCGGCCGGGAGACTTCACCGGTGGCGATCCGCACGGCGATGGAGCTCGCCAAGACGCTGCGCAAGACGCCGGTGCTGTCGCGCGTCTGCTATGGCTTCATCGGCAATCGCATGATGGAAGGCTACGCGCGCGAAGCGCTGCGCCTTACGCTCGAGGGTGAGACGCCGCGCCGCGTCGACGGCGTGCTCGAACAGTTCGGCATGGCCATGGGCATCCTCGCGGTGTTCGACATGGCCGGCATCGACGTCGGCGTGAACGTGCATCGCACGAATGTCGAACGCTATCCGCCGGACCCGACGTACTACCAGGCCGACGCGGCCCTGCATGCCGCGGGACGGCTCGGCCAGAAGAACGGCAAGGGCTTCTATCGATACGAAAAGGGTGATCGCACCCGCCACGACGACCCGGAAGCGCAGGCCATCCTCGCGCGCCGGGCCGCCGAGCTCGGCATCGGCGCGCGCAGCCACACCGACCAGGAAATCCAGGAACGCTGCATCTTCCCGTTGCTCAACGAAGGCATTCGCCTGCTCGAGGAAGGCATCGCGCAACGAGCCAGCGACATCGACGTGGTGTGGTGCGCGGGTTATGGATTCCCGCGCTACCGCGGTGGCCCGATGTTCTACGCGGATACCGTCGGCCTGCCGGCATTGCTCGCTGGCATGGAGAAATACCGCGGCATGTTCGGCCCGATGCACTGGGAACCCGCGCCGTTGTTGGTGCAGCTGGTGCTCGAAGGCCGTACCCTTGCCGACTGGGACGAAGAGCGCCGTGCGGTCCCGTCTTGAAGAGGAACAAGCGTGAAGGTAAATGATCTGATCGCCATCGACGTGCACACGCACGCCGAGGTCTCCTGCCGCCAGGAACACGATCCCGCATCGGATCCGTTCGACGCGGCGGCGTCGAAGTACTTCAAGGCCGACAAGCGCAAGACCATTCCGGAGACGGTCGCCTATTACCGCGAGCGCAAGATCGGCCTGGTGATGTTCACGGTCGACACCGAGTTCGAGATGGGCGTGCGCCGCATCCCGAACCAGGAGGTCATTGACGCGGCGCGCGAAAACTCGGACATGATGGTGGCGTTCGCGAGCATCGACCCGCACAAGGGCAAGATGGGCGTGCGCGAGGCGCGGCGGCTGATCGAAGAGGGCGGCATCCGCGGCTTCAAGTTCCACCCGACCTGCCAGGGTTTCTTCCCGAACGATCGCTTCGCCTACAAGCTCTACGAGGTCATCGCCGAGCACAAACTACCGGCCATCTTCCACTCGGGGCATTCGGGAATCGGCACCGGAATGCCGGGCGGCGGCGGACTCAAGCTCAAGTACTCGAACCCGATGCACGTCGACGACGTGGCCGCGGATTTTCCCGATATGACGGTGATCATCGCGCACCCGTCGTGGCCGTGGCAGGACGAGGCTTTGTCCGTCTGCCTGCACAAGCCGAACGTGTACATCGACCTGTCGGGCTGGTCGCCGAAATATTTCTCGCCCGAGCTGGTGCGCTACGCCAACTCGCAGCTCAAGCACAAGATGCTGTTCGGCTCGGACTTCCCGTTGATCACGCCGGATCGCTGGATGAAGGATTTCACCGAGGCGGGCTTCAAGCCCGAGGTGCAGCCCCTGATCCTGAAAGAAAACGCGATCCGCGCGTTGCGGCTCGACTGAAATCGCTCAGGGACTGAAGCGGACGCGCAGCAGGAAAGCCTGCACGGCTGCGCCGCCGGCGAGCAGGTTCGCGTCCAGTTCGTCGCTCTGCTGGTATTCGATGCGGATGCCCCAGCGTCCGCCGAAGGACCAGTCCACGCCAATGCCCGCCAGCCAGACCGTGTCACTGAAAGTGGTGTCGAGCGTGCCGTCGGTGTACATCAGGCCCGGAATCTCGATCTTGCGATCGGCAAACAAGGCGCCCGCGCGAACATAGATCTCGACGTTCTTTCCGACCGGAAAGGTTCCCAGCACCGACGCCGATGGCCCACTCACGTGACTGGTGTAGTCCTTGCTGATCGTGGACGGCAGCGGCGGGAAGTCGACCGTGTACTCCTCGGAGTAGTCGGTCGTGGCGTAGTCGAGGTACTCCGCCTCGGCCGAGAAGTAGCGCGAGAACTTGTAACCGACACCCACGCCCCACCCGAGGTCTTTGCCGTCGACGGTTACACTGTCGGGCTGCTGATGGAGGACAGAGGACGGCGGCGGACCGAAAGCGATATTGATCCCGATGCTTTTTCCCGGATCCTCTTCGGCCACGCCGGTCCCGGCGGTGAAGTAGAAGCCCTTGTCGGCGGCGCAGGCCGGCCGAGTGCCGAACATGGCAAGCCCGACCGCCGTTGCCAGCATCCCTGCCGCGATTTTTGTCATGCCCTTACTCTGTCGCTCGGGCCGGCGCAGTGACAGGCGCCGCCTCCGAAGTGTTCGCGTACTTGACGAACAGCAGCGCGACCGCGCCGACCAGCGAGCCGCAACCCATCACGATCGAAACCGTCTGCAGCGTGAAGCCCTGCTGGAATAGATAGCCCGCGAGGATGGGGGCGAGCGCCGCGCCGCCGCGGCCCGCGCCGATCACGACACCCGTGCCGGTGGCGCGCAGGTGCGTGGGATAGGCGAGCGCCAGCAGCGTGTACAGCCCGACGATTCCCGCGTTGGTGAAGAATCCGCAGATACAGACGATCAGCTTGAGGTGCGAGAGGTCGGACTGGCCCATGCCGAAGATGGCGATCGAGACCATGCCGAGCAGCAGGACGCCGCAGGTGAGACCGATGAGATTGATGCGGAGGGCGAGCAGTCCGAGGGCACCGCCGCCGATCGCGCCGCCGACGCTCGCCCAGAACAGCACGTCGGCGATGTTGGACGGTGAGAACCCCATCTTCGCGACGATGGGAGCGACCCATTTCAGGATGTAATAGAACGAGGTGATGTGCGCGAAATAGGCGATGACCAGCAGCAGAGTCAACGCCAGGTAGGGCTTCCTGAAGACATCCGCCAGCGGCGCCTTGACGCGCGCGCCGCCCACCGCGGGCAACGCATCGATGGCGGCGTGGCCCATGCGGCGCAACGCCGCGTTGATCCGCTGCAGCGCGTTCGCCGGTTGTTTGCGGCACAGCCACGACACGGACTCGGGCATGGCGAGCCACACGATCGGAAACATCGCCGCGGTGGCGCCGGCGCCGAGCTGGAACACCACGCGCCAGTCATGGGTCTTCAGCAGCGGCGCGATGATGAACGCGGCCAGGATGTTGCCCATCGGGTAGCCGATGGTCATCAGCGCCACCCAGAATTTGCGCATGCGGTCGTTGGAGAATTCCGCGGCGGCGGCGTTGATCGCCGCGAGCATGCCGCCGATACCGAGGCCGGTGATGAATCGCCACAGGCGCAGGTCGCCGAGATCGCGGGCATGCGAACAGAAGTACATGCCCGTGGCCATGACCACGAGGAACAGCAGGATGGCGCGACGTCGCCCGATGTAGTCGGCGATGCCGCCCAGCAGGAAAGAGCCGATGGCCATGCCCCACAGGTCCATCGACAGGACCACGCCGAGTCCCACCGATGGATCGATGTGGAACTCCTTCATGATGCCGGGCGTTGCGAAGCTGATCGCCAGCAGGTCGAAGCCGTCGAGTGCGTTGAGGAATACGGTGATCGTGCACACGAGGATCTGCAGCGCGCTCATCGGTGAGAGTGCGAGCACGCTACGCGGATCGTTGCTTGTCATTTTTGACATCCCCCGACGCCCTTCGAAGTTTTTTGGGCGCCGCGAGAATAGCATCGAGCTCATGCGCGACTATCGAACGCGCGCGAGTTCGCTCACGCGCGAAAGACATTGCAGTTCGGGTGGAGAGCAGCCGCGCGCCGAACCCCAGATTGCGTGCCGTCCGTGGCCCGATGGCTGCCTCGGATGCGAGTGAAGAAAAACGCGCAAGTTGTTGATCCAGGAGAACTCGTGCCCTCATTGATTCCGTCTCGCGCCGATCACGTCGGCAGCTTTCTGCGCCCGCGCTACCTGCTGGACGCGCGTGAGCAGTTCGCGCGCAAACAGATCGACGCCGCGGCGCTGCGCAAGATCGAGGACCGCGCCATCCGCGAAGTGATCCGCATGCAGGAAGAAGTGGGCATGGAAGCCATCACGGACGGCGAATTCCGCCGCACGTATTTCCACATCGACTTCCTGAAGCAACTCGACGGCGTGCAGTCGGACGATCCGAAGATTGTCGTGAAGGCGGATGGCAGCGAAGAGCTCGCGCCACCCGTGATGCGGGTCACCGGCAAGGTGAGTCACTCGCGGGACATCCAGCGCGCGGACTTCGAGTTCCTCAGGACCCATACGGATCGCACGCCGAAGGTCACGATCCCGTCACCGACCATGCTGCATTTCCGCGGCGGCCGCGCCGGAATCAGCCAGAAGGACTACCCGGATCTCGAGCAATTCTACGACGACGTGGCCAGGGCCTACGGGGACGAGCTGCGCTCGCTGAGCGCCGCCGGTTGCCGCTACGTGCAGATGGACGACACCAATCTTGCCTATCTATGCGACATGAGGATGCGCGAGGCGGCGCGCGCCCGCGGCGACGATCCCAACGAGCTGCCGCATCGCTATGCCAACTTCATCAACCGCGTGGTGGCGCAGAAGCCCGCCGGCATGACGCTCGCGGTGCACCTGTGCCGCGGCAACTTCAAGAGTGCGCACGCGGCGGAGGGCGGCTACGAGCCGGTGGCCGAGGCCCTGCTGTCCGAGATGAACGTGGACGCCTACTTCCTCGAGTACGACGACCAGCGCAGCGGCGACTTCCGCCCGTTGCGCTTCCTGCCCAAGGGCAAGGTCGTGGTGCTCGGGCTCATCACCACCAAGCTAGGCGCGCTGGAGTCGAAGGACGACGTCATGCGCCGCATCGACGAAGCCGCGAAACACGCGCCGCTCGATCAGCTCGCGCTGTCGCCGCAATGCGGATTCTCCAGCAGCTATCACGGCAACGACCTCGAGATCAGCCAGCAGACCGCGAAGCTGCGGCTGGTGGTCGAAGTGGCGCGCGAAGTCTGGGGCTGAGGCAGTCGACGCGCGCGGCGGGTTTCGTCATCATCGCGCCATGCCGATCACCGAAATGCAGCACTACATGGTGCTCTCCAAGGACCTGGAGAAGACGCGCGCCTTCTATTGCGACGTGCTGGGTCTGCGCGTCGGGCCGAGGCCGCCGTTCGACTTCGAGGGATTGTGGATCTACGTCGGCGACGTGGCCGTCGTGCACGTCGCCGGGCAGGCGAGCTACGAGCAGACGGGGCGCACCGAGGCCAACGAAAAGCGTCATGGCAGCGGCAGCGTCGATCACATCGCTTTCGCGGCCAACGACTACGACGAACTGATCGCGAGCTTCCAGAAGCACGGCGTGAAGTACCGCGCGACCAAGGTTCCCGCAAGCGACCTGCGCCAGCTGTTCGTGTTCGACCCCGACGGCATTCAGATCGAGATCAATATCCGCGCCAGCGCCTCCGGCTGAGACAGGAATGGCGAATGATCGCTGTCCAGCGTGAATACCGGCGCGCAGGGTAGTTTGGCCTGCATGCGTCGCTGCGCGGCCAGCGAGATCGCGCGGTCGCGAGTGGTTTCGACGTAGGCGCGCGGCACGGAGCCGAAGCGCGCCATGCTCACCTCGAGCGGCGTGACCAGCGGCTTGAGCGGCTGCGGGTCGAGATGCTCCAGGGCGAAGGCCCGATCCGCTTGCGCGCAGGTTCCGAAGAACGTGTCCGCGACCACCGCGTCGCGCAATGCGCACGTCAAGCCGCGCAACACGGGCACCATGTTGACCGCGATCAGCGATTCGCCGTCGGCGCGTGCGATTTCGGCGACGGTGGCGCCCGCCGGCAACAGATAGGCCGCGAGATACACCAGGGTCCGGATGCGCTCGGGAATCAATTCCGCGACGCGACTGATCACCGCGCCTCCGAGGCTGTGTCCAACCAGGACGCAGGGCGCGTCGACCGGCGCGAGCGCCGCGACGAAACTCGCCCACGACTCGAGGGTGACTTCGGAGGCGGGCGTGGTGTCCGCGCCCATCGAGGGCAGGTCGGGCGCGACGACCCGCACGCCCCGTGCTTCGAGCAGTGGGATCAGCTTGTGCCAGCACCAGGCGCCATGCCAGGCGCCGTGCACCAGGATGTAGGTGGGCGTCACGCGCGCGCAATGTACCGGCCATGAGTCCTGATTGCGAGCGGCACCACTTCAGTCGCGGAACATGGCTCGCGTGGTGGCGAAGGCGCGGGTGGTGAGCTCGTCGAGCGGCCAGGCGCGTTGCGCCTTGTTCAGGGCTTCGATGCCCCAGGGTCCGTCGTACACGGCGCGCAGCCGGTCGACGAAGCCGCGCACGTCGAACTCGCCTTCGCCGCAGAAGAAGCGGTGACAGGTGGTCTCGGTGACCAGGTCCATGCCGGGCGGCGCTTTCAGCCAGCCATCGTTGAGCTCGATGGACATCAGATAGGGCTTCGGGATGGCGGCCACCGCCTCGTAGGGAATGCCGAGTTTCACCACGTGCCAGAGGTCCACGCAGATGCCGCCATTGGGCTGCGCGGCGCCCGTGGCCAGCTCGACCATCTCGCGCAGTGATTCGATGCGTGAGAACGGCATGAACTCGAACACGATTTTCGTGCCGTGTTCGCGCGCCTCCTGGCAGAGCCTGGCGAATTCATCGATGAGCTTCGACATGGGCGCGGGAGTCTTGAAGAAGTCACCCACCTTGATGTGGCGCGCGCCGACGCCCGCCGCGGTCTCCAGCAACATGCGGCGCGTGGCATCGGATGCCTGTCGCTTCTCGCCGTCGGTGAACCAGTCGACGAGGAACTCGAGCTCGATGTGCCGGATGCCCTGGTCGTCCAGGATGCGCTTCATCTCCGGCAGCGAGTGCTGCCCGCGCAGATGCGCGACGTCGGAATGCCAGAACCCCATGCCGGTGAATCCGGCGCGCGCCGCGGAGGCGGCCCGATCGCGCAGCGAGAACGGGCTGTACTCGCGCTCGGAGTGCGGTTCGGCTGCGCCGCAGATCGTCCAGTAGGACGCCAGCAGTTCGGGTGAGCTCATGCCACGTAGCCGTAGCGCAGGTTGCTCGGATTCCCCGCCCAGTGCGCGCGCATCGCCGAGATGGCGTCGAGGTCGAGCGTACCCTGCGCGGTCTTCGGGTCGAGCTTGTAGTGCTTCGCGGCGTTGCCCGCGAAGATCGCGCTCTTGACCGGCCCGTCCGCGGCGCCGAGCGGCTTGAAGCCATGCTTCTTCTGCATGTCCTCGGGAATCTCCAGGCGGCGCATGGCTTCGATCTGCCATTGCGGCGAGCCGTACCAGACCGAGTCGGTGCCCCAGACCACCTTGTCCTGGCCCAATCCCTTGATCAACGTGCCCATCATCGCGGCCGCGAGGCGCGGGTGCGTGACGCAGGTGTTGGCGAAGCAGGTGCCGAGCTCGGCGTGCACGTTCTTGACGCCGAACTTCTGCGGGATCTCGGCGAGGTCGGTGACCCAGTCGATGCGGCCGGTGTCCTCGAACTGCTTGAGCGAGGCATCCGGTAGCTCGATGAACGGCCGCAGCGCCGAGTGATAGATGATGAAGGTGATCTGCGGCCAGTCTTTGGCGGCCTTGCCGAGGTCCCACACCGTGGCGTTCTTCCAGACCTCGGGCCAGCTCTTCTCGTAGTCGGCCGGCAGCAGTCCCTTGTGGATGCACACGGTGGTGATGCCCGATTTCAGGCACTTCTCGTAGAAGGGGTACACGCGCTGCTCGTCGTCGAGGCGCCAGTTGGAACCCTTCCTGGTGAGGAAGATCGGATCGCCGATGGTGTAACCCTTCCAGCTGTCGGGCTTGATGACCTCGATGCATCTATCCACTTCGTCGAGCCACCCATCCTTCATCGGCTGGATGATGGAATGCGCCAGCATGCGGCGCGAGCGCGCGATGGCATTGACGGAGGTGCGCGCCGCGGAGATCTGGTCGTTGGTCAGGAACAGGTTGAACTCGTCGTCCACCGGCGAACCGGAAAGCAGTGCCACCTTGGTGTCGCTGTCGACATAGATCTCCTTCACGTAGTTGGCGAACTTCATGCGGTCGACCGACTTCTCGTTCTGCAGCCCGGGATTCCAGAACTGCTTGGCGAATTGCGCGAGGCCGGTGATGGCCACCTGGCCGTAGTCGTCGCGCACGAAGTGCGTCTGGCAATCGAAGATGAACTGGCCGGCGAGCTTGCGCGCGCGATCCTCCGCCATGCCGGGCGTCGCGGCCTCGGCTTTCGAGGCGTCGAACAGCGAGCCGAACACCGAGTTCAGCGCCACGAAGGCCGCCGACATGCCGGCGCTCGAAGCGAGGAACTGCCGACGATTCATGCCGTGTCGCGGAGCGAGTTCGTCGGCCAGCCGGCCGATCTCCTGTTCCACGCGCCGCTGGTCGGGCGTCTGCGGCAGCGGCGTGAACTCGCCGTTGGAAATCATCTGCGTGGGAATGGGCGTATCGAGCGTGGCCGTTTCGGCAGGGTCGAGGCTGCGCAGGTCGTCGTCGCTGAGGTATCGCATGGTGCCGCGGTGTCATTGGGGTGGGAGGGCGGAAATGAGGCGCCCGGGGCACCCGGGCCACTCGACTGATAGCGGCCACGGACTGAACCCAGAGTGCAATGCGGGTGGCCGGATTCGGCTAGGATGCCGCGACTCTTCAAACACTCTCGGCGTTCAGGAGGCCTCCATGCAGTTCCGATACGCGTTGATCGCATCCCTGGCCATGGCCCTCGGCTGCGCGTCGGCGCACGCCGGCATCAGCAGGAAGCCGAACGCGCAAAAGGTCGTCGCCTTCATGGATCTGGTGTTCAACAAGAAAGAAGTGAAGAAGGGCTTCGACCTCTACGTCGGCGACAAATACATCCAGCACAACCCGATCGCGGCGGACGGGAAGGACGCGGCCGTGGAAGTGCTC
>JADMIO012791539.1_pt1 | contig 11423 bp, 13 predicted proteins | sample 8958161 | NCBI WGS metagenome assembly JADMIO01 (sample SAMN16585339, study PRJNA669376) | soil metagenome | isolation source: Crop rotation soil | place: USA: Cullars Rotation, Alabama | collected 2011
ACGAGCGCGACGTTGTTCATCTATCCGCCGCTTTCGCCGTCGACCTTGGATACCCCGAAGAGTACCAAGCTGGTCCGCGCGATCACTATCTTCGGCGGCAGCGTCGGTGTGAAATATTGGAAATATAACGGCAGTGCTTGGGTAGCGACGTCGTAAGGAAACGAAAATGAAGAAGAACGAAGCGGGATTTTCGTACGTAGACGTGCTGATCGGCATCACGATCCTGTTGGTCGGGGTATTGGCGCTGGCCGGCGCGATCGCCGGTGCGGTCATACGTTCGCGGCAACAGGAACAGCAGTTACTGGCCAAGCAGTATGCCACGTCGACGCTGGAATCGGTGATCTCCGCGCGCGATCTGAACAACTTTGCGCTGGGTTGGGATTCGATCGGCAACGTCGGCAGCAATCCCGTGAACAACGTTAATCGCGGCGTCTTTCAAGTTGGGGAGCAGCCCTTGCTACCGCAACCGGGGCCGGACCAGATCGTCGGCACCGCGGACGATACCGGCACGCAGGTCACCGGGTTAACCCGCCAGATCACGATTTCCGATATTTGCGACACCACGCGCCCGAGCTACAACTGCAGCACTCCCGGAGTATGGCCGGTCATGATGCGACAGATCACGGTGACGATCTACTACCAGGCCGAACGCATGAAGCGGTCGGAATCCATTTCTACCATTCTCGCTAAGTACTAAGCCTGAGGAAGCGACCAATGAGTTTGTCTAATTCGGAAATGAAATTGGCCACGAAGGCCCGTCGCGACCAGCGTCAACGCGGCTTTACGCTGATCGAACTGATGGTCTCGATCCTCCTTTTTATGATCGTCATTGGCGCGGTCTACGGATTGTTGGCCATCGCGCGTAGATCGCGCACGACCGCCAGCACGCGCGCCGAGTTGATGAAGAGCATTCGCGTGGCGCTAAATTCGGTCCAGCGCGACGCGCTGAACGTGGGATATAGCTATCCCACGACGAATCCGGTCATGTTGCCGGACAACAAACTCTCCGGATTGCTCGGCATTCCCATTGACGTCAACACGACCCGCGATCTCGTCCCGCCCGTGATCGCCGGTCAGGCCGTCAATACGAACTCGCTGAGCGGCACCAATACCGACCAGTTGACGCTGGTCTATCGCGATCCGACGTTCAACGTCGATACCGCGGGCAATAGCCAAACCATCTCGGTGGGCGCCGCGACGCGCCCGTCGTCGGGCATCGACCAGATCGTTCCCGTCTCCGGCGGAAATTCCGCCTGCCGGGTAAACGACATCATCTTGATCACCGGCAAGACATCGACCGCGATGGCCGTGATCACGGCGCTGCCGAACACCACCAACATTCAGTTTGGAACGAGCGACGTGTTGGGTTTCAATTCGCCGACGGCGTCGGACGATCCGATCATGACCGTCGTCACGCCCGCCGCGATCCGGCGAGTTGTGTTGGTTACTTACCGGGTCTTGTCCGACGGCACGTTGGTTCGCCGGCTTTACGCGAACGATCCCGCGGCGACCGTGTCAACCCCCTACAAAGACGAACCATTGGTCTATGGGGTTGAAGCCATGACCGTGCAGTACGTGCTGGATGACGGTTCCGTAACGTCGAACCCGTTGGCCGGTCCGGACGGTGTCCAAGGTAATTCCGACGACATTCCGGCTAACCAACTGGACGTGCGACAGGTGCGCGTTTCGATCACCGCCCGCAGCACGGAAAAGGATCAGTCCGGTCAGTATTACAAAGTAACGATGACCTCAACCTTTAGCACCAGAAATCTGGGCTATACCGCGGCCTAAAGCCCGGGTGGGGAGAAGAAAGTTATGACGAGCATGCATTCATCGAGCAACGAGTTCCCGGTCAATAAGGGCGAGCGCGGTTCAGCGACGATCGTTTCGATCTTGATCCTGGGCCTGCTAACGGTCTTTGTGGCGTTGGTCCTATCGCGCAGCGCCAACGAGGCCCGCGTGATGAACAACGACGCGGACGAAGGCCGTACCTTATACGCGGCTCAGGCCAGTTTGGAAACAATGACGCGCAACTTCAACAAGATCTTCGAGGTGCGTATCAACCCTTTGCAGACCGATCTGGATGGGGTGGCAGCGGGAGGCGTTCCCGGGTTCACCAACCACACCTTCAGCCAAACTTTGCTCAATAGTCCGGTAGGCAGCCAGCAGATCATCATCACCGGCGGCGAGTACCAGGGACTCTACGCGTTGCGCGACAACTGGGTTTTGAAAACCATCTCCACGTCCAAAATCGGGGCGCAGGTCGAGTTAACGCGAACCTTTTACAACAACCGCATTCCGGTCTTTCAGTTCGGTATTTTTTACGAGAACGATCTGACGGTCCACCCCGGTCCCGACTTCAACTTCGGAGGCCGCGTACATACGAACGGCAATTTCTACATCACGCCGGGCGCCAATGCGTACTTCGATTCGCGCGTTTCGTCGGCCAAGGAGATCGTTCCCGAGCTGCAACGCCACGGCGAGGCCTGGGATTCGCAATGGGGCGAGAAGACGTGGATCAAGAACGCCAGCGGTAGTTGGGTTCAGTTGAAACATGACATGGGCAGCGTTCGCAACGGACCGGACATTCCCGGCAACGATCCCGAAGTACCGAACGGCAGCATCAATTCGGCCTGGCCGGCGTCGAAAGCATCCTTTGACGGGAACTTGTTAGATAACGTTAAACCGCTCTACTTACCGATCCGTATCGCCAGCGGCGACGTCGCGGGCAGCGATAACTATCGTTTGATCCGCCGGGGACGTATCGCGGCGACGGGTACCACGGCGGCAACGGGCGGCTTTCCCATCTCTTTGGGTGACAGCAAGCAAAGATTGCCCGGATGTGCGACCAGTACGGGAACCGCTGTCACCGACGTATGCGGAGTGAGGCTGGATGCAACCGTCGCGGACGGGGATCAATACACCGGCAACTATTCGTTGACCGCGAGCACCGCCAATCGTGGCTATCGGCCGCTGGCGATGGTGACCAACGGCCAGGACTATCAGACCAGCCGTTTCAACGCCTATCGCATGTACACCGGTAAGAGCTACGACGGGGTCGGTCGGCAGACCTGGATCAAGGTCGAGATCATCAATATCGACGCCACCACGGGTTTACCCAAGGCCACCGATATCACGCGTGATTTCTTAAGTTTAGGATTCACCGAACAGGCTCCTACGACGACGGGCACCGGCGCGAACGCCAGTTATGACGTCGCCAACACCGACGATTTTAAGTTAACCGGTAACGCGACGGGAGCGTCGACCACCGGCACGATGGCGGCCTACGACCGCGTCACGACGGGTTCGCGCGCAGCGACTGATAGCCGTTCGATCCTAAAACTCCAACATTGGGGAATCGCTGGGACGCAGATCAATGTGGACGCGAACGCCCTGCTCAGCACCACGGCCGGCAACTATAAGTATTTGGGTTCGGGAACGGGCTGGAATGTGGTTTCCGAATACAACAGCATGGCTGACGCCACCAACGAACTCAGCGTAAATGGTGTTAGCGCCACGCTCCGGATCGGTGGCACCAACTTGGGCGTGGGCGGAGTGGTGGTTACCAGTAAGAAACTCGTACCGTTTCCGATCGAGATGTGGGATGCACGTGAAGGCGTATATAACGCTGATATCGACTTGACCACAACCTACGGAACTAACACGGTCCCGTTCAACGGGGTCATGAGTATGATCGACATAGACGTCGCCAATTTTGACCGCTTCCTTTCCGGAACGTTCGATAACAAGTTTCCGACCTCGGGAACACCGTTCGCCACCGCAAAGGGACGCGGGCTGAAAGCTTCGGATATTCCGGTCAATAACGGATGGCTGATTTACCTTTCCGACCGCCGCGGAGATCTTAATTTCGACGGCGAGTATGACATGGAAGATATCTTCGGAAACACCGACGGCATAAAACAGTCGGGCGAGGATGTGAACGGCGACGGAGTGTTAAATGTGGGCGATATCAATCCCTACACTTGGGAAGGAACCAAGTACACCGTCGATACGACCTGGGTCAATGCGGACAGCTATACCAAACTTATCAATCCCGCAAATCCGACGACCACCGATCGGCAGGCGACGGTTAACAAGGATTTAGGGGCCTTTGCGGACCATCGGTATTATCGACGCGGATTCCGATTAATAAATGGTCAAACGCTGCCGGGATTGACGGATCTGGCCACACCCACGAATACGCGCGGTTTCACCATTTCGGCGGAACAAGCGGTCTATATCCAAGGGAACTACAACGCAACCGGCGTTTCGTCCCAAGGTTCGCCCACGCCAACCGCCGACTATTTGCCGCAGGCGCCGGCTGGAGGTTCGACCACCGGCCAATCGCCGGCCTCAGTAATCGCCGACCAGATCGTATTTCTATCGAACGCCTGGACCGACGGTAACGATTGGGCCAACCCTTTCAGTAACGGTTCACGGGTCGCGTCCGACACGACCTATCGCATGGCCATCATGATGGGGTCGGCCAAGGGACGCCTCAAAGACGGTACCGCGAACCAGGGATCGGGAGACGCTTACCTTGACGGCGGTGTGCACAACTTTATCAACATGCGCGAAAATTGGGGCGGTAAGCACCTGAATTACTGCGGATCGTTGATCAATCTTTGGTTCAGCCACAATAACAACGGCGCCCACAAGACCGGCGGCGCAGTCTACGGCGCTCCCGATCGTAACTGGGTCTTCGATATTTCGTTTCAGGACCCGACGCGGTTGCCGCCCGGAACCCCGGCGTTCCAGTACGTGCAGATCACCGGTTTCCGGCGAACCAACAACTAACCATTTATCGCATGGCAAGGGGGATAAGAGAGACGGGCTTCGGCCCGTCTTTCTTTTTTTCTAGCGATATGCGCGCATGGATTGTTTGCCATTTGGCCGAACCAGTATTAGCGTATTCGGGCGAGAGGCGACCACGACGCTATGCTTCCTGAGACGACCCGGCGACGTCTGAATACGCAGCTTGACTCCCTCGGTCTTTTGCTCGAAGGAATGCCGCCGTCCGCGCTTATGCTGCGGCCAGATCGGGAGCAATGGTCCGCGCACGAAAACCTGGCACACTTGGCACGGCATCACGAACTCTTTTTGGAACGGTTGCGTAGGATCAAAGTCGAAAACGGTCCGAACCTGGGGCGATATCGCGCCGAGGACGATCCCTCGTGGCCCGGGTGGGCGGCGCATACCACTGATGAAGTGTTAAATCGGTTGCAGTCTCTGCGCGCTGAGATCGTTGAATATGTTAGTCAGTTAAGCGAAGCAGACTTGGGTCGGACCGGCGTTCACCCGCTGTTCGGCACGATGAATGTGGTGCAATGGTTGGAGTTTTTCCTGCTGCACGAAGCTCACCACCTTTATCTGGTCATGCTCCGCCTCGGGCAGGCGGAGCAAGCGATAAGAACCGGCGACGAAAAATGAACGTGCATGAACTCGAACAGCGGCTGCTCGAAGAAGGCTGTAATCCCAACAACTTCTGCATCGGGCCGCCCCGATGCCCGGTTACGGATATCGATTGTCTGGACCAGGTGGACGGTGAATGGCAGATCTTTTACACCGAACGTGGACAGGACTCTCCGCCGATCTTCACCACGCGCGATGAGGCCGAAGCCTGCGAATTCTATTTTCAGCGGATCATGAGTTTTCGGCAGGATCACTGTGTGGGATTCTTTCGTTCGTCGGAATTGGCAAAATCGTTAGTTGAAAAGCTCGAGCAGCACGGGTTGGCGCCGCGGCAAGACGCGATCCCGTATGGCGGTTGGCTAGATTCGCGGTTCCGGGTGTTCGTCACCGGTAAGGCGATCTTCAAATCCCGCGAACTGCTAGGCGCCGACCGCGTGACCGACGAATGAACGGCGATGGACGTCACGGAGCTGGAACAACGATTTCGGGAAGAAGGTTGCAACCCCGGGAATTATTGTATCGGCGCTCCCTGGGAAGTCACCGACATTTATTGCCTAGAACAGGTGGACGGCGAATGGCGCGTATACTTTACCGAACGCGGCCGGAAAGATCCGCCGATCTTCGTTTCGCAAAGTGAACCGGAGGCGTGCGAATTCTATTTTCGCGAGATCATGTCCATCCGGCACGATCATTGTGTGGGATTTTTTCACCACGAACGAAATGCTGCCGCACTGATCGCCACCTTAAACGATCACGGCGTCGCGGCGTTTCAGGACGCGGTCCCCGTTAGCGGATGGCACGACCCGAGATTCCGGGTCTGGGTAACGGGCCAGGCAATATTCAAGGCACGGGAAATTCTTGGTGTAGCGCAGAAACAGGATGATTAGACTGGACTACTGGGCTCGATCGTTGGGGCGGAGTTGGAGTGCCTTCTATCGCGGCGTTGTGTTGCATCGCCTCGGGGGCTGCTCTTTAATCATGGTCCTAGCCGCCGTTGTTTCGGGACAATCAATTCGTCCTGCCGCTGAAAGGGCGGTTGGACCTAACCACTTATCAGTTTCGGGCCCGCCCAGTGCTCCCGGTAATTCCGCCGAACCGACTGACATGAAAACCGATATTCTCCAACTCGAACGCGAAACGATGGAGGCGATCAAGCAAAAGAACGCTGCCCGATTGAACGAGATACTGGCCGACGATTTTGTCCACCGTTCCGCGGGCAACCCGGATACCTCCAAGGCAGACTTCATCAAGGGCATACTCGCGATTCCCGTTACCATCCTCGAGATCTGGGGCGACGATCTTAAGGTCTCTAGTTACGGCGAGGTCGCGATCCTGACCGGAATCCAGCGAGTCAAAACCAAGGATAGCGCCGGGAAGGAAGAAGCCGGCGCGAACGCCTTTACGGATGTTTTCGTAAAACGCGGTGGAAAGTGGCGAATGGTTTTGGCCTACAGTGTGGAACTTCCCGCGCATAATTGATCACCGCTACGTGCGGATGATTTTGGCGCAGGAAGGCCACGGAACCCCACTGCTATTCATGCTTGATTCCTAAAAAATCGCTAGCGGGGTATACGAAACGATGAAGCGTAGGATTGTTCAACGGTTTATTATTGGAGTGATCTTTCTTTTGCTAGCCTTTACTAACGGTATTGGCCAGTTGAGAACCGATGCGAAACCATCGATCGATCGGGATCTCAGCTTGGAACGACAAGCGGCGAACAGGCTTGCTGCCTTACAGGCAAACGCCGGCGCTAGCGCGCCGAGGATCCGCCGGAATATCAAATTAGAGCGGAGAGCGGCAAAGCGGTTGGCTAGGCTGACCGCATTGCTAAACCCGGAAGCCGAACGGAAATTGAACGCCGCTTCGCAGTCGTTGGTTCGTGAATTGGTTAAGCAACCGCCCCCGGCGGATGTACTTGCCGCGGCTCGCGCCGAGGTCGAAAAGGTTTTCTTAAGGATGTCGCGCGCGCAAACCGACCTGACGACCTTCTACGCACTCGCCGCGGTGGCCCGGTATGGCGCCCTGACCCTTAGTCTAGAACGCCACGAAGATTCGCTCGACTCCTTGGCCGACTTGACCGAGGATGTACAGCTGCGGCTACAACTGTTGATGGACCGGCGTTCTAAAGCAATGGAAGCGTTGAGTAACATCATGAAAAAAATATCGGAAACTAGCGATACCATCATTCAAAATTTGAAATAGGAGAGCCGGATCCGGCAACGCCGGCAACTACGGCGGAGATGAAGCAACCGGCGCGACCGTTTCGTTCTCTCGTGGTACCGGGGTAGTCAACGCGGACCTGCAGGCGGGTCGTCCAGTCGGTGATGAATACGTGACGGCCCAACAATTTTTCTTCTCGAAGAACTTACGGAGAACGCAAACAATGAACTACCGGTCGGCGCAGATCTTTGTCCTTGGGTTATGCATTCTCTTTGGCGGCGGCACGAGTTGTTTCGGCCAAGCAAGAGCGGGCGCAACGCCACCGCGGATCGACCGGAACCTTGAATTAGAACGGCAAGTAGCAGCGCGGCTCGCGAGATTAACCGCGCTGGTTCAACCCACGGCCGAAAAGAAATTGAGGGTGGCTGCGAAAGACTTGATCCGGGTGTTGGTAAAGCAACCACCACCGGCCGATGTTGAGGCCGCGGCGCGTAGCGAAGTTGAAAAAGCGTTTCCCGGTATGTCCCGGGAGCAAGCGGACCTGGCGATCTTTTTCGTGCTGGCCCTCGTGGCCCGGGCCGGCGCGGCGTCCCTGAAACCGGAAGACTTTCAGGACCAACGCGACATTTTGGCCGAACTGACCGAGATGGAGGAGCTGCGCTTACAAAGGGAAATGGACCGCATGTCAAAATCGTCACGAGCGACGAGCAATGTTCTTAAGAAGCTGTCAGAGGTTAGCGACACCATCATTCAAAATTGGGACTAACGAGATCGCCCGGTTCGGTCCGCGATCCCTCGAATCTTCGACTCACGACTTTCGACGAATGAAAGCCCTCGTCGCTCCCGGAGTCGCGCAGTTGAACTTGAAGTTTATCATCAGAAATCATCAATTCCACGAAACGGGTTACAATCGGACAATGTATTTTCTCAATCGGGCCCTACACCCTTTTTATGGCCGCGCCCTCTGGGCGATGACGCTTATTATTACGGCTTCGTGGGTTACTTGTGGACAATCCGCGGTCTTCACCATTCCCTCCACCGACATTCAGGAAGAAAAAACCATCTACCTCGAGGCCGATCTGTTTGCTCACTTTGATACCTATCCTAACGGCGGATTCCAAAGTTATGGTCCGACCGTTGTCTACGGTGCAAGGAAGAATCTCGAGATCGGCGCCAACCTATTCTTCCTCCGCGACGAGAGCGGAACTTCGGCGGAGTTTCAGCCGAACGTAAAGTGGAAACCTTTCAAGGATAATAACGGGGTGGCGTTCACGGTGGGGGCCATTGCGTTTGTGCCCCTCGATGAAGTATCCGGCACCAAAACCTCGGTTCAGGTGTACGCGAACCTGAGCAAGGCGATCGAGTCGTTGCGGGGGATGCGCGTTACCGGCGGGGTCTACCAAATGATCCGGCCCGATGCCGATTTTGGAGCCAAGACGGGCGCGATCGTTGGCCTGGAACAACCAATAACAAAACGTGCAACGCTCCTGTTTGATTGGTACAGCGGACGGAACCGTTTCGGTTACGCGAGTGTCGCGCTGGGCGTTGACGTAACGGAAACGCAAAACTTCGGCGTCGGATACAGTTTCGGCAATTCCGGCCGGGGCAATAATTATTTCACCGCGTATTACGGGTTGACATTTTAGCGAGCCCGGCGGCGCCGCCGCAACCGTGGAAGCGTTCCTGTCTTTGGCTTTCAATGGGGATTTCGGTCCACCGGTGAATTGAGATAAAGCTATGTCTGAACAAATCGAAGAATCGAACCGGCCACACAGATTGCCCCGACGGATGGTGATCGCGTGGAATGTGCTGGCGTACGTAATTTGCTTTACCATCGGTCTCGGCTTTATGCCAGTTTACAGCTTCGTAAGCGGAATCTTTGGGGGTCGAACCGTTCGCGTGGCCGACGCCCCTAATGGCTTGCACACGGCAAAACTTCGGAAGAAAGTTAACCTCGCCGACATCAATTTCATCCTTACAGTTGATGGACAAGAGGTTTACCGTTCTAACGATCTCGCAACATTAACGAACGGTTCGTATCGCGAAATGCTGATGTGGGATGAAACCGGGCGCCTGGTGGTCGTTGAACTGATGGGGAAACGAGTCTTCGCCTATGACATCATCGAGCGGCGACCGCTGCGAAAAGGCGAGTTGGGTCAGTACAACCTGTTTCCGTCACCGGCGGGGAAATACTACGCCGAGATCAGTGATATCGACGGATGAAGCAGTCGCGATCATCCTCGAAACGCCGCAGCGGTGTATGATGGACGAGCCAGTCGCACATGATGCCCATTCCCGAATTTCTTGCTAATGGCGATCTGCCCCCGGGTGTCTACCGCACTACCCTCAACGAATGTTTAACGCGTTTTGGCGTGCCGACGGTTCAGCGTCAGAATGTCAGTGCACGTTTCGTCCGTGTATACGAACTTGCGACGGGCACCGGTAAACTTGATAGATTTATTATTTTCGGGAGCTACGTCACGGCGAAGCCCGATCCAAATGACGTTGACATCATTCTTGTAATGCGCGACGATTTTCGCGAGCAGGATTATTCGGGAGAAATTCTACCTCTGTTGGACCATGAGCGCGCTCAGCGGGAACTGGGAGCAAGTGTTTTCTGGATACGAAGTAGCGCAGTATTATTAGAAACAGTTGATGAATTTATTGCCTCGTGGCAGGTCACCCGTGAATTAGGAAAACGGGGTATAGTGGAAGTAGTTATTGAGGAAACGGCATGATACGGAATGATCAAGAGTTAAAAGCCACTCAGGATCGAATTCTTTATTTCGAACGGCTAGTATCACAGTTACGGGTAACGACAACCGCTTCTGAGTTCGAGCTTATGTCAGGTGGATACTTGGCCGAAATCGAAAAAATGAACGCGGAGATCTTGCAATACCTTCGCCATCATCCTACCCAACCCGTTCCTGCCGAAGCCGCTTAAGTACGGAAGGTTTCGCTCCGGCGGATCAACTATCCGAACTGCATGACGAAACCCGCGAAAGCCGAAAATCCCAGCGCGCTCAGCCGGCCCGATATCCTGTTGGTCGAGGATAAGGACAGCCTGCGCGAAATGCTGCGCCTGACCCTAGAGACCGCGGGATACACTGTTAATGAAGCCGCCGATGCGCGGCAAGCCGCACAGGAAATAAATCGCCAGCCGCACAAATTAGTTCTAACCGATCTGCGCATGCCGCACGGCAGCGGATTGGATGTGCTGCGCGCGGCGAAGGCCGCCGATCCCGATGTGCCCGTAGTGGTCATGACCGCGTTCGGCTCGATCGATGAAGCGGTACAGGCCATGAAGGACGGCGCGCAGGATTTTCTGCAAAAGCCGGTCGATTCCCATCACCTGCTGCTGATCGTCGGTCGAGCGTTGGAACAGCAACGGCTGCGCACGGAAAACATTTTATTGCGCGACGAGTGGTCCAAACGCTACGGCTTTCCGAAGATCATCGGCGTATCGGAAGCGTTGGAACGCTCCGTCGCCGCGGTGCAGCGCGTGGCGCAGACCGAGGCGACCGTGCTGTTGTTGGGCGAATCCGGTACGGGTAAGGAATTGTTCGCGCGCGCGGTCCATCATCTATCCGGTCGGCGAACCGGGCCGTTCGTCGCGATCAACTGCGCCGCGATCCCGGAAACGCTGATCGAGAACGAACTGTTCGGTCACGAGAAAGGCGCCTTTACCGGCGCGGCCGACCGGCGGTTAGGAAAATTCGAACTAGCGAACGGCGGCACGATCTTTCTGGACGAGATCGGCGAGTTGCCGCTCGCCGTGCAGGGCAAATTATTGCGCGCGATCGAGGAACGGATGGTCGACCGGATCGGCGGGCGCGCCCCGCTGCCGATC
>JADMIO010871576.1_pt1 | contig 11420 bp, 19 predicted proteins | sample 8958161 | NCBI WGS metagenome assembly JADMIO01 (sample SAMN16585339, study PRJNA669376) | soil metagenome | isolation source: Crop rotation soil | place: USA: Cullars Rotation, Alabama | collected 2011
GGCCGCGACTTCAAGTCACGTGAATTCCAAGCTTCGGATCCCACTGTGCTGGAAAGACGTCGGTGGCAACCCCGCCGCACGAATAGTGTGCTGCAGGTGCCACCGGAATGAGCTGTGAGCGGGGATCGATACCGGCGTCGAGGCACGACGCCGTGATCGTGGGAAAGCGAGTTTGGAAGCCGTCGATCCTGCGGGCGTCGAGGAAGACATGGTCGGTACCGAGATCGCGCAACCGCGCCGCGATCGCGCGGGAGACGACGTCCCGGGGAGCGAGATCACCCAGCGGGTGCACACCCGCGGTGACCGAATTCCCGTTCGAGTCGACAAGTACAGCACCTTCGCCGCGGACCGCTTCACTGATCAGCGGACGCCGTCCGAGACCACCCGGCGTGAACAGCACTGTCGGGTGGAATTGCACGAACTCGAGATCGGCGATCGCCGCACCCGCCGCCAAGGCCAACGCGATGCCGTCTGCCGTCGCACCGGGAGGATTGGTGCTGCACGCATACAGTTGACCAAGGCCACCGGTAGCAAGCAGAACCGCCGGAGCGTGGATCACTCCGAGACCTTCCGGCGACGAGACGATCAGTCCACAGACTCCTCGCCGATCGGTCACCACCTGTACGGCCGCTGCACCGAACAGGACCGGTAGGCCGGCGGCATTGAGCGCACGCTGCACTTCGGCGCCGGTGGCGTCTCCGCCGGCGTGGATGATGCGGCGGGTACTGTGCCCGCCTTCGCGGGTTCGCGATACCTCACCGTCGCGTCCGCGGTCGAACACCGCGCCCAATGCGGTGAGTGCAGCCACGGCGTCATGGCCGGCAGCCACGATGGAGGACACGGCCGCCTCGTCACACAGCCCGACACCCGCTTCGCAGGTGTCCGCCACGTGCGACTCGACCGAATCCGTCGTCAGGTCGTCGACAACCGCAATCCCGCCCTGCGCGTATTGAGTGGACGTATCCGTCGGCCCGCCCTTGCTGACCGTGAGCACTTTCAGCCCGCGCAGGGATGCGGTGCGCGCGGCGGTCAGCCCCGCGACACCACCTCCCACGACGATCAGGTCGGCGTGCGCCTCCCAGGCGAAATCGCCCGCGCGGCTGGTCACTCGCCGCCGCCGGGATTACCGATCTCGATCATGCGCTGCACCGACTTCTTCGCGCGCTCGGCCACGGCGAGGTCGACGTGAACCTCGTCCTTGCCTTCGAGCAGGCAGCGCAACAACGCGGCAGGCGTGATCATCTTCATGTACGGGCACGACGCACGGTCGTTGACCGCCTGGAAGTCGACACCCGGCGCCGCCTTACGAAGCTGATGCAGCATCCCGATCTCGGTAGCGACCAGAACCTGCTTGCTCTTGGTCAGGCGCGCCGCATCGAGCATGCCGCCGGTGGAGAGGATCTTGACCTTGTCGGCCGGAACGGCGCCTTCGCCGGCGAGGTACAGAGCCGAAGTGGCACAACCACATTCAGGGTGGACGTACAGTTCCGCGTCGGGGTGCGACTTGGACTTCGCCGTCAACTCGTCACCGTTGATGCCGGCGTGTACGTGGCACTCACCGGCCCAGATCTGCATGTTGGTGCGTCCGGTGACACGCTTGACGTGCGCTCCCAGGAACTGATCCGGCAGGAACAGAACCTCACGGTCGGGGTCGATCGAATCGACCACGTCCACGGCGTTCGACGACGTGCAGCAGATGTCGGTCAGACCCTTCACCTCGGCCGTGGTGTTGACGTACGACACGACCAGCGCGTTCGGGTTGTCGGCTTTCCATTCACGCAACTGATCGGCGTTGATGGAGTCGGCCAGCGAGCACCCCGCGCGCTCGTCCGGAATCAGCACGGTCTTGGCCGGGGACAGGATCTTCGCGGTCTCGGCCATGAAATGCACACCACAGAAGACGATGGTGTCTTCCGGGGCCTCCGCGGCGATGCGCGAGAGCGCGAGGGAGTCCCCCACGTGATCGGCGACATCCTGGATGGCCGGAAGCTGGTAATTGTGCGCAAGAATGGTCGCTCCGCGCTCGCGAGCGAGGCGCTTGACCTCGGCCGCCCATTCGGGCGTCGCTTCGACGCCGGCATATCCGCCGGGGCCGTCGTGAATCTGCGAGGCCGATCCCTCCCATAACGTCGTGGTCGTCATGGCGTTCTCCTTCACCGTGAACCCGGGCGGGTGGCCCAGCTCAAATCCGGACGGGCTGGCCCGGATTTCCGTAATCGAGGTTTTCGACTTAGGATCGAAAACGTGCCCAATAGTAACACCACCCACGAAGTGCTTGCAGCGGTGTTCCAAGTTCGCACCTTCGCCGCAGGTGACGGTGGTCACTGCGCCGACGGACGTGAAGAACTGGCCGTTCTGCTGTGGCAACGGGCCCTCAACCCTCAGGAAGGCACCTGGTCACTTCCGGGCGGCACACTGCGCAACGACGAAGACCTCACCACCTCGGCCCGCAGACTCCTCGCCGAGAAGGTCGACCTCCGCAAGGTCGCACACCTCGAGCAGCTCTCCGTCTTCAGCGATCCTCTTCGCGTTCCCGGCCCTCGACGGATCGCGTCGACGTTTCTCGGACTGGTCCCCCTCAGCGCCGACCCACAACTACCCCCGGACACCGCCTGGCACCCGGTCTCGAAATTGCCCGCGATGTCCTTCGACCACGGAACGATCGTTCGGCACGCCCGCAACCGGCTGGCGGCGAAACTCTCGTACACCAATATCGCGTTCGGCCTGGCACCGGAAGAGTTCGCCATGTCGACACTACGCGAAATATATTGCGCTGCACTCGGTTACCAGGTGGACGCAACCAACCTTCAACGCGTCCTCGGTCGCCGCGGAGTCCTCACACCGACTGGAAACACCGCACCCTCCGGTAAGTCCGGTGGCCGCCCGCCCGCCCTCTACCGATTCACCGACGGAGCGCTGCGCGTCACCGACGAGTTCGCGGCACTTCGACCACCGACCTGAGACCGAAGCGACTGTCAGGCAACGGATTCGGCACAGTCACGTCGTGACCACACGCCGATGACGACACCGCCGGGATCGACCACTCGCGTGACCTCGCCGAATCGCGCCGTCACCCGAGCGACGACGCGGTGCGCCTGCGCACGATCCGTCGGGTCGGCCACGATCCCGAAGAATCGGTGCGCCGGTTTGCCTGCCATCACACGCACCAACTCGGTGATCGTTCGCGCCGTGACCGCGACACTCCAGCCGGCGTCGAGAAATTCGGTGGCGATCGCGGCGCCGTACTCGAATCCCACGTCGGCCACCAACACAACTCCCCGTGCGGGGGCTGTCTCTCGAACACTCATCGCGGACCCTCCTGACGGAATCGAACTACCTGACTCCCATACAAGTCCACGAACTTGTGCTTCCCATGTGCGGGTTCTGTGAGAACTCTGGGGATTCGATCACCCTGGCGAGATTCTCATGCTCGTTCGGTTCGCGACAGTCCCGACCAGAAGACGTTCGACGCCGCCCGGACAACCTCACCGACCGGCACGCCGTTGAGCATTCCGCCCGATGCCAGGGTAGCGATGCCATGAACCGTCGCAAACGCAACCAGCGCAATGCTTTCGGGATCCCCCTCGGCGATGACACCGGCCGCCTGCGCCTCCGACACCAGCCGAACAGTCAGATCCATCGTCGCACGGCCTGCGGTCACCACGTGATCGGCGGCATCCGGAGCATGCTTGTTGCTGTACATGAGCGACAGCAGCCCTGGATGCTCCAGCGCGAACTTCACATATTCGTTCGCCAACGACGCAAACCGTTCCTGTGCAGTCGGTTCCGAGACGGCAACGGCATGGGCAAGTGCACTGGTCATCCGGTGGAATCCACTTTCCGCCAAGGCGTCGAGCAACGCCTGTCGGTCGCGGAAGTGCTTGGCCGGTGCAGCGTGACTGACCCCGGCGTCACGCGCGAGCTGCCGCAGCGACAGCTTGTCGACACCGTCCTTCTCCAGAGTCGCTTCGGCCGACGCCAGAAGCTCCTTTCGCAGACTGCCGTGGTGATACGGCTGTTCATGGGCGGGCATGAGGGCACCATATCAATATGTTGTCATTGACAACAATGATGTCAGTGCCTACATTGGGTGTCACTCGACTTGAAGGAGCCACCATGACCATCGACGTAGCTGGAACGACCGTCCTCGTCACCGGTGCGAGCGCGGGACTCGGCGTCGAATACGCGCACCGATTCGCCGCTCGCAACGCAAACCTCGTACTGGTCGCCAGACGAGCAGACCGCCTCGAGGAACTCGCCACCGAAATCCGGAGCAAGTACGGCGTCACCGTGACGGTTCTGCCCGAGGACCTCGCGCAGCCCGGCGTCGGAGCTCGCCTGCATCGCGAACTCTCGGACCGGGGAATTACCGTCACGTCGCTGGTCAACAACGCCGGATTCGGCACCCATGACGCGTTCGTGAACGAAGACCTGGACCGTGTGCTGTCCGAGATTCAGCTCAACATCGCCACACTGGTCGAACTGACACACACTTTCCTGCCCGATCTCCTCGCAGCCCGAGGTGTGCTCGTGAACATCGCCAGCACCGCCTCGTTCCAGCCAACACCGGGAATGGCCGTCTACGGCGCATCCAAGGCATTCGTCCTGAACTTCACCGAGGCACTCTGGGTAGAGGCACGCGGAACCGGATTGACCGTCCTGGCCGTGTGCCCGGGACCCACACGAACAGAATTCTTCGACGTCGTCGGCACCGGAGAAGCAGCAGTCGGACGCATGCAGACTGCACAACAGGTGGTGGACAGCACGTTCCGGGCACTCGACCGCCGCAATGCACCGCCGACAGTCGTCTCCGGTCACCTGAATCGGGCGTCGTCGATCAGCACTCGGTTTGCCACTCGGCGCTTGGGCGCCCTGGCCACCGGTCGCCTGTTGGGCAATGTGCGAATGACGCTCCCAGCGGCGAAATCGACTGCCGCAGAGGGCTGAGACCGGAAGTCAGGGCAGCTTGGGAGCACCGCTCTCCGCGGTGTCTTCCTCACATTCCGATGCTGCGTCCGAGCCTCCGACGTGATCGCCTACACCGAGATCGTCGTACGGATTGAGCACGGCCAGAACGAGAGTGACGACGCATGCTGTCAGCGGCTGGAAAAGGAGCACGAGCACCGTCCCGATACCGGGAGCGCGTGCGACGATGTCCCCCACCGCTGGATCGTCGACCATCGGGAAGCGCAACTTCGCCACTCCAGAACCCGCCAGAGCCATGAGCACGGTACCCACGGCTGATCCGGCGATCAGTCCCCCCAGCGTGTACGGTCCACGACTGCGACGTGCCAGCCACGCCGCAACGGCCGACAGTATCCCGGCGATCAGCGCGATCCAGATGAAGACCGCGCTCGCATCGAATTGATGCAGACTCTCGCCGGTCAGGGCGACGCCACGATCTTCGGATACGACCAGCAGATGTTCCGCAGGGGCCAGGAACGCCCACACGACGCCGAGGAGCACGCTGCACCCTGCCGTCGCTGCCGCAATCACTGTCGCGGTACGGAGGCGGGTCCGCCGAGAAGAGGTCACGCAGAGTGACGCTACCTGCGCGCGGCGTCGATCGAGTCGAAGACACCGTGACGGGAACATTTCGCCCACCAACCGTCCGGGCTGACCTGGACGATCATGCGGCGACCGCACAGCTCGCAGAATCTGGGCGGCTCCAAACCCATCGAGGCCGCGGCCGGGAGCGGATCGTCGACACCGTCGACGATCCGCCGTCCGGTGAACGAGTTGTACCGCTCGTCGGTCACCGGCGCACTCACAGCGTGTCGTTCAGTGCCTTGATCGGCATCTGCAGGTCCACCAGCAGATCCAGGTCTTGTTCGGCCGGGCGGCCGAGAGTCGTCAAGTAGTTCCCGACGATGACCGCGTTGATTCCGCCCAGAATTCCTTGCTTGGCGCCGAGATCGCCGAGCGTGATCTCCCGGCCGCCCGCAAAGCGCAGGATCGTTCGGGGCAGTGCGAGGCGGAACGCCGCCACCGACTTGAGAGCCTCACTTGCCGGCAGTACGTCCAAGTCGCCGAACGGAGTACCAGGGCGCGGATTGAGGAAGTTGAGCGGAACCTCGTCGGGTTCGAGTTCGGCCAGGTTGGCGGCAAATTCTGCGCGCTGCTCGAGCGATTCACCCATACCGAGGATTCCGCCGCAGCACACTTCCATTCCGGCCTCGCGAACCATTCGCAGGGTGTTCCACCGCTCTTCCCACGTGTGCGTGGTGACCACATTCGGAAAGTGTGACCTCGAGGTCTCCAGGTTGTGGTTGTAGCGGTGCACGCCCATCGAAGCGAGTTGGTCGACCTGGTCCTGCGTCAACATTCCCAGTGAGCAGGCGATCTGGATGTCGACCTCGTTCCGGATCGCTTCGATACCGGCCGCGACCTGCGCGAGCAGGCGGGCGTCCGGCCCTCGCACGGCAGCGACGATGCAGAACTCGGTGGCTCCCGATTTCGCCGTCTGCTTGGCGGCTTCGACCAGGCTCGGAATATCGAGCCACGCGGCACGGACCGGCGACTGGAAAAGCCCCGACTGCGAGCAGAAGTGGCAGTCCTCCGGGCAGCCACCGGTCTTGAGGCTGATGATTCCCTCCACCTCCACCTCCGGCCCGCACCACTTCATACGCACGTCGTGGGCGAGAGCCAGTAGGTCTTCGAGCCTGTCGTCGTCCAGCCGTAGTACGTCGAGCACCTGGCTTTCACTCAGGCCTTCGCCACGTTCGAGAACTTGCTCGCGCGCCTGGTCGAGAATGTCGACGGTCGCTGGGGCGGTACCTGCCGGGGGCGGGGTCACAGACGTCTCCTTCGGAATCAGCAAAATTGAACACCGTACAAGTTGAACAGTGTTCACGTTAGAGACGTGGTGGAATACTGTCAAAGGGAAGACACGATCCACACCGGATGAAGCGAGGGAAGAGCACGTGCAGTTGCGACGCGGCGACGTTCTGGACGGCGCCATGGCGATTCTCGACGAGTTCGGACTCGCCGATCTCACGATGCGCAGGCTCGCGACCTCGCTCGGCGTGCAGCCAGGCGCCCTCTACTGGCATTTCCCGAACAAACAGACCCTACTGGGAGCGGTGGTCGACAAGATCCTCGAGGACCTCGACTCCCCCGTCGACGCAGACGGCTGGCAGGAGACGTATTCCGAACTGGCACACAGGCTTCGCGCAGCACTGCTCGCGCATCGTGACGGTGCCGAGCTGGTCAGCGCCACGTTCGCCTCACGAATGACCAGCAGCAAGGTACGCGAGCACTTCGTGCACGCGGGCGAAGACTCCGGACTCTCACGCGAGCACGCCCAGCTCGCGGCGTACGCGCTGCTCTACTACGTATTCGGCCACACCGTCGACGAACAGTCGCGGGCGCAGATGGAGGAATTCGGAGCCCTCACCAGAGCACCGATCTCGCCCGACGCGCCGGAAGTCATCGGCGGCGGTTCCGACGAGGATCTGCTCGACGGCGATCCGAGCGTGCGCTTCCAGTTCGGCCTCGACCTGTTCGTCGACGGTATCCGGGCACGCCTGAACGCACCTCACGAATCCGCGCTACGACAGTCCTGACAGTCGAAGAATCGAGGCGGTCGCCGCCGCGACCAGAACCACGACCACCACCGGCGCCCGGAACCAGGCACAGACACCTCCGACAGCGACACCGATCAGGCGGGAGTACCCGGCGAACTCGGGTCCGGCAAAGACCGTCGACGTGGAAACCACTGCGAGCAGCAGGATCACGACCGCTCGGTCGATCGCCTTCTCGACACCTGCCGACAATACGACCCGCGCGCGCAGGAGAACCCCGCCGGATCGCAAAGCGTAAGAGCCACCAGCGAATACGATAATCCCGGCCCAGATCCCGGTCATGTTCATCGGACCGTCGACCGGAACGGAATCGTCACCGCGGCAACGATCAGCGCCACGAGCGGAGCCGCCCCCGCCGGAAGAAACGGCGAAACCGAGACGGCCACAACCGAACCCACCACTGCGGCGACCAACGTGAGCTTCTCCTTCGATGCCGGCAACACCAACGCGAGAACGGCGGCCGGAAACGCGGCGTCGAGCCCGAGCGCTGCCGGATCGCCGACGACTCCGCCGAGCAAACTCCCCAGTACCGCACCCATTGGCCAACAGAGCGCAATGCCGACTCCGCACAGCCAGAACGCAGCGCGCCTCTTCGAGGTGACATCCTGAGCCGTCGAGACAGCGACCGTCTCGTCATTGACCAGATGCGCGCCGACCGCCCTGCGCCAACCTGGAGCAAGAAACGAACCGGCCGCCACTCCGTAGGCGAAGTTGCGCGAATTGATCAGCAATCCGGCGACCACGGCAGCGACCACACTGCCACCCACCGCGATGATTCCGACGAACAAGAATTCCGACGATGCACCCAGGACCAGCACTGCGAGGGCGAGCAACTGCCACAGCGTGAATCCCGCTGCACCCGCCGTCACCCCGTACGACACACCGACAATGCCCACCGACACGCAGATCAACGCGATTGCCCGAACGGTGCCGCGATCACCTGTTCGCCATAGAGAACGCATGTATTCTATGTTGAACGACATCACACCGTTCGTCAAGTCGAACGATCGATCGGAGAATAGAACGATGGATACAGTCGGTCATACAGACGACGCGACGAAGGAGCAGAGCCCGCAGAAACTCGTCGCCCGCGCTCTCAAACGCGAGCGCACGCGGGCGGGGCTGAGCATCTCCGAAGTGGCCAGACGTGCCGACATCGCCAAATCCACTCTCTCCCAACTCGAATCCGGCCTGGGTAACCCGAGCTTGGAAACTCTGTGGGCGCTCGGAAACGCACTCGGCGTACCGTTCTCCCAGCTCGTGGACTCACAAACCCAGGCCGTTCAGCTGATCCGCGCCGGTGGCGGCCCCGCGATCGCGTCGGCCACCGCGTCGTACGTCGCGACTCTTCTGGCGCCCAGCCCCCCTCACGCTCGACGCGATCTGTATCGAATAGTCGCGGAACCGGGTGAGCCGCGTATCTCCGCACCACATTCGCACGGTACGACCGAGCACGTCGTGATCGGCACCGGCCGAGCAGCAGTGGGGCCGACCGCCAATCCGATCGAGCTGAATCCGGGCGACTACCTGGCCTATCCCGGCGACGAAGAGCACATCTTCCGTGCACTCGAACCCGGCACCACCGCGATCCTGGTCTCCGAGCATCGGTGAACCGCGATGAGTTCCGCCGCAACGGGAAGTCAGTACCTACGAGGTGAATCCACCTACTCGACAACCCGCGGGAGGCACCATGTCCACATCCAGTATCAGCAGCGTCTTGCTCTCCAGCACCAATCCCGAACGTCTACGTGACTGGTACGCCGAGGCGTTCGCGCCGAAGATCGATCGGACACCGGGAGAGCCGGGGTACGACGTCCTCGACTTCAACGGCTTCTACGTGATGATCGACCGACGTGACGACATCGGGGACGCCAACCCGGAGCCGGGCAGAATGTTCCTCAACGTCGAAACGGACGACGCGAAATCGATCACGGAACGGATCGACGCGATCGGCGGCGGCAGCTGGCTCGCGCCACTCGAGAACCGTGACGGCAGTTGGTTCGCCACCGTAGTCGACCCTGACGGAAACTACGTCCAGATCATCGAGTTCAGCGAGGCGGCGCGAGCCGAGATGGAATCAGCGACAGCTGGGCTCGACGACAGCTCGGCTCGACGACAGCAGGGTGGTGAATAGGCATGCTCGCGAACACCAAGGCCTACAGCGGCTTTTCGGTCCCGGACATCACGGCGGCCAGGAAGTTCTACACCGAAGTCCTCGGCCTGCAGGTAACCGACGAAGAGATGGGCATCATCCGCCTCCATGTGGCCGACGGCACGGAAATTCTCGTGTACCCCAAACCGGACCACCAACCGGCGACGTTCACCATCTTGAACTTCGTGGTCGACGACATCGATGCAACGGTCGGCCACCTGACCGCACGCGGTGTCGAATTCGTGCACTACGACGGATTCCCACAAGACTCCCACGGAATCATGCGCGGCAACGGACCCGACATCGCGTGGTTCACCGATCCTGGCGGCAACGTCATGTCGATCATCAAGGAATCCTGACGCGAATCGGCCCCGCCGAATAACGGCGCTCGGGGATTATCCGCTGAACAGCTGCGACTGCCGCTGTTCAGCGGTGTCGGTGTTCGAGCGCTCCGCCACTTCCTTTTCACGCTCGGCCGCGAGTTGTTCCGCGGTCTTGGTCTCCGCTTCCGGCTGCTCCGACGCACTGTGATCGGAAAACAGGCCGCTGTTCGATTCGTTCATGTACCACCCTTTTTGCCTGGTCATCGTTACCGCGCGCAGACAGAACCACGCAAGAAATCGGACGATGTTTGTATTGGGCACTGCTGTCGGAACAGCGCCTACCCGGCGCGGATGACTCTGCAGTTCGTCACCCAGTGTCGCACGCCGACGTTTTCCGCGAGAAATTCGGTCCCGATGGGTTGTCATCGCACGTCCGCTGGAGGAACGTGAAAGATGATCGCGGACAGGTCGGCAGCGTGAATTTCCGGCCTCACAGTCTCTATCCACCGGACAATTCTTGGAGGAATCATGTTGGGAATCGCATTGGGACTTGGCAGCGCTGCCGTCGGAATAGGACTGGGACTGCTCGGGGCGGGTGCCGGAATTCTGCTGAGCGACTCCACCGTCAAGACCGACAGACGTGAACTCACCGCCTGAGCACAGCGGGGGCACTGAACTTTTCGGCACGAGGCTGAGCGCAGCGATCCGCCATCCCGCCCGGTGGGTGGCATCACATGCCACCCGTCGACGCGGCGTTCGTTCGGATACACCCGTTCCGACCAGCGCGCAGGACGTACTCGATCGGCTCACTGCACTCCGAATAAGTACGTGGACTTACCGTTTCGATCACAAGTCGATCCGCCACCTCGGTCCCATGGCACAGGATTTCGCCGCGACGTTCGGCCTCGGCTCGAGTACCCGGCAAATCTCCGCAGTCGACGCCAACGGCGTGTGCATGGCGGGCATTCAAGCGCTGCATCGCAAACTCAACGCACTCGAGTCCGAAATCGAGGTTCTACGTCGGCAGGTCGAAGAACCGACTTCGCCTCGAAATCCGTGTGCAGTCAACAACAATGATCCACAGTCCCTCGGCGAGTTCGGCCAGAGGAGACACGACCGGGCGTAATGTGCCTAGCGGCCCGCGACGACAGTCAAGGCCACCGTGCGATTTCGATCCTGCTTCTTCGCTTGATAGAGCGCGTCGTCCGCGCAGTCCTTTCCAGCACATTGGGATCCTAAGCTTAGAATTCCACGTGGACAAGTTGTCGCGGCCGCTTCTATAGTGTCACCTAAATACTAGTGACTCCAGCGTAACTGGACTGGCCACAGTTAGGCCGCAAATGTAATCACACTGGCTCACCT
>JADMIO010664065.1_pt1 | contig 11419 bp, 8 predicted proteins | sample 8958161 | NCBI WGS metagenome assembly JADMIO01 (sample SAMN16585339, study PRJNA669376) | soil metagenome | isolation source: Crop rotation soil | place: USA: Cullars Rotation, Alabama | collected 2011
CTCGGCGCGACAATCAACCCGCCGCAGCCTCAGACCCATCAGCCGTTAACCAAAACGGACATCGATCGCATGATGACCGAGCTGTCGAATTGGGGACGCTGGGGCAAGGATGATCAATTAGGCGCGATGAATCTGATCACCCCAGCCAAACGCAAGCAGGCGGCGTTGCTTGTCAAGGAGGGCGTGCCGGTCTCGTTAGCGCACGATGTTGAAAAGGAACGCGCCGCTGATAACTCGAATCCGTTTCAACACACCATGATCCTCGCCGGACAATTCAGTCTCGATTCTTACTCGGTGAGTTATCACGGCTATGCTCACACGCACCTGGACGCGCTTTGTCACGTTTTCTATCAAGGCAAGATGTACAACGGCTTCTCGCAGCAGGAAGTAACTCAGAAAGGCGCCGAAAAACTCTCAATTCGGAATCTGAAAGAGGGCATCTTCACTCGCGGGATTCTGATAGACATTCCGAGGCTAAGAGGAGTCCCCTACCTCGAGCCCGAGACTCCGATCTATCCCGAAGATCTTGACGCATGGGAGAAGAAAGCCGGCATCAAGGTTTCAAGCGGAGATGTAATCTTTATTCGTACCGGGCGTTGGGCTCGCAGGATTGCGGTGGGACCGTGGGATGTTGGAAGACACGCCGCTGGTCTTCACGCTTCGTGTGCAAAATGGTTGAAGGATCGAGGAGTGGCAATCCTTGGAAGCGATGTCGCAAGCGACGTCGTGCCTTCACAAGTCGAAGGCGTCGCTCTTCCAATTCATCAGCTGGTGCTCGTCGCGATGGGAGTGAACATTTTTGACAACTGTGATCTTGAAGCTCTCAGCGAGGCAGCCGCGAAGCGAAATCGATGGGAATTCTTGTTGACAGCGGCACCGCTGGCATTGCCAGGCGGAACGGGATCACCTCTGAATCCGATTGCTACGTTTTGAGGATTTGACGGATAGAAGAGGGAGTGGGAGATAGGGCGAGTGGGCGAAGAGGAGCTGAGGAGATGGGGAGCTGCGAAGGAGCATTGCTTCCGGTCCTCAGCTCCTCTGCCCCTCAGATCTTCTCCCATTCGCCCACTCTCCCACTCGCCCGGTCCCCCACTCTCTTACCCTTCCGACCGCACCCATCCATAAGCGCGATTTGAAGCCTGACCGCCTTCTTCTTTGTAGGCGCGCTTGAACTTCGTGAGAGCATCCGCGGGAAGTCCCTTGCGCTTCGCGTTGACGTCTACGTTGTAAACCTTAGCGGCGTTCAGACCGAAGATCTTCGCCTTATCTTCCTTTGTGAGCTTCTTGTAGCCGAACTTCTCGGTCATCTCATCGGTGAACTGGAATCGTTTGAAAAGATCGATCGCCCACTGCGGCGAACCCCACCACAAGCAATCAGTACCCCAAATCACATGATCCGCGCCGTAATACTTAATATTCTTTCCGATGAGATGCTGACACATCGCAGGGTTCTCTACCGCGAGCAATCCAAACGACGATCCGATTTCGCAAAAGACATTGTTCATCTTCGGATTGCGCTTCTTGATGTCCATCAAAATGTTGTGCCAGAGGAAATCACCGGTGGTCGGATCAAACTGATTATTTGCCACGTAGTCGGCTTCGTTGGGTCCGTGCTTCAACGCCGAGTGATAAACCACAAACGTCATATCAGGGTTCTGCAGCGCGGCCTTTTCGACATCTTTCGGATTTGCAAGATGCCCGAGCGTGCGAGATTGATATGAGAAGCCTTTGTGTACGCTGAACAGCTTAATTCCGAGCTGTCGCGATTTTTCGTAGAACTTCGCCGACATATCGTCATCGATCTGGAAACCATTGCCGCTCATTCCGGGATCGGTGTGACAGTACCACTTCCACGAATCGATGCCGTAGACTTTTACTTCGCGCTCCATCTGCTCCCAAAGCGCCGGCCAGTCAGGCTGATTGGTCGTCTTGTTCCAGTAGTGATTCGGCGCGCAGTTTCCTTGCGAGAGCGAACGCTGACAGCCCGCCAGATCGTTGAGATCCTTTTTGCGCTTGGCCATCAGCCAACTCGGCAATCCGGCTTTACTGCGGTCAGGGCCTTCGAGCACTTTTCCATTCTCATCGCGTTGTTTCTCTTTGGTAGGAACACCGCTGATGACGATCATATTGGTTTCACTGTCAAAGAATATTTCTTTGACGAAATTGTGAAAGCTGTAAGCCTCGGCGTCAGCCTTCAGATTGAAACCCATGTTTTTGAGGAACTCGTACTGACGAAACCCGCCCCCGCCTCCGCGACGTTCCATCCCCAGATCGTACGCGTTTGTGAAATGTGTCTGGACATCGAGAATGAAATACTCGCCCTTTGGCCATCGTTCGGCCGTCGCATCAGGTTCGAACGCTTCAGCGGCGTCGACCTCCCAGTAAGCTCCGTGAACCGCGTTCATCGCAAGCACAGCGGTAGCGAACCCCATCGAAGTGCGCATGAAATCGCGTCGGTTCATCCCGAGTCGCTTGGCATTCTCAGCGCCCCACTTACCGATCAGGTGTTCGACGTGCTGTTGCTTCTTGTTCTGAGGACGCGGGAGGATTTCTTCGTTGGACACGACCTGGGTCGGGATTGGAGAATCTACACCCTTGAGTTCATCGCGTTTATACTTGGGAATCCACATGGGAAAACCTCCGGTTATGGTTCAGGGTTCCAGGTTTAAGGTTTCGGGTTTCGGGTTTCGGGTTTAGGTTTTTTTGGTTCCGAGTTCGATTTTCCAAGCAACTAGAAACCTTGAAATCAGAACCCGAAACCCGAAACCTTTTTTTACTTCGCTCCGACTTTTGTGTAAATCGCGCTGCCCAATCTCACAAACGGACCGCCGTCTTCCGAGAGCTCCTCGGTGATGGTAAACGAATGAGCCGCCACTACCGAAATCGTTCGCTTCAGACCAAGCGTCTGTGTCTTCGCTTTAATCGGCTGAACCGTAAACCTTATTGAGATCGGACTCTTCCAATCGGCGGTGCTTTGAATCTGGACGCCGTTTGCCAATTTTTCGGAATACGTCAGCGTTTTAGTCGCTTCATCAAAAGTGATGACTGCGCTTTCGGTGTAAGGCTTGCCGTCCGCCTTCCCAACCGTCTTGACATCAGCCGACTTGCCGTCGGAACGCAGTGTGAACGTCGTAGTTCCCTCGCGAGGCGCCGGTCCGAGGGCGCTTTCTCTTCCCACCCAGTTGAAGCTCCATTCGCCAACGAAGTAACTCAGCGACTGTTTCTGCTGAGGCTGAGGCACCTCGCGTCGAGGTGGCTGTTGGCCTTGCGGTCTCGGGCCCGCGGCTTCAGCAGCAGTGGCCGCTGCGCCTCGCTTGAGATCGAACTCGAACGCATAGGTCTGTCCGCCGAAATCAACCTCGCCCTTGCCCTTCAAGCTGTCGCCCTGAATCGTGAAGTTGTAGTTAATGACAACGGCGCCCTGCGGAGACTCGACTTCAGTCTTCGCAGTGATCTTGTCGCCGTCGATCTTGATGTCTTTGAGCGGCGCTTCAGTGCCCGGACGAAGACCGGAAATGCTTCCGGTGTAGTTGTCACCGTCCTTCTTAAAAGTGGCTGTTGCGTTCTGTTTTCCCTGGATGCCTTCGACCGTGCCCGACCACTTACCCTCGAGCTTGTCTGACGATTGCGCACCCGCGACAATGCACTGAATCACGATACCCACAATTACAATAATTGCTTTTCGCATTTGCCGAATTCCTCCTGCGGATATGATTGGATAGTGAGAAGCCTTCGTATACACCCGGTTTGCCTTTGGCGTCCAGCTAGTCGGCGTACGGCCGTGTCTGAGTCTGATATCCGACAAAATTCAGTTTGCCGGACATCAATTTGGAATCGTTAGTCGCGAAAGGAAACCTGATGACCCTTAAACAAAACCGGGCGGCCCTCCAGAACGAAGACCGCCCAAACTGCTCAAACCCTAGTCAGCCGAGTTATTTTCCAGCCGGCTGTTTGGCGACTGCCGTGTCTCGCTGTTCACCGTCTCGAGTGAAGCTGAACCAGCCGATCATCATCTCTTCCCAGGTCTGATCGCCCCAACGTACTTCCCTGGTCGGATCAGGGTTGTATTTGTTGCCGGTCGAGTTATCAAAGTGAGCCACGCAATCGAGCCTGGTTCCCTTCGGAAGCGCGATCGGTTTTTCCAACACGTAAGTCAACTGCCAATTGAAGTCGTATTTCGGAACATTGAGAAGAACTTCGGAGCGCCCGTCGGGATACACCGCCGTGTACTTGAAGTCCTTGCCGCGAAAATGCATGTGCGGCATGAACGACGTTATGTGCACGTCGTCCTTGAAAGTCGTCGAGGAGGTCACTTCCTGATTCGCTTCTCCCGCTGGAATAACGAATCTGGCGTTCAATGCATTGCCGGTGACCAGCGTTCGCGTCGGTGGTTCCTTGGTGAACACCAGACCGATGCTTGTTCTATCCTTTGTCGCTTCGCCGTTCGTCGTGTAATGCATCTGGAACACGATGTTTGATCCGGCTTTGATCAAACGCGCGGTGCCGGGACCAAAAACGATGCCAGTCTTGTTTGGAGTGATCCCGCCGAGTTGTCCTCTTCCTTGTTGTGCTTCGCTGACCGCACCGCCACGTCGACCACCGCCCGCTCCCGCTTCCTGAACAAACGCGATCACGTGATGGACAACGCCCCGATTACCTGGGCGAATTTCCATCGCTGAAACCCATTTGTCTTCTTTGAAATTGGTCGGGATGGTGAAGTACAGATAGGGGATCGTGCCGTCGGCAGGAATCGCGTGCTCTTCGGTCATACTCAGGACCACATCGGGTTTCCCGATCGTCCAGCCTTCGGTGAATTTCGGTGTCGGCGGCATGTCTTTGTCGTCGCCTTTTGGCGCGCCGGCATCGACCCACGAAACGATCGTGTCGATCTCTTTTTGCGAGAGGCTCGGATCGTTGGAGAATTTTCCGACGTGAGGATCGGCGGACCAGGGCGGCATCGAGCGTTCCGCTACTCGTTGCCTGATCGATTTCGCCCACGGCCTCACCTCTTGATAGCTCAACAGCGACATCGGCGCGATCTCGCCTGCGCGATGACACTCGGCGCAGCGGTTGAAGAGTATCGGCGCGACGTCCTTCGTGAATGTAGCGCTGATCTTCGCAGGGCCGCCGGCCGAAACTCCCGCCGCAAGAACTGCGGTCAACCCAATGGTGATGGCTCCCACCTTAAGTAAACGCATTTTCACACTCCTTCGAGAGCTCGAACTGTTGTAGGTTGGCGCGGACCGTGAAGATCCACGCTTCATCGAAAGTTTACTTAGCTGCAGTCTCGCGGAGATTCTGACCGTCGATCGTGTAATCGAGCCAACCGATCATCATCTCTTCCCAGGTCTGCGGGCCCCATCGGACTTCCTTGCTCGGATCAGGGTTGAATTTGTTCCGCTCCGAATTGTCGTGATGCGCAACGCATTCAATGCGGCTTCCTTTCGGCGCGGCAACCGGGTCCTTGATGAAGTAGACAAGCTGCCAATTGAAATCATATCTCGGCACTTTCAACAGAACTTTTGACGTTCCGTCCGGATATACGAGCTTGTACTCGAAATCTTTCCCTCGAACGTGCATGTGAGGCATGAAACTTACGATGTGCGAATCCTCTCGGAACGTAAACGCGGACTTCGATTCGTAATTTGGCTCACCGGCGGGAATAAGGAGATTTCGCGCTACCGCACCAGTAGTGATGACTCGTTTCTCAACCGGGCTCTTGGCGAAGTAGAGACCGATGCTGGTTCGATCCTTACTGGCCTGGCCGTTGGTGGTGTAGTGCATTTGGAAGATCAGCATCGAGCCTTTCTTCACGAGCTTGGCTTGACCGTCTCGGAGGTTCAGAGGGCTCATGCCCGGCGCCCATCCGACGAGCATTCCGTCTTGGGTGTTTCCTCGACCGCCGCCGCCCTGGCCCTGCTGATCCGCTGTTCTTGCTTCGCCCTCGCGATTCGCGGCGGCACCGAGATTGATCTCACCCGGAGCGGGCATCGGTCCCTGGCCTGGTTCGCGCACGCTCACGATCACGTGATGGACGACGCTCGGGTCGCCTCGTTTGATCTCCGCATACTGGACGTACTTGTCTTCGGTGAAGTTCGTCGGAACCGCGAAGTGTCTGTAAGCAACAACACCGTCTGCCGGAACGGTCGCTTCGAGGGTCATCGAAAGAACGACGTCAGGAGTTCCACGCTTCCATCCTTCGGGCTGGAACTTCGGAATCGCTGGCATGTCTTTGGCGTCGCCTTCCTTGGCGCCGCCGTCTACCCACGAAACGATGGTGTCAATGTCTTGCTGCGAGAGCCGGCTATCGTTGGTGAACTCACCGAAGTGCGGATCGGCGAGCCAGGGCGGCATGCGTCGTTCCGCCACTACCTCGCGAATTGACTTGGCCCACGGGCGAACATCTTTGTAGGTGAGCAGTGACATCGGAGCGATCTCACCGGTCCGATGACAAGTGGCGCAGTTTTTGTGCAGTATCGAAGCGACGTCCTTTGTGAAGGTCAAAGGAGATTTGTCGCTCGCGCTTGAAGAAAACTGAGAAAGGAAAACCACGGCCACAATCAGCCCGGCAGTCAGGAAAACTCCGCTGGTGCGTTTCATAGTCTCCTCCGTTATGCGGTGACGGAAATTGGATTCCACTGCGTTCGCTTGTAAGGCGAAACAAACTTGACCCAGCCCTTTGATCGCTCGCGAAACGCGGACCTTCTTATCGGCTGCGAGTGCGTGAGCGTCCGCCCTCGAGGAGAGTTAAAGCGCAACGCATCATCGCGAAATAAGAGGGTCAAGTCGCACCCGACCGCCCGGTAGGTCGGCAGAGTCAACTTGTTGCTAACTCTAGCCCCTAGAAGGGTGATTGTCAATTGAGTTGGTGGTTTCTCACCTCGTCTGGGGTGCGCCTGTTTGTAGAAAGCGTCCGATGCTGGGACGCACCCCGGCGGAAGCAACAACGGCCTTCTCAGATTGCGGTTTTCCTCTGCGCTGCAAGCATTTCATTAAACACAGGGCGCCTGGGATTTGTCCGACTTCAAAGCTGCCGCCTGCGCCGTAGGGTTGGGCGTAGGCTCACCAATCTTCCGTAGCGTATTTCGATCCGTGTGTTGAAATGGTTCCGCCAGACCCGGGATGACTAAAATCGTTTCCTGCTCATATGACCACGTTCCATCATTGTTGATCGTAACTGTAATCGTATAGCTCTCGGTCCTGAATCCGTACTCAAGAAACGGATTTGACACAATCCCATTCGTGAGTGAACCACGGACCGCCTGTAGGCGAAATGTTTTCGCGTCGGCAGCTGCGCTACCGACAGCCATCGCAGTCTGTCCGCGCGGTATCGAAAGTGTCTGAATCAACGAGCCGGTCGCTGGTTCCCATAACCAGTAGCCGACCTGATCATGAAATGTCTCGGGTTCACCAGGTTTTACGATCCGCGTGTGGTATCGCAATCCGTAGAACAGCTGCGGCCCATTGGTCTGTGCGTCGATCGGTTGCAACTCCATATGTTCGATGAACGCTTCCGTTTCGGGGCCGTCCGGTTTCGGGTTGACGTCGATACCAAGCGTGCCCGTCCAGATGCCCGCCATTCCGGTGAGCGGACCCAGATTCGCGAGCGTATCTGTTTCCGGTTCTGGTTCCGTGTAGATGTCTTTAGGGAATTTTTCCATGGTTTATAGATCTAACGCCGTGTGTATGAGTTAGCGCGATGGCGCTAGATGAGCCGATAGGATATTTGTGCGCAGGCACCAGTGCAAGTGCCACTAATGTCTAAGGCGATTTATTGACAGCATATTTACCGTTCGAGTGGAAAAGGGGTCAGGCAGGAAATACTGAAATTCGAATCAAGCGAGAGGAGCTTGCCCCCTGTAACTTCGTGAATTTCAGTATTTCCTGCCTGACCCCTTTTCAGTAGTAAATGCTACTACCTGTCGGGGTTCAGGAGTCAGAGTGTCCAAACTTCCGATGACCTTCTATCTCACTTTCGCGCCTTGACTGCCGCAACTACCGATGCCGGTATTCGCGCGACGGTGATGTGCTTGGGGCCGTCGCCGACCGGCAACCGCAATATCTCTTTGCGCTGCGGGATTGAGATAAACGAGAGGTCATCGCTGCGAGTGTTGGCAATAAGACAGACGCTCCCATTGTCGGCGACCTCCGCCCAACCGGGAGCATCACCGACCGGGATCGTTGTGATAAGCGTAAGATCTGGAGCGCTAACAAGCGCTGCGTAGTCTGAAGCGCGACCAGCAATACAGAGCGTCTTGCCGTCAGGAGTAATCGCTAGCCCGTGATGCGGTGCCTCGAAGTCCCAATCAGCAACCGTAACGCCCGGCTTTATCGGCAAGTCGAGACGCTTGATCGTCTTCTTAGCCACCAGGTCGTACGACACTACCGCATGCTCATTCGACAGCTGCAAGTAGATCACTTTCTCATCAGGAGCAAACTGCCAGGGCCGAATGCCGTTATCGAACTTTATCCGGTCCTGGATCTGCAATGTACCAGCGTCAGCAATCGTCAACTGATATGGATCGCCCGGCGTTTCAGTTAGCGGCGGAGCATCGGTCTTACGTGGGAGCGTTCCGATCGGGCCGATGCTGCTATTGTAGAGCCGGCGCCCATCGCGCGAAACCTTGTTGTCGTGCGGATAGACCCCCGTCACCAAATGTCCTGTGATCTCCCCGGTGGCTGTCGCAATCTTGTAAACCCGGTTGTCGAGTAGAGCTGAGACGAACAGGCTCTGTCCGTCATGCGTGATCGTCATGTGATCGGCACGAAGCGTATTCAATGACCTTTGCCAAAGAAGGCGGCCGCTGGCGATGTCGAACGCCGCGACGTCTCCTAGATAGCCGCGCGAGACGTAAACCGTTTTTCCGTCCGGTGAGACGTCGGTGTCTTGAGCGTAATTCGGAGCGCCTGGTCCTTCGCTCTTCTTATGTGCAGGGTTGACATCGATGGTTCCGATGACAGAGCGTGAGGCTACATCGACCAGCGCGACGGTACCCGCTTGCGAGTTGGCTACAAAGGCAATCTCGATCAATCGCGGCGGAGTCTGCGCCGTAGTTGAAGCATCTGAATTAAGAAGCATCATGGCAACAAAGATACTCGCAACGCTGAAAAGTCGTTTCATCAATTTTCCTTTGCTGGAGCCACGCGAAAACTCTATTCGGGTCATCGGACCATCGGTCTACGAAAGTGATTTAAGATGTTTTCTCGACGCGGGCGCGCGTTCTCGCCGCGTCATTTCTGTCGCAACTTCCGAAGTACGCGATCACGGAACTCTTGCTCGCTACCGCCTCGGAATTCCTCTCGGTCCCATCCGGAAATCTCTACCACCGCAAATGCGAGCATGAAGTCGAGACCTTTGTCTCCTTCCATCTTCTCTTCCAGGAACGGCAGGGCCGGCTTTCCGAGGGCGACAATCTTTCGATAACTCGGCAAGCCGATGTAGTCATAGGTATTGCTCGAGAACTTAATCGTTTCACATTCCTCATGCCAGGCCGAGTATTGCAGCTCAAACTCTGCCTTCGTCGCTTCCTGCATTGGCCCGCTAGTTTGATAATGACAACCCATGAGAAGGACAAAGCAAAAAGTCCAAGCGGATAGTGATTGTAAAGGATTCATAGTTTACTCCGTATGACCCCGCATCAATAGTCGCGCAATCTGGAACAGGACAAAGATTCGGGCTGCTGCGTTTCGCATACTCACCTACGTTACCGATAACAGAAGGTCTGAACAGCTTTGCTATGCAGTACGACTGATGATGAAGCGAGCTTCTCGAAGGGATTCGTTGCAAAAACTGGCCAAGCAAACACGCGAGCCACGTGCGCGCTCCCGGGACATGTTAGATTCCAAGCCCGGCTTCAGTCCTCGATTGCCTCAACGCCACGTCGCTTAAGGTCCTCGAGAAAGTCGTGCATGACTTTGAGCTCTTCGGGGGAGTGTCCTTTCCAATCCATGACTTCACCGATGACACGGAGGGGGAGCTGCGAGCGGTATGACTTCGTCGGATTGCCCGGGTACTTTTTGTCCGTGAGATTGGGGTCATCTTCGAACGGCCCTGTCGGTTCCACAATGTAGATTCTGCCGGGTCCTTCTCCAACGGCCAGCTCGGCTCCCCAGGTGGCCGCATTCAAAGTGCCGGTCAGATAGACATATTTCGCCTTCTTCCTCGTGCCGTAGTTAGAGTTATAGCCAGGCCCGATCAAGTCCCCCGGCTTCAGGTCGACTTTTGTACCATGGTACAGCTGCTGCGAATTCAAATCGTCGATTGGTTTGTCATTCATAGAGTTTGGTTGCACCGCTGCAGGATGCTGTTGTCCTTCGGTCGCAAGCTGCGGGTCAGCTTGGATGGGATATGTGATAAGCGGCGTCTATCCTACCGAGGCTTATCAGTTCTGCTTCTAATTTCCAACTCCTTCAATCTGACACAGACTGATAAGCCAGCTGTCTAAACTGCGACCCATAGGTCAAATTGGTGTGAGGAAGGATCTGAATCATAAAGATCCCGATCATCTGTTCTTTAGGATCGATCCAGAAACGAGTTCCAGCGGCGCCGCCCCAGTAGTACTCGCCTTCCGATCCAATTACACCTGCCTTACCAGGGCCGTGACTCACCGCCATCGTAAACCCGAAACCGTAGCCTGGCTGCAAAAGCGGCGCTCGAGGCATGTCGCCCAGATGATCCGCGGTCATCAACTCGACTGTCTTGCGACTCAAAATCCGAACACCATCCAATTCACCGCCGTTGAGCAGCATCTGACAAAAGCGAAGATAATCCGAAGCAGTGGAAACCGATTGGGAACCACCCCCAAAATTTATCGCCGGTTTGAGATAAGAACTTTGAGCCGGAGTCGTGTTTAGCTTGACGGTCATTCCCTCTGCAGGCGCGTACAGCTTTGCAAATCGGGATTGCTTGTCGGGCGTAACATAATAGCCCGTATCATTCATACCCAAAGGTTTGAAAATCCGCTGCTCGAGAAACTTGTCATAAGGCTGGCCCGAAACTACTTCGACGAATCTCGCCAAAACATCCATCGAGAGTCCGTATTCCCACATCGTTCCCGGCTGATGAACCAGCGGCGACTGGCCGATCTTCTTGACCATTTCGCCAATCGTTTGATCGACCGAATTTGTTCCGAGCCTCTCATAAATTCGTTTGCCGTTTTCATCCTCCGGCCCGAGATAATCGATTCCAGATGTGTGTCGCAGAAGATCCAGGATCGTGATTTCGCGCTGAGCTGGTACCGTGTACCTGATCTTCTTGCCGGTCTTTGAATCGGTGTCTACCACGGCAACCTTCATGTTTCCGAGTTCGGGAAGGAACTTCGATACCGGATCCGAGAGCGCGAACTTCCCTTCTTCGTAGAGGATCATGACTGCAACGCCGGTGAAGGGCTTGGTCATCGAGTACATCCGGAATATCGTG
>JADMIO010970624.1_pt1 | contig 11419 bp, 11 predicted proteins | sample 8958161 | NCBI WGS metagenome assembly JADMIO01 (sample SAMN16585339, study PRJNA669376) | soil metagenome | isolation source: Crop rotation soil | place: USA: Cullars Rotation, Alabama | collected 2011
CGGGGCCCGCCGCGGGCGCGCTCATGGCGGCCGCCTACGGGGAGCTGGCCGGCCACCGCGATCTCATCGCCTTCGACATGGGCGGCACCACGGCCAAGCTCGCCCTCGTGGAGAACGGGCGGCCCTTCACGACCTCGGCCTTCGAGCTGCATCGCGTGAACAACGCGCCCGGCAGCGGGCTGCCCATGAACATCCAGGCCATCGACCTGGTCGAGATCGGGGCGGGGGGCGGCTCGATCGCGCGGGTCGCCCTCGGCGTGGTGGCGGTGGGGCCGGAGAGCGCGTCGTCCACGCCGGGGCCGGTGTGCTACGGCCGCGGCGGCGTGGAGCCCACCGTCACCGACGCCAACCTCGTGCTCGGCTACCTCAACGCGGAGTACTTCGCGGGCGGGGCCATGCGCCTCTCCACGGGGGCGGCCGCGCGCGCCATCGAGGAACGCATCGCGCGGCCGCTCGGGCTCACGCTGGAGGAGGCCGCCTGGGGCATCCACGCCATGGTCAACACGAACATGGAGCTGGCCACCCGCGTGGTCTCCATCGAGCGCGGACGCGATCCCCGCGACCTCACCTTCGTGGCTTTCGGCGGCTCCGGGCCCGTGCACGGCTGCCGCCTCGCCCAGGCCCTCGGCATCCCGCGCGTCATCCTGCCCGCCGCGGCGGGGGTGACGGCGGCCATCGGCTTGCTCGCGGCCGAGGTGCGCTTCGACGTGGCGCGCACCTACGTGCGCCGCCTCGACGCCGTCGATCCCGCCGCGCTGGAGACGATGTACGCGGAGATGGCCGCCCAGGCGGCCGAGGTGCTGCGCGACTCCGCGGTGACGGGCGAGCCCACCGTGACGCGCTGGGCGGACGCGCGCTACGTGGGGCAGGGCTACGAGCTGACCGTGCCCGTGCCCGCGGGCCGGCTCGACGCGGGCGCGCTGGCGCGCGTGCGCGGAGCCTTCGACGAGGTCTATGCCGCGCGGTACGGCTACGCGAACGCGGGCGAGCCCGTCGAGATCGTCACCTGGAAGCTCTCCGCCGTGGGCGGCGCCCCGCGCGTGTCGCTGCCCAAGGCGGCCTCGCGCTCGGCCGAGCACATCCGCAAGGCGGTCCGGAAGGCGTACTTCCCCGAGGCGCGCGGCTACGTCGACTGTCCCGTCTACGACCGCTACCGCCTCGGGGCGGGCACGACCATCACGGGGCCGGCCATCGTGGAGGAGCGCGAGTCGACCAGCGTGCTGCCGCCGGGCGTGGAAGCCACCGTCGACGCGTACGCGAACCTCATCGTGAGCTGCGGAGCCCCGCCGCCGTTCCCGCGCCCATGAATCCCATCACTCTCGGGGTGATCTGGGGCGCGCTGCAGTCGATCGCCCTCGAGATCGGCACCACCGTGCACCGGACGGCGTACTCCGAGCAGGCGCGCGAGGGCCAGGACTTCTCGGTGGCCGTGTTCGACGCGCGGGGCCGGATGGTGGCGCAGGGGCCGTACTCGCCCGGCCACATGGGCGCCATGTCGTTCGCGGTCAGGAACGCGCTCGCGGCTCATCCCGTGGAGACGCTCAGGCCGGGCGACGCGATCCTGCTCAACGATCCGCTCCTGGGCTCGGGCCACCTGCCCGACTTCTTCATCACCCAGCCCGCCTTCCACGCGGGCGAGCTGATCGGGTTCGCCGTGAACATCCTGCACCACACCGACGTGGGCGGGCAGCGGCCGGGCAGCCAGGGCGTGGAGGGCATCTTCGACTACTTCCAGGAGGGCCTCCGCATCCCGCCCACCAAGGTCTGGAAGGAGTACGTGGAGCAGGAGGGCATCGTCGGGATCATCGCGGCCAACACGCGCACGCCCGACAAGGTGCTGGGCGACCTGCGCGCGCAGCGGAGCGCGCTCCGGGTGGGCGAGCTGCGTCTGGTCGAGCTGGCCGGGCGCTACGGGCGCGCCACCCTCGAGGCGGCCATGGACGAGATCATCGCGCGCACCGAGGCCAGCATGCGCGCGGCCCTGCGCGCCATCCCCGACGGCGTCTACAGCTTCGAGGACTTCCTCGACGACTACGGCCCGGGGACGCCGCCGCTCCGCGTGGCCGTGACGGTCACCGTGGAGGGGGACGCCGTCACGGTGGACTACGATGGCTCCAGCCCCCAGACGGCGTCGGGAATGAACTCCTACATCAACTACACGCGCTCGTACTCCTACGCCGCCATCAAGTGCCTGACGGATCCCGGCGGACCGATGAACGAGGGCGCCCTGCGCCCCGTGACGGTCACCGCGCCCGAGGGCTCGTTCCTGAATCCGCGCCCGCCCGCGGGTGGGGGGCCGCGCGCCATCATCTGCTACCGGACGTTCGAGGCCATCCTGGGGGCGCTCGCTCCCGCGCTGCCCGAGCGCGTGGCGGCCGCCTCGTCGCACTTCGCCAACCCCACCTTCGGCGGAGTCGATCGCGCGCGCGGGCGGCGCTTCGTGGCCTACGAGCTGGTGCTGTCGGGCACGGGGGCGCGCGCGGGCAAGGACGGCTGCGAGGCCATGGCGAGCGCGTTCAACGCCTCCAACATCCCCGTGGAGGCGCAGGAGGCGAACCAGCCCATCGTGATCGAGCGCTTCGAGCTGATGCGCGACTCCGCCGGTCCCGGCACCTTCCGCGGCGGCGCAGGCCTCCGGCGCGACATGCGCTTCCTCGCCGACGAGGGCAAGCTGACCAACCTCTCCGAGCGCCAGCGCTTCGCCCCCTACGGGCTCTTCGGCGGCCGTCCCGGCGCCCTCGCGCGCACCGTCATCAATCCCGGCCCCGGCGAGGAGCCCGTGCACGGCAAGGCCTCGCGCGAGTTCGCCTACGGCGACGTCATCTCCTTCCAGCAGTCGGGCGCGGGCGGCTACGGCGATCCCTTCCTGCGCGACCCCGCCCGCGTCCTCGCCGACGTCCTCGACGACTACGTCTCGATCGAGGCCGCCCGCCGCGCCTACGGCGTGGTCATCCGCCCTGACCTCACCATCGACGACCAAGCGACACACGAGCTCAGAGCACAGCCACGCGCATCGCTCCCAGCCCACCCACGCTCCTCCCCCAGCACCACGCCCCCGCTACAATGATCGCTTTCAGCGCCGAGCAGGAAGAGTTCCGCCGGAGCGTGGCGCGCTTCGTGGACGCCGAGGTGGTGCCGGAGGCCCAGGCCATGGACGAGCGGGGCGAGTTCCCGGCCAAGCTCTTCGCCCGGCTCGGCGAGCTGGGCTATCTCGGCCTGCGCTATCCCGAGGCCTACGGCGGGGCCGAGGCCGACATGACCACGTACTGCCTCTTCGCCGAGGAGCTGGCGCGTGGCTCGCTCTCGCTCGCGGCCGCCGCGGCCATGCAGTCGCTCATGGGGACGCACTTCGTCTTCAAGCACGGCTCGGAGGCGCTCCGGCAGCGCTACCTCGTGCCCGCGCTTCGCGGCGAGCTGGTGGCCACCTTCGCGCTCACCGAGCCCGGCGCCGGCTCCGACCTGGCCGGCATCACCACTCGCGCGGAGCGCCAGGGCGAGGGCTGGGTGCTGCGGGGCGCGAAGACCTGGGTCACCAACGCGCCCGTGGCCGACCTCCTCACGGTGGCGGCCAAGACCTCGGGGGAGCGCGGCATGAAGTCGATCGCGCTCTTCCTGCTCGACCGCCGCACCATGCGCGGCATCAGCCTGGGCAAGAAGCTCGACAAGATGTCGGTGCGCGCCTCCGAGACAGGCGAGATCGTGCTCGACGACGTCGGGTGCCGGGCGAGCATCTGCTCGGGGGCGAGACGGGCGGGGTGGAGAAGATCGGCGGGATCCTCTCGGAGATCCGCGTGATGACGGCGGCCCTGTCGGTGGGGCTCGCCCGCGCCGCCTACGACGCGGCCCTGGCCTACGCGCGCGAGCGGCAGGCCTTCGGCAAGCCCATCGTCGAGCACCAGGCCATCGCCTTCAAGCTCGCCGACATGCTGACCTCGATCCACGCCTCCGCCCTCATGACCTACCAGGCCGCCGCCGGTCTCGACGCCGGACGCGCCGTCACGCGCGAGGCGGCCATGACCAAGCTCTTCGCCTCCGAGGCGGCCGTGCGGGTGACCGACGAGGCCGCCCGCATCCTCGCCTCCTACGGGCTGGCCATGGAGTTTCCCGTGCAGCGCTACTTCCGCGACGCGCGCTTCCTGCTCCCCGGCGGGGGCACCTCGGAGATCCTGCGCCTGGTCATCGGCCGCGATCTCGGCTGGGACCGCGCGAGCGCCTTCGCCGAGGTCTCCCGCCCATGAGCGACCGCGACTACGACGTCATCACCTTCGACTGCTACGGCACGCTGATCGACTGGCGCGGCGGCATCCGCACCGCGCTCGCCGCCGCGGCCGCCCGCGCGGGCGTGCCCCTCGACGCCGACGCGGCCCTCGAGCACTACATGGAGATCGAGCCCACCGTGGAGTCGTCGTCCTACCAGAGCTATCGCGGCGTCATCGCGGAGACGGCGCGGCGGGTGGGCGCGCGCGTGGGCTGGACGCTGACCGACGCCGCGGCGACCTCGGTGGCCGACAGCCTCCCCGCCTGGCCCGCCTTCCCCGACACCAACGCCGCGCTGGAGCGGCTCGTGGGGGCGGGCTACGCGCTGGCCATCCTGTCCAACACCGACGACGACCTGATCGCGGCGAGCCGGCGCCATCTCACCGTGCCGTTCGAGTTCGTCATCACGGCCCAGCAGGTGCGCTCCTACAAGCCCGCTCACGCGCACTGGGAGCGGGCGCGCCCGCGGGTGGGGGGACGGCGCTGGCTGCACGCCGCGCAGAGCTACTTCCACGACGTGGTGCCGGCCACCGCGCTCGGCATCCCCATGGCGTGGATCAACCGGCACGGGCAGCCGACCCCCCGCGGCGGCGCCGAGCCCGACCGCGAGTTCGACACCCTCACCGAGCTGGCGGACTGGCTGGCCTGAGCATGCCGACCGACGCCTACGCCGACGTCAACGGGGTGCGGCTGCACTACGTGCGCGAGGGGCGCGGGCCACTGCTGCTCTTCCTGCACGGCTTCCCGGAGTTCTGGTACGCCTGGAAGGACCAGCTCGCGGAGTTCGGGCGCGATCACCTCGTCGTGGCGCCCGACATGCGCGGCTACAACCTCTCCTCGCGGCCGGCCGACCTCGACGCCTATCGCATCGAGCACCTCGTGGAGGACGTGCGTGCGCTGGCCGCGAGCCTGCGGCACCCTCGCTTCACGCTGGTGGGCCACGACTGGGGCGGGGCGGTGGCCTGGGCCTTCGCCCTCGCGCATCCCGATCTCCTCGACCGCCTGGTCATCGTGAACATGGCCCACCCGGTGGTCTTCCTGCGCGAGCTGGCGGAGAACCCCGTCCAGCAGAAGGCGTCCACCTACATCACGTGGTTTCGCCGCCCGGACTCCGCCGAGAAGCTGCTCGAGAACGACTGCGCCCGCCTGGTGCGCATGACCCTGGGCGACCTGCTCGAGCGCGGTCTCGTGAGCGCGGACGATCGCCGCCGCTACCTGGAGGCGTGGACGAAGCCCGGCGCGGTGGACGCGGGACTGAACTACTATCGGGCGGCGCGGCTCGGCCCGCCCACGCCGGAGGAGCCCGTGGTGGCCGGCCGCATGACCGTCGATCCCGCCCACGCCGTGGTCTCCGTGCCCACGCTGGTGATCTGGGGCGAGCGGGACGAGGCGCTGCCGCCCGGCAATCTCGACGGGCTGGAGCGCTACGTGCCGCGGATGACGCTCGAGCGCATTCCCGACGCCGGCCACTGGGTCGTGCACGAGCAGCCGGCCCTCGTGAACCGGTACATCCGAGAGTTCCTGGACCAGGCGTAGAACGGAGGCCACCGGCATGGACATTCGCAAGACCGTCATCATCGCGGAAGACCTCCAGGTCGACGGGGGCGAGCGCGCGGCCCGGCCCATCCGGCGCGCGGCGGGGCTGGCCGTCATCAAGAATCCCTACGCGGGACGGTTCGTGGAGGACCTCGGCCCCCTCTTCGACGTGGGCATGGATCTCGGCCACCTGCTCACCAAGCGCCTCGTGGACCTGCTCGGCGCGCCCCCCGTGAGCTACGGGAAGGCGGCCCTCGTGGGCGTGAACGGCGAGATGGAGCACGGCGCCGCCTGCGTGCATCCCAAGCTGGGCAAGCCCATGCGCGAGGCGGTGGGCGGCGGCGCGGCCATCATCCCCTCGAACGTGAAGGTGGCCGCGGCGGGCACCTTCATCGACGTGCCCCTCGGCCACAAGGACGACGTGTGGTCGTTCGACCACTTCGACACCATGACGGTGGTCGTGCCCGACGCCCCCCGGCCCGACGAGATCGTGGTCGTCATCGCGGTGGCCGACGGCGGCCGCCTGCACCCACGCGTGGGCAAGGGCCGCGCGGCCGTCTAGGCGCGACATGCGACGGGTGGCTCTCGTGGGCGCGGGCGTGTCGCGCTTCGGCGTGCGCAAGGCGACCTATCGCGACCTGATCTGGGAGGCGGGCAAGGCCTGCTTCGACTCCATCCCGGCCCTGAAGCCGAGGGACCTCGACGGGCTCGTGGTGGGCACGGTGATGCCGGAGCGGACGGCGTTCCAGAGCCACGTCTCGTCCCTCGCCGCCGAGGCCCTCGGCATCCATCCCAGCACCCTGTCGGCCCGCACCGAGCACATGTGCGCGTCGGGCACGGTGGGCATCCGCTACGCCTACGCCTTCATCGCGGCGGGGCTGGCCGACCTCGTCATGGTGCTGGGCGTGGAGAAGCTGAACCAGCCGAGCGGGGAGGAGGCCATCCTCAACATGGGCGCGGGGGTGGATCGCGAGTGGGAGGCCGGCTTCGGCCTCACCGCGCCGCCCTGCTTCGCCCTGGCCGCCCAGCGCCACATGGCGGAGTACGGCACCACCGAGGAGCAGCTCGCCCTCGTGGGCGTCAAGAACCACGGCCACGCGGCCAGGAACCCCAACGCCCACTTCCAGAAGGGCGCCACCCTCGACCAGGTCCTGGGCTCGCGCATGATCGCCACCCCGCTCCGCCTCTTCATGTGCTCGCCCATCACGGACGGCTCGGCCGCGGTGATCCTCGCCGCGGAGGACCGCGCCCGCGACCTCACGGACCGGCCCGTGTGGATCCGGGGCAGCGGGCAGGCCCTCGACGGCTTCCAGCTCACGTCGCTGCACGAAGACTACGCCCACTGGCCGGCCTTGCAGCGCGCCGCCGGCTCGGCCTATCGCGCGGCGGGGATCAGCGCCGGGGACCTCGACCTGGCCGAGGTCCACGACTGCTTCGCCATCGCGGAGCTGATCGCCTACGAGGAGCTGGGCTTCTGCGCCAAGGGCGAGGCGGGCGCCTTCGTGGCCGCGGGCAAGAGCGACTACGGCGGCGACGTGGTGGTGAACCCGCGCGGCGGGCTCATCGGCTGCGGTCATCCCCTCGGGGCCACCGGGGTGGCCCAGGCCGCCGAGGTGTTCGTGCAGCTCCGGGGCGAGGCGGGCGGGCGCCAGGTCCCCGACGCCGCCCTCGGCCTCACCCACAACAACAGCGGCATGGGCGAGCACGTGGTGATGATCTACGGGCGAGAGCCGGCGTGACGACGGGCATCGTCGACGCGGTGGCCGTGATCGGGCCGGGCCGCATCGGCCGGCAGATCGCCCTCGCTGCCGCCCTGGGCGGCTGCCGCGTGGCCCTCGTGGACGTGAAGCCGCGCGGGGGCGCGGAAGCCCGGCGCGTGCTCGACGACGCGCGGCGCGAGATCGCGCGCGACCTCAGGCTCATGGTGGCGGAGGACCTCCTGAAGGACGGCGAGGCCGGGGCGGCCCTGGCGCGCGTGGAGGGTCTCACGGGCCTGGACGGCCTCGCCGCCTGCGGCTTCGTGCAGGAGGCGCTGCCCGAGCGGCTCGAGATCAAGCGCGAGGTGCTGGCGCGCGCCTCCGCCGCGGCGGCCCCCGAGGCCATCATCGCCTCGGCCAGCTCCACGATCTCGCCGTCGCACATGGCGGACGCCGTGGTGGGGCCGGAGCGCTTCCTCGTGGCGCACTGGCTCAATCCCGCCCACGTGATCCCGCTCGTGGAGGTCTCGCCCGGGCCGCGCACGGCCGAGGCCACCGTGACCCGCACCGTCCAGCTCCTCGAGCGGCTGGGCAAGACCCCCGTGCGCTGCGCCGACTCGCCGGGGTTCATCGGCTCTCGCATGCAGGTGCTGCTCATGAACGAGGCCGTGCGCATGGTGGAGGAGGGCGTGGGCACCCCCGAGGACGTCGATCGCGCCTTCCGGGCCGGGCTGGGCTTCCGCTACGCCGCGGTGGGCGTCTTCGAGTTCATCGACTGGGGCGGGGTGGACGTGCTCTATCACGCCAGCCGCTTCATGGCCAAGGCCACCGGCGACGAGCGCTACGCGCCGGCCCGGCTCGTGGAGGACAAGATCGCGCGCGGCGAGCTCGGGCCCAAGACGGGCCGCGGCTTCTTCGACTACGCGGGCGACCGGCGCGACACCTTCGAGACGGCGAAGATGCGCGCGCTCCTGCGGCAGCTCCGCGACTTCCGTGGCGCGCTCCGATCGGAGCGGCGGGCGTGACGTACTTCCGCGCCATCGATCCCCTCCCGCTCGAGGGCGCCGACCACAACAAGCTCCACGAGTTCTACCGGCGGCTCGCGGAGGGGCGGCTGGCCACCACGCGGTGCACGGGCTGCGACCACGTCGCGTGGCCTCCGCGCGGCTTCTGCGGCGAGTGCGCGGGGGATCGCTTCGAGTGGGTCGACCTGCCCGCCGAGGGCACCCTCCACGCGTTCACCGCGCAGGACACGGGGCTGCCCGCGGGGTTCGAGGGGCCGCGCGTCTTCGCCATCGTCAAGGTGGGCGGCCACCGCGTGTTCGCGGTGGTCATCGGCGCCGATCCCGCCCGCCTGGCGATCGGCCAGCGCGTGCGCCTGCAGCCCCTCAAGGTCGCCGACGAGCCGCGGGGCGGCGCGCGCTGGCTGCCCGCCTTCGTGCCGGCATGAAGGTGCTGGTGGCCAAGCCCGGCCTCGACGGGCACGATCGCGGGGCGAAGGTGGTGGCCCAGGCCCTGCGCGACGCCGGCATGGAGGTCGTCTACTCCGGGCTGAAGCGCACGCCGGAGCAGATCGTGGCCGAGGCCATCCAGGAGGACGTGGACGTGATCGGGCTGTCGATCCTCTCCGGCGCGCACGTGCTGCTCTCGCGCCGGGTGGTGGAGGGGCTGCGCGCGCAGGGCGCGGAGGAGATCGGGGTGGTGGTGGGCGGCATCATCCCGCCCCGCGACGTGGAGGTGCTGCGCGGGCTCGGGGTGCGGCACGTGTTTCCCATGGGCACGCCGCTGGCCGACATCGTGGCGGCCCTGAAGGAGAGTGGGTCATGAAGGACGTGAAGCTCCACGCCGGCATCCCCGTGAAGCCGGTCTACGGTCCCGAGGACGCCGGCCCCGCCCCCGCCCCGCCCGGAGAGTATCCCTACACGCGCGGCATCCACCGCCACATGTATCGCGACCGGCTCTGGACGATGCGGCAGTACGTCGGCTTCGGCACGCCCGGGGAGACCAACGCGCGCTTCAAGTACCTCATGGGCCACGGCCAGGACGCCCTCAACGTGGCCTTCGACCTGCCCACCCAGCTCGGCCTCGACTCCGACGATCCGCGCGCGGAGGGCGAGGTGGGGCGCGTGGGCATGGCCATCGACACCCTGGCCGACATGGAGGAGGCCTTCGACGGCATCCCCCTCGACCGCGTGAGCGTCTCGCTCACCATCAACTCCATGGCCGCGCCCATCACGGCCATGTACTACGCGGTGGCGGAGAAGCAGGGCGCGGCGGCCGACCGCGTGGTGACCACGCCCCAGAACGACATCCTCAAGGAGTTCGTGGCGCGCGGCACCTGGGTCTATCCCGTCGATCCCTCCCTGCGCCTCGTGGGCGACCTCATCGAGTTCTCCGCCCGGCACTACCCGCGCTCCAATCCCGTCTCCGTGTGCGGCTATCACATCCGCGAGGCGGGCTGCACCACCGCGCAGGAGATGGCCTACGGGCTGGCCATCGCGGCCGCCTACGTGCAGATGATGCTCGACCGCGGCATGGCCGTGGACGACTTCGCCCCGCGCATCTCCTTCAACTTCACGTGCTGGGGCAAGATCTTCGAGGAGGTGGCCAAGTTCCGGGCCGGCCGCCAGCTCTACGCCACCATGCTGCGCGAGCGCTTCGGCGCCACCAACCCGAAGTCGTGGACGTTCCGCACCCTGATCGGGGGCGGGGGATCGTCGTTCGTGGTGCAGGAGCCCGAGAACAACATCGTGCGCGGCGCCTACATCGCGCTGGCCGCCGCCCTCTCGGGGGCCCAGACCATGGCCCTGCCCACCTACGACGAGGCCTACACGATTCCCTCCGCCAAGGCCCAGCTCATCGCCCTTCGCACCATGCAGATCTGCGCCGAGGAGTCGGGGGCGGCCGACACGGCCGATCCCCTCGGCGGCTCGTACTACGTCGAGGCCCTCACGGCCGAGATGACGCGCGCCATCCAGGCCGAGCTCGCGCACGTGGAGCGCCTGGGCGGGATCGTGGACGCGGTGAAGTCGGGGGCCATCCAGGCCGAGGTGGCCCGCGAGGCCTACCGCTTCGAGCAGGGCCTGGCCTCGGGCGAGATCAAGAAGGTCGGGGTGAACTGCCACGTGGGGGAGGGGGCCGCCCCGGCCGACCGCGAGGTCGAGCTCTACGCCTTCGATCCCCGCGTGGCCGAGGCCCAGGTCGCCAAGCTCGCGCGGGTGCGCCGCGAGCGCGACGACGGCGCGGTGCGGGCCGCCCTCGGCCGCCTCGGCGACGCCGCGCGCGGGACGGAGAACCTCATGCCGCCCATCCTCGAGGCGGTCAAGGCCTACGCCACCCTGGGCGAGATCGCGCGGGCCATGCGCGAGGTGTTCGGCGAGCACAAGGAGCCGGTGAAGTTCTGATGTCGTCGTTCGAGGTCATCGGCAAGCCGACGGCCAAGCGGGACGGGGCGGACAAGGTCACGGGACGGACGCGCTTCCTGCACGACCTGAGCGTGCCGCGCATGGCCCACGGGCTCATCCTGCGCGCCCGGCATCCCCACGCCCGCATCCGCCGTATCGACACGGCGCGGGCGGCCGCCCTGCCCGGGGTGCTCGCCGTCATCACCGCGGCCGACGTGGAGCAGCGCCCCTTCGGATTCCTCAAGGACCAGACGGCCCTCAAGGGCGGGACGGTGCGGTGCATCCGCGACGAGGTGGCCGCGGTGGCCGCGGAGTCGCGCGCCATCGCCGAGGAGGCGCTCGCCCTCGTGGAGGTCGAGTACGAGCCGCTGGCCGCCGTCTTCGATCCCGCCCGCGCCCTCGCCCCGGACGCCCCGCTCGTGCACGAGGCGCTCGGGACCAACGTGGCCGCCCTTCGCCACCAGTTCGTGCACGGCGACGTCGAGGCCGCCTTCGCGGGGGCCGCCGTGGTGGTGGAGGACACCT
>JADMIO011054820.1_pt1 | contig 11418 bp, 12 predicted proteins | sample 8958161 | NCBI WGS metagenome assembly JADMIO01 (sample SAMN16585339, study PRJNA669376) | soil metagenome | isolation source: Crop rotation soil | place: USA: Cullars Rotation, Alabama | collected 2011
GACTTCAAGTCACGTGAATTCCAAGCTTCGGATCCCACTGTGCTGGAAAGGCCGGAGGTGAGGTGCTCCTTCGTGCGGTCGAGGATCGGGCCCATGCTCGTCTGCACGGCCGCGTCTTCTTCGAGGAGATTGCGGCCGAAGCCGGTGAAGTGGCCCACCTGCATGAGCTCGCGGTCCTGACCCCACCGATCCGTCCGATCACCGCGCAGTCCGGCGAAGTCGTGCGGGTCGGGCACGAAGCCGGGCGCGACGAACCCGGGCATCTCCTCGGCGGGAACGATCGGCGCGTCGCCGTAGGTCCCGAAGAAGACGAGGTGGTTGGTGTCGTCGACCGGCGAGATGACGAACAGCGCGCCGTCGCGGGGTTTGGCCCGCCCGACCGACACCAGGGTCACGAGCGGCGTGAGGTGCTCGGTCACGCGGACGTAGGTACCGCCGTCGGTGATCGGGCGAAGGGCGGCGGCGCGCAGGCCGTAGGGCGTCGACTCGGTCTCGTACCTCGGGGCGCCGTCGAGTGCGTAGCCCAGGTTGGCATGCTCGGCCAGCTCCGCCGTGACGCGGTGCCAGGTCTGGTGGAGGACTCCGACGTGTGCCGAGTCGATGGTGCCCTCGAGGCCCTGGAGCCAGTTGCACCGGACACGCGACATCGTGAGCCAACCGTGCGGTGCCTTGTCCGAAGTGAACGGGAGGTCGGGGAACGGCGGCGGTTCGCCTTCACCCAACCAGACCCACGCGATGCCGCCCGCCTCGTGCACCGGGAAGTGGACGACCGGCACGCTGGCCGCGAACCGCTCGGGGCGGACGGCCTGGTTCGGGCACTCGACCACGCACCCCGACACGTCGATCTTCCAACCGTGGTAGATGCAGCGCACTCCGTTGCCCTCGACGCGCCCGAGCACCAACGACGTGCGCCGGTGCGGGCACAGCTCGTCGAGAAAGCCGACGCGCCCGTCCTCGGCGCGAAAGGCGACGTAGTTCTCCCCGAGCAGCCGCACCGGGAGGGGTCCGGCGCCCGGCGCGAGATGGGACGACGGCGCGAACGGAAGCCAGTAATGCTCGCGCATGAGCATGCCCATCGGTGCGTCGCCCTCGACGCGGGTCAGGAGCTCGTTCTCCCGTTGGCTGACCACGGCATCTCCTCGAAATCGTGTCACCGCCATTCGGTCTCACCCGAGGGGAGCACACTCCGCCGGGATCGACAAGCGCGAAGAGAGGGACGGGGCGTTCGACCGGATCGGACACCGTGGCCCGAGGCCCCGGTTAACCTGCGCCTGCAGTGGATCTACGGGCATTGCGCGTGGTCGTCGCCGTCGCCGAAGAAGCGAGCGTGACCCGCGCCGCAGCCTCGTTGCACCAGTCGAGCTCGGCGGTCTCGCACACACTCGTGAGTCTGGAGAGCGAGCTCGGCGTCGATCTCTTCCAGCGCCTGCCGCGTGGCATGGCGCTCACGGACGCGGGCGATGCCTTCGTGGCCGCGGCGCGGCGCGCACTGCACGAAGCGGAGGTGGCCCGCCGCAGCGTCGACGCGGTCCGCGGGCTGGTCACGGGTCACGTGCGCGTCGCCGCGGTACTCGGCTTCTCGGTCCCGCTCGCGGACCTCATCGGCGAGTTCGCCCGGCGGCACCCGCAGGTCGTCGTGCAGGTCCTCCCACCCGAGTCGGCCGACGGGGTCGCTCATCTCGTGCGAAGCGGCGCGTGCGACGTCGGGTTCACGTGGGTCGCGCCGGTCCCCGCCGACCTCGACGGCACACCCGTGTACACCGACCCGAGTGTCGTCGTCGTGCCAGAAGGGCATCCACTCGCCGGGCGGACTTCGATCTGCGTCGCCGACCTCCGGGGCGAGCGGATGGTCGCGCCACTGGAGAGTTCGACCATGCGTCCATACTTCGACGCCCTGTTCCATCGCAACGGCGTCGAGCCCCAGGTCGTCGCCGAAGGCGCGAACAACGAGATGGTGCTGGAACTCGTCCGCGCCGGAGTGGGTTGCACCGTCACCTTCGCGTCGAGCACCCCGGCGGTGCTCGGGCGCGGCGCCATCGCGCTCGAATTGGCCGGACAGCCCCCGAACACGTTCCTGCTCGTCACACGAATCCGGCAGGGCGCGACCCCGGCGGGCCGAGCGTTTGCCGCGCTCGCGATCGATCAGTTCGGGGGCTGAGTCGACCGTCCGCTTTTCCCGAACGGACCGTACGACTCTCCGCGCTTTCCCGTCGGAGCCGGACGTGGTTCGATCCTCTGAGGTTCCGGCCCCGTCCGAGGAGAGCCCATGACGCACTCGCCCACCGACGACGTCCGCGTGTCGCACGTGGCCATCGCCGTCACCGACCTCGAGGCGTCGACCCGTTTCTACACCGAAGGGCTCGGCTTCGAGGCCGGGCCGTCGTTCAGCGCCGGCGACGAGGTCGCGTCGGTGTCGGAGGTCGAGCCGCCGGTGCAGATGACCTCGCGATACCTCACCAAGGGCGGCTTCCGCCTCGAGCTGATGGGTTGGGCGCGTCCGCCCGTCCACGGATGCGCGTCGCAGCAGCGGAACCAGCGCGGGCTCACCCATCTGTCGTTCGAGGTCGACGACATCGCCGCGGTCGAAGCCCGACTCCTCGACCTGGGCGGCGGTGAGCTGACCGACGCCCGTGTGCACCTCGACCGGGCGCCGGCCGCAATCTCCCTGGTGTTCCTCACCGACCCCGACGGCACCCGGATCGAACTCCTCGAGCGCCACAGGCCAACCGGATGAACCCGGTGCCGAATCTGCGCGTCGGCATCATCGGGACAGGCTTCGGCGCGCGCGTCGTCGCGCCCGTGTTCCGGGAGACCGACGGCTGCGAGGTGGTCGACGTCGTCACACCGCGCGACGAGGGCGCCGTTCGCGCTTTGTGCACGCGGACCGACGTCGATCTGATCTCGGTGCAGTCGCCTCCCTTCCTGCACCGTGGCCATGTGCAGCGCGCGATCGAGGGTGGCCACGCGGTCCTGTGTGACAAACCCTTCGGGCGCAACCTCGACGACGCGCAGTTCATGTACGACCTCGCGGCCGACGCCGGCATCCCCAACTTCGTCAACTTCGAGTTCCGGCGACACCCCGCGCGGCAGGAGTTGCGCGCACTCCTCCGCGACGGCGTGGCCGGGACCGTCGAACACCTGCAGTGGAACGCGTTCCACGGTGTCTGGCTCGATCCGGCTCGCCCGTTCGGCTGGTCGTTCGATCGCGAGCGCGGCGGCGGGTGGATCCGCCTGTCGGGCTCACACACGATCGATTATGTGCGCTGGACGCTCGGCGAGGTGGTCGACGTGACCGGCGCGATCCGCACCACGATCTCTGGACGGGCCGACCCGAACGGAGAGATGCAGCGGTGCACTGCGGAGGACGGGTACACCGCGCTCCTCCGGACCGCTGGCGGCGCTTCGGTCACGATCGACGCGACCTCGACGAACCCGGTCGAGCGACCGAACGCGTCACGGTGATCGGCAGCGAGGGTGTCATCGAGCTCGTGAACGAGAACCCGCGGGAAGAGGACGCCCGGATCGTGTTCCACGGCCTCCACGGCACCAAGGAGCTGTTCAACTTCCGCCAGGGCGACACCTACCGCACGCAGATGGTCGAGTGGGCGGGCATGGTCAGGGACAGCGTCCGCGACCGCACACCGCACCCCGACGCTCCGACGTTCGCCGACGGGCTCGCGTGCTCGGTGGTCATGGACCGACTGACGCGAACCGCGATCGGGCAACGCGACGCTCGACCCGGAGAACCCACATGACCCCGACTCCGTCCACTGCCGAAGCGATCACGCACCGGTTGGCGATCGTCGACCTGATCGTGGCTTACTTCGCGGCGACGGACGCGAAGGCCTGGGACGTCGTCGAAGCCTTCTACACCGACGACGCCGCAGTCCGGTTCAACCCCGACAACGTGACAACCGGACGGAGCGCGATCGTCGGGTTCACACGCTCGATGCTGGACAACGACGAGATCGTGACCTACCACCACGTCGGTGCCTTCACACCCGTCGTCGCAGGCGCCACGGCGGAGGCACCCGTGCGCGTGCGAGCCATGCACCACGGTGTCGGCGCGCGCGCCGGTCGGTTCTGGGAGAGCCTGGCGATCCAGCACACCCACCTCGCGCACACACCCGCCGGCTGGCGTTGCACCGGCTACGAATGGCAGGTCGTCGTCGGCCTCGGCAGCCTGGACCTCTTCGAGGGGCTGAGGCCGTCGTGAGCGACGGCACGAGCCTCCTCGACGGCAAGATCGCAATCGTCACTGGCGCCGGCTCCGGTGTCGGCCGTGGCGTCGCCGTCGCACTCGGACGGGCCGGCGCGTGCGTCGTCGCCTCCAGCCGTACCGTCGCCAAGTGTGACGCCGTGGTCGCCGACATCGAGGCGATGGGAGGGACAGCACTCGCCGTCGAGTGCGACGTGAACCGCACCGAGCACGTCGACGCGTGTGTGACGAGGACGCTCGATGCATACGGCGGAATCGACATCCTCGTGAACGCCGCGGACGACCCGCGCGTGGATGTGCCTTTTCTCGAACTCACCGAGGAGGTCATGAACGCTTCGTGGCGGACCGGGGTCATGGGCACCGTCCGCTGCATGCAGGCGTGCGTCCCCCACATGCTCGACCGCGGTGAGGGCGCGGTCGTCAACGTCGCCTCGGGCGCCGGGTTGCTCGCGCCCATTGGCATGGCTGCGTATTCGGCGGCCCAGGAGGCGATCCGATCCATCACGCGGACGGCCGCGGTCGAGCTCGGGCCGCTCGGCATCCGTGTCAACGTCATCTGCCCGGTCGCGTCCGGGTCGGAGTCGCTCGACCGGTGGCTGGCACGCGACCCCGAGCGCCTCGCCTCCTATGTCGCGAACACGCCGCTACGGCGCGTCGGCGATCCCGTCGACGACGTCGGAGAGGGTGTCGTGTTCCTCTGCGGTCCGCAGAGCCGCTACGTGTCCGGCACCACCCTGATGCTCGACGGCGGTCGTTCCTACCTTCGGTGACAACGACGAAGGGGACGGCGCGCCATGTCCGATGGGCTCGGCGCGACGTCGTCAGGGTGCAACACCGTGGAGCCACGCGACGAGGTCACGGTGCACCTCATCGCGGTTCGTCTCGTTGAGCACCTCGTGCCGGGCACCGGCGTAGTACCGGGCCGTGACATCGAGGCCTGCGTCGCGCAGACGCCGCTCGAGCTCGCGAACGTGGGCACCGCTCTCGGACACGGGATCGGCATCGCCGGTCAGGAGCAGGACGGGAATACGCCGCGGGATGCGCGCGATCGCATCGGGCTCCATCACGTCGGCGATGGTCTCGAGCACCGCGGCCACGTATCCGTAAGTCAACGGGTTGTCGTCGCCGCACAGCGGGTCGGCGATGTACTTGTCGACCTCATCCGCGTCGCGGCTCAGCCAGTCGTAATTCGTGCGCCCGAGCCCGGGGGAATCGTTGTATCCGCTGAGCGCGTCGAGGGGTTCGTCGGCCATGCCTGCGTCCAGAGCCGCGCGGAGGCCGGCGACGAAGTCGTCGGTACCTTCGGTTGGGCCCATCGTTCCCGAGAGCACGTACCCGGTCACTTGGTCAGGGACTCGTACCACGAGCGCCTGGACGACGACTGATCCCATCGAATGACCGAAGACGATGACGGGGCAATCACCAAGGTCGGCACGAGCGTGCCGAGTGAGCGCTTCGACGTCGGCGATCACTTCCGGCATGCCCCCGGCGCCGATCCGCCCGCGTCCCGTCGAATCCGCGGTCCGGCCGTGTCCGCGCAGGTCGAGTGCGTAGACCGCGTAACCCTCCGCTTGCAACAACTCGGCGACGCGCGCGTACCTGCCGGAATGCTCGGCTGCACCGTGGACCACCACAACCGCGGCCCGCGGTTCCCCGGGGGGCAGCCACCGTCGACAGAAGACTTCGGCACCGTCGGCGCGCTCGAGGGTGAACTCGTCCATCCGCTGCTCCTCGACCTTCACATCACCCGGAGATGAGTCGTTCGTACCCACGCCGTGAACCACTCCATGCCATTGATCACGGAACCGCATCGCACCGACTCGAAACCGTCGAACGCGTGCTGCGCTCCGGGAAGTTCGGCGTACGCGACCGGCGATCGAGACACCGACTGCAGTGCCTCGGCGAAGTGGCGCGCGTCCTCGACCAGCAACATCGAATCCCTCGAACCGTGCACGATGAAGAACGGCGGTGCGTCGGGTCGCACGTGATAGAGCGGTGATCCCTGCACCCAGCGGTCGCGCGCGGTGTCGGCGGAACACTTCACGATCTTGTCGGTGAAATACGTCGACCGGTCGAGTCCGCGCGTGGCGCGCTCGCCGTGACTGTCGAGCCAGTCGTAGTCGCCGTACAACGGGATGGCGGCGACAACCGAGGTGTCGGCGTCTTCGAAACCCGGTTGGAAGGAAGGATCGTTCATCGTGAGGGCCGCGAGCGCGCTCAGGTGTGCTCCGGCAGATCCACCGGTGATGAAGACCTGCCGCGGGTCGCCGCCGTGCTCGCGTGCATGTTCGTGCACCCACGCGATCGCTCGCTTGGTGTCGACCAGCGGATCAGGGAAGGTCGCGTCCGGGCACAGCCGGTAGTTCGGTTGGACGCAGAGCCACCCTCGGCTCGCAAAGTGGTAGACGATCGGCAGGCCTTGCTGATCCTTCCTGCCGTGGGTCCACGCGCCTCCGTGGAGGTAGATCAACACCGGGCCGTTCTGCGGGCGAGATCGGTGAACGTAGAGATCGAGCTGGTTTCGGACGCCGAGGTCCCCGTACGGGATGTCAGCGATGTGGTCGACGTCGCGCCGGCGCGCCCGGAACGGAACCAGCGCCTCGTGCGCGAGAGAGACCGGTCGTTGCTCGTTCGGCGCCAGAGCAGGATCGACGTTCTGTTCGAAGTTCGCGCCCAGCCCGCGGGCGAGCGCGCGCCGGACCGCGGGACCGGCGGCGCGACCGCGGTGCGCCAACACGAGGTCGCCGAGGATCGCCGCCGCGACGAGCACGATCGCGGCGATGCCGAGCGCGGAGTCGAGCGCGCCCAACACACTGAACAGCACGAGCAGCAGCGCGTTCACGACCAGGGCTGCGCGCGGCACCTCGCACGGAAGGAGCCCGACCACCCATCCGAGCCAACCCAGCACGGGCGGACGTCGTGGCGTGAACACCGCCAGGCCGGTGGAGATCGCGCTCACTGCTGCCAGCACGAAGAAGGCGATGTTCACGGCGCCTCCGGTACCTGGGCCACGAGTTCCTCTCGCCGGCGGCTTGGCTAGCTCGTCGCCCTACTGGAAGTACTGGCTGACATCGATCGGATCCTTCTCGGTCACCACGTTCTTCCCATCGAAGCGCGAGACGTAGACGAAGTGGTTCGAGACCGAACCGAAGAAGCTGAATCCCGGCGTCGACGGCGTCCACGGTGGCGCCAAACCCATGAGATCGACGTCCTTCACTGTCTCGAGTGCTTGGACCACGGTCTCCTTCGAGAAGGTGTCGAGACCCTTGGTGGCGTTGACGAAGCCGAGCGTCGACACCCACGGGTAGAGCGAGGTCGGCTGGATCTTGTTCGGGTCGAGGATCTCCTTACCCGATGCCTTCATGTCGGCGAAGAACTGCTTGAGGCCCGGAAAGGTCTTGACGTTGCTCTGCGATGGGTAGGGGAACGACTCGGCGAGGAGCGCCCCCTTCGTGTTGTCCTTGAACTTTCGCAGCACGTCGATTGGAAAGGTGCCCGGGTGGCCTCCGAGGAGCACCGAGTAGTTGAGCTGTTTCATCGCGGCAATGAGCTGCGCGGCTGCCGTGTCGTCGATCGCCAGGACGACGGCGTCCGGATCCGAGCGCTGGATGTCGGCGACGTACGGGGCGTAGTCGGTGGAACCGGTTGCGATCGCGACGTCACCGACCACATCGACCCCGGCTTTCTTGAACGGCCCACTGATGAATGCTTTGAACCCTCCGCCGGTGGCTGCGTCGGTCCGCACGAGCACGACTTTCGTCTTCCCCCGGTCCGCGAAGCCGACCGCATCCGCCTGGTACGCGCCGACGATGCCCGTGGACAGCGGGAAGGTCAGGCTCTCAGGCGTCTCGGTGCCGGTGTTGCCGCTCCCGACGCGTGGGATCCCGGCGCTCTGCAGCACATCCGAGACGCCGGGTGGGTTGTTGTACACGAGGTCGTTGACCGTGGCGACCACACCCTCGTCGACCATCTTGCGAGCGCAGGCGACCTCACCGTTCGCATCTCCCTTCGTGTCGCAGACGACCGCCTGCATCCGGGCCCCCGTCGTGCCGAGCCCGCCACGCCGGTTGAACGCCGCGACCGCCGCCTTGAACGCTTCGCCCTGGTCGGGGTTCGCCGCGGTGGGCGACGTGATCGGAGCGATCATCCCCACTTTGACGACCGTCCCCGATGCCGCCGCGGTCGGCGCGGCGGCGCCGGCGGCGGGGAACGGCACGACGAAGAGGCCCGTGGCCACGGTCAGGAGCAGAATGACCGCCCTCGAGCCACGGACAGAACGCTGCCGCGCGTGCTCCGCCACCTTGCGTCGGATTCTCATGATTCCCCCCGGATTGGAACCCGTTCACGCTCACTGTAAACGATGTTCCCGACCTGAGGCTACCGCGACCTTCAGGCGAGAGACCGCCGTGCTGGCAAACCTTGGGCTTTTTTACGCAAACCCTGTTCCACGCAGCGGAACCCGCTTCCCGTCTTACGAGACGCGTGCTAAACGTTGTCGGCATGCCGCACTTCCCGAAGCCCGCCGAAGGCTCATGGACCGAGCACTACCCGGAGCTCGGCACCGGCGCCGTCTCCTACGAGGACTCGATCTCGCCGGAGCACTTCGAGCTGGAGCGGGAGGCGATCTTCGCGAAGACGTGGCTCAACGTCGGGCGGGTGGAGCAGATCCCGAAGGTCGGGAGCTACTTCACCAAGGAGATCGACGCCGCGCGCACGTCGATCATCGTGGTGCGGGCCGACGACGACCACGTGCGCGCGTTCCACAACATCTGCCGCCATCGCGGGAACAAACTCGTCTGGCACGACTTCCCCGGCAAAGAGGTCAGCGGCACGTGCCGCCAATTCCAGTGCAAGTACCACGGGTGGCGGTACTCGCTCGAGGGTGACCTCACGTTCGTCCAACAGGAAGACGAGTTCTTCGATCTCGACAAGGACGAGTTTGGCCTCGTGCCGGTGCGGGTGGAGACGTGGGAAGGGTTCATCTTCGTGAACCTCGACGCGACCGACACCACGCCGTTGCGCGACTACATGGGCGAGCTCGGCAAGGGCCTCGAGGGCTACCCGTTCGGCGCGATGACGCAGGTCTACAAGTACCGCGCCGACGTGCACAGCAACTGGAAGCTGTACATCGATGCGTTCGCCGAGTTCTACCACGCACCTGTCCTGCACGCGAAGCAGTACGTCTCCGACGAGTCGAGCAAGCTCATGGGATACGGGTTCGAGGCGCTCCACTACGAGCTGGACGGGCCGCACGGGATGGTGTCCTCATGGGGCGGCATGGCGCCGCCGAAGGACCCCAGCATGGTCAAACCCATCGAGCGGATCCTGCGCAGTGGCAACTTCGGCGCATGGGACCGCCCCGACATTCCTGGCCTGGATCAGCTCCCATCGGGTCTCAACCCGTCACACAGCCGGACGTGGGGCCTCGACTCGCACGTGTTCTTCCCGAACTTCATGGTGCTGGTCTGGGAGACGGGCTGGTACCTCACGTACCACTACTGGCCGATCGCCCACAACCGGCACATCTTCGAGGGCACCCTGTACTTCGCGCCGGCGAAGACCGCGCGGGACCGCATGCGCCAGGAGATGGCGGCGGTCACGTTCAAGGAGTTTGGTCTGCAGGACTGCAACACGCTCGAAGCCACGCAGACCATGCTCGAGTCACGTGCCGTCTCCCGATTTCCCCTCGGGGACCAGGAGATTCTCCTCCGGCACCTTCACCAGACCGCCCGCGCATACGTCGCGGCGTACCAGGAACAGCGCGACCCGCCGCACGTGGCGAGCCGTCGCCCGGCCTTGCCGACAGGGACGTGACCTCCGTGCCGAGCACGCTGCCCGGCGAGTTCGCCGACCTCGAACCGTTCGCCGACTGGGCACTGCCCACCGAGCGCGAACGCTACGCCAAGCGCTTGTCGAGCACGATGGACGAGTTGCAGGCGTTCTACGACGCGGCGCTTCCTCGCCTGGAGGACGCGGCGACGTACCTCGACGAGCTACCCCTGGACGCGCTGCCCGAAGACGCGACGCGCCTGCTGCTCCTCTGCTACTCGCTGATCAACGTGTCGTTCCCCATCGAAGCGTGGCACCAACAACGAGTGCCCGACAGTGGCGCGTCCACACTCGAGGTCGTCATCGAGCCCGCCATCTGAAGTGGCGGCCCAAGTATCTTTCGACATCCATTGCCAACCAACTTGCAGGGGATTGTGTTGAGGCAGCCAGCGAAGCCGGCGCTCGTGATCGACAGCGCATCATGACCGAAGTCGCCGCGGCTCGCGCCGATCAACCGGAATGGCGGCATCGGGCGGTCATGCGGAGCTTGGGCGCCGCCCATTCTCGCGCCGAGCAACAGATCGACCAGTTCCTCGTCGCCGCGTTCGAGTTGATCGACGAGCGCGGTGCGGCGGACTTCACGATCCGGGAAGTGAGCGACCGATGCAATCAGTCGATACGGCGCTTCTACCAGTACTTCGCCGGGAAGGACGAGCTGCTGCTGGCGCTCTTCGAGGTGTCCGTGCTGGAACAGGCTGATGATCTTCGTCGCGTGGTGGAGGAAGAGTCCGACGCACTCGCTCGGCTGCGCGCGTTCACGGTTCGTCTCTACGAGTGGTGCGAGCCGGCGGACACGAAGACCAAGCCGGGTAGCCACAAGTACCGCCCGATCGCCGAGTTCGCGGTGCAGCTCTCCACCGTGGACCCAACGCGTGTCGAGGCGGCGATGGAACCCATCTCCAGCATGCTCCTCGAGCTGATGGAAGACGCCGTCGCCGCCGGCGCGGTCCGCGTCTCCAGCACGAAACGAGCCGCGCTGCTCGTCAAACAAGTCGCGATGTTCAGCTGGTTTCGCAATCGTGTCATCAAGGACCCCGAGCTGCGCATCAGCTCCGATGAGATGTGGGAGTTCTGCTTACGCGGCATCGGCGCATGATTTGGCAGTTGACGAACCTGACCTGAGCGCATACGGCGTCGCGAATCCGGGCCGATCACACGGGAACCGATCACAGTCGGAAAGAGTCCGACCTCAGATGACGCCTTGAACACCATTCCCCCGTGCCGGCGTGGTCCTGAAGAAACGGATCAAATTGGTCAGGTCGGCGGTGAATCCGACCGATGTCATCGTCGTGAGCAGGACAGCTGGCTGGCTCGCTACGCCCGAGCCGAGCACCACCGACTCCGACGGCACCGACCCGTCAACGGCGGGC
>JADMIO010796661.1_pt1 | contig 11417 bp, 6 predicted proteins | sample 8958161 | NCBI WGS metagenome assembly JADMIO01 (sample SAMN16585339, study PRJNA669376) | soil metagenome | isolation source: Crop rotation soil | place: USA: Cullars Rotation, Alabama | collected 2011
TGCTGGCTCTGCCACGCGAAAACATTGGCTCACTTCCTGATGGAAAGCGACAAGCAGGAGTATCGTCGCCGCGATTTCTAGGCTGACCAGCACCACGATTGCTGTTGTGAGTGATCCGTAGACTACGCTGACCTGCGACAGGGTGGCGAAGTACCAGACAAGCATATGGCGGGTGAGCTCCCATAACAGTCCTGCCGTGATGCCACCAATCAGCGCGTGCCGTAGCGATAGGCGCCCGACAGGCACGACCATGTAGACGGACGTGAGAAGGAAGACTTCTCCGACGACGCCGAGAAGGTAAAGAAGGACGCCAGAAATTCCCCCGAGGGACCAGGTACGTCCCAGAAACTCGACCCTTTCTTTACCCAGCGCCTGAAAACTGCCGGAGACCAGCGTCACCAGCAACAAGCCAATTCCAAGGCACAGGATGTAGCAATAAGGAAGAAGCGCCGAGACGAGAAAATGGCGCCTGCGGATGGCAACGCGGTGAAAGACGATCACCGACATTGCATTCTCCAGCACCGTGAAGCCAAGTGAGCTGAAAAAGATCATCGTTACCAATAATATCCAGCCGATGACTTCGCGATGCTCGAGAAATCTCTCCAGCTCGCTCACAATTGCCTTGGATTGTCCTGGAACCAGCCACTACATGTACCGACCCAAGGTATGAAGGAGTTCCGCCTCAACGATAATGTGAGAGAGTGCTATGACAATGAGAATAAGCAGGGGCACGATGGACAGCAGGGCGTTGTAAGCAACCGCACTCGCAAAAGGAGTCCCTGGTTGGCGCGGAAGCTCTTCAGCGTCTGAATCGCGAAAGCCCACGTGTGTAGAATGCCGCCCGGAAAGCTGAGTCCGTCGGGGGTGCGCGTCGCTATGATCCGGACCGGTGTTGTGCTGGATAAGGAGGGGGGGAGCTTTGGCGAAACTTTTGCCTCCTTTCCGGTCTTTCATGGGCGGCCCTGTCGTGCGATGCGCGTCGAGATTAACATAATGCGTACGCTGGACGGTCCCAGCCAAGCAAAAACAGTGGATCAACTAAATTAACGCCTGGAGCTACGCAGGTCCAAAGCGCGTGCAAAACGTACTTTAGCTCATCGTTGCACAGTCGCTTTGCGCAGAAGGCCTTTTCGCAGTCGAGCGTTCGACGTGGGTACACAATTTCTGCGTACAAACTCACGAAATCCGCTGCCAAGGGTGACAGGCGGAATCGTTAAAGCAAGGAAGATCGCCGCAGCTCCAGCAAAAGCGCTTTTGCTGGAGCGGATGCAAGCGTAAATCCGAAGTCTTTGTTATCCATGTTTTTACGTCGTATGGTGCTGGGACGCGACTGCCAATATGGCATATAAATTGCACCCGGCGCGCGCCGGCAGTCGCATCGTTCAAACTCAAAGTTAAACAGCCTCACCAGTTGCAGGCGAGGGCCAAAAAGGCAACAACATGGTGCAGGTCAGCAGCAGCGAATTCGATTACGGCAGCGACGGCGGTGATAACAACTTGACGGAGGCGACCCAGTTTGTCGATGGATCGACTTCCCGCATCACCGCGATGCTGTACGATTGGCGAGATCGCCGGATTGCCACCGACGGCGAGATCGATTTCTACGAGCAGGTCTGCTACGACAACCTCGACCGCGTCATCCGCACCGACCGCCGTGACACCACCGCCAACGGCAATCTGATCGCTCGTTCGCGGACGTTTTACGATGATCGTGGCCGGGTCTATCAGTCCATTCGCTACGGTGTTGATCCCGCTACCGGCATCGTTGGCAACGGACTCGTGGACAATTCTTGGTTCGATGCCGCCGGCAACGTTTTGAAATCACAACCGTCGGGATCGCAAATGTTCTCGAAGAGCGTTTACGACGGCATCGGCCGAGTCGCGGTTCAATACAGCGGCTACAACCTTTCCGATTCGAGTTACGCCAACGCCAGCGAAGTGAGCAGCGACACGATCCTTGAGCAGAGCGAAACAACGTACGATGACGCCAGCAACGTGATCGAGACCATTGCTCGGCAACGCTTCCACAACGCCAGCGGCGAAGGGCCGCTCAACGGACCGACCGGCTCTCAGCCGCTGGCGCGAGTTACCTATTCCGCGAGTTGGCAGGATGGCATTGGGCGGGTGGTGGCATCGGCCGATTACGGCACCAATGGCGGCAGTGATTTGTCACGGCCCGATACCATTCCGTCGCGTTCCGACACCTGCCTGGTGACCTCCACCATTTACGATAGCACGGGCCAGGTGCAGACGACTACCGATCCGATGGGAACCGTGACGTTCTTCGCTTACGATGCCGTTGGCCGTGAGGTGCAACGCATCCTGAACTACCGAGTGTCGAGCAGTTCTTCGAGCGGCAGTTCCTCGGGCAGCAGCGGTGCGAATGATCCTTGCTCGGCTTCCGACGACACGAACGTGACCGTTTTGACCGCTTATAACGATGACGGCAACGTCCGCAGCGTTACGGCGGCGAACAGTGCCACCGGCAACCAGGTCACCCAGTACGTTTACGGCAGCACGCTCGACGACTCGGACATTGCGAGCAGTCTGTTGAAAGTCGCGGAAATCTACCCCGACTCGGAAGGAGGCGACGACCAGGTTGCATTCACCTACAGCCGCCAGGGCGAAGTGACCACCGTCACCGATCAAAACGGGACAGTCCATTCCTACGATTACGATCTGCTGGGTAGAAGAACGCAGGATCGCATCACGACGGTAGGCAGCGGCGTGGACGATGCAGTGTTGCGCATCGCCACGATCTACGAAGTGCGCGGCATGGTTGAAACCGTGACAAGTTTCGACAACGCCACTGTGGGCATGGGTTCCGTTGTGAACGAAGTGCAGATGGCCTACAATTCCTTCGGTCAGTTGACCGCCGATTACCAGGCCCATTCTGGGGCGGTGGACACGGGCACGACGCCGGTGGTCCATTACGATTACGCTGATGGCAGCACGAACACGATCCGGCCGATGACCATGATCTACCCGAATGGTCGAGAATTGAATTTCAGTTACGGCTCCGTGGGCGGCATGAACGACGCCTTGAGCCGAATCGGCAGCATCGTTGACAACGATGGCGTTTCGCAACTGGCCAATTACTCCTACCTCGGCCAATCCTCAATCGTCGAAGTCGATGAACCGCAGCCTGGGTTGGCGTACACGCTGCTCGGCCTGATCCCCGGGAACGACCCTGATTCTGGCGATCAGTACCAGGGCCTGGATCGCTTTGGCCGGGTGAAGGATTTGATTTGGACCTCTTCCGGCAACAGTTCATCCAGCAGTTCTTCGAGCGGCCCTGCCAACGTCGTCGAACGAATCCAGCACGGCTATGATCGTGCCGGCAATCGGCTGTGGCGGAAAGAGTTGGCGGATGCGAACCGGCTGCATGATGAGTTGTACAAATACGATTCGCTTTATCGCTTGAAGGACATGCAGCGGGGCACGTTGAACTCTGGCGCGAATGTTATTTCTGCCGAGAACTTCGCTCAATGCTGGGGATTGGACGCGACGGGGAATTGGCAGGATTTCCGCGAAGATGACGATGGTGATGGAAGTTGGGATTTGGTCCAGGGTCGCGTGTCGAACCCGGTGAACGAGATTTCGGCGGTCAACAACGTGGTCGGGCCGACGTGGGTGACGCCAGAGTATGATGCTGCCGGGAATATGACGACCATGCCACAGCCGGCGCGTCCGGACTCAGGGTATACCGCGACCTACGATGCGTGGAACAGGCTCGTCACGCTGTTCGCTGGCGCGAACCAAGTGGCGGGCTACGCCTATGACGGGTTGAAGCGTCGAGTCGTGAAAAAGGTGTATACGGGTGGGGTGCTGGATTCTACGCGGCATTATTTGTACTCCGCTCAATGGCAGGTCCTAGAGGAAAGGCTTGATGCCTCCACGAGTGCGGACAGGCAGTTTGTGTGGGGGCTGCGGTACGTCGATGATTTGGTGATGAGGGATCGGGGTGGTGAGCGGTTGTATGGAGTGCAGGACCCGAACTGTAATTTGACAGCGGTGGTTGGGGCGTCGGGATCGGTGGTGGAACGGTATGGGTACGAAGCGTATGGAATGGGAACGGTACTGACACCAGGGTTTGGGTTGAGGCTGGCAAGTTTGTGGGATTGGGAGGTAAGGTACGCGGGGTACAGGTGGGATCAGGAAAGTGTGCTGTATCAGGTCAGGCGTCGTCTATACGCAGCGCAGTTCGGACTCTGGTTGCAGCGTGACCCCGTGGGGTTAATTCTACCGTTGCAACTGAGCTTGTACCAGTACTGCGGAAGCAATCCTCTAGATCACAATGATCCAACGGGCCTGTTCACACCTGTGTTGATCACCTTTGCCGGTTGTGCTGGTGCCGGAGTAGCTTCTGGAATAGCCAACTCAATCAACTACTATTTTGGCTATGTAAGTGGTTGCGAGGCAATTGCAAATACGGTTTGCGACGCGCTCTCTGGCTGTTTCGTGGGATTTCTCGTTTCCATAAACCCAACTTGGGCAAAGTGTCTGTGGGGCGCTGCTGCGGGTGTCATTTCGACACTTTGCAAAACTGGTTTGCATAAACTCTGTGATCTTATCGACCAAAAATGCAAAACCCCTCCAGATTTCAGGTGTGTTGTTGCGCAACTCTTGATTCAGGGGGTATTCGGAATCATTCCATGTCTTCTTGGTAACTTAGCTGACGTGAGCCCATATATGCACTGGGATGACAAACAGGCCTATAAATTGTTCTCCACCTTGATAGTCGAGTTTCTCTCAAAGTCAGGATCTGCCGCTGCCTGCATGTTTTCTGAGCCGGGGCGCCCTTGATTATCACTATAAGAAAGAATGCATGGGGCTCCTGACTTGCTCTTAGGACACTTATCGCATTGCTTTTGCAAGGAAGGCCGGGAGATGGTTGAGGCAACTGTGGTGCGCGAACTTGACTCCTAGTGAGGTGTGCAAATGAGTTCAATACAGAGAACGTACGCTTGGTGCCGTCGACGGCCAGCCATCGCCGCTCTGATGGCGGCTGTTTCTGTGCTGCTCATCATTCAAAATGTGTTGTACCAGTGGCATATTGGCCGATTAACCTCAGAGATTAAAGCATTGCGATCACAACTTGAGCAGCAGCGGGAGACACAGCCATTTACCACACAGCAATTGGAGAAATAGGGGGAGACGTTGCCTCGCGAAAATGTCACAAGAGGTGATTCCCAGCGTGCTGCCCAAGTCGAGGTCAGGCCGGGTCGCGAACGTAGCGATGCCAGCCCAATCGCTACTCGCTTAGTTCGAGTTTCGCACATTTCTAGGCTATTTCGGATCACCGCTGTAGCAGAAAAAGAGTCGGCTTCCTTGCTCCATTTGGGTAATTTGGGAGTACCAACAACCCAATCGCCCACTGGCACGGAAGCCGACCCATGGAACTTACTCCCTCGTTCGTCGTTCTGCTACAGCAGTTCGTGCCCGTGTTCACCGCCCCCACGTTTCATACCTTTGTCCAGGTCGTGACCGGCTGGCTCCTCTCGCATCGCCATCGTTACATCACCGAGATCATCTTTGCCGGAGGCAACCTCGACAACGGCCACTGGTGCCGCTTCCATCGCTTCTTTAGCCATGCCGCCTGGGACCTCGATGGTCTGTCTCTATACTTGGCCAAATTGGTGGTCCGCGTGTTCGCTCTGGGTGGTACCTTGTCGTGGGCGGTGGACGACACTCTGTGTCGCAAACGCGGCCTGACCCTCTATGGCGCGGGCATGCACCATGATCCCCTCATCTCCAGCCGCGCCAAACCTCTCGTGAGTTGGGGACACGATTGGGTCGTCCTTTGCTTGATAATTGCTCGCCCCTTCTGGGCCCCTACCAAAGTCTTCGCCCTCCCCATCGCCATGCGTCTGTATCGCAATCGCCAGGGACTTACCAAAGGCAAAAAATCCAAAACCAAGAGCGCCAAGGCCAAGCCCGACCCCAATCACCGCACGCGGCCCCAATTGGCCCTTGAGTTGATTTCCCTGGTCGCCACCTGGTTTCCCGCTGACGACATCCTCGTCACCGGCGACTCAGCCTATGGCGGCAAGAGCATCTTGTCCCACCTGCCCAGCAACGTTCACCTCATCAGCCATGTCCATCCCAAAGGCGCGCTCTACGCTCTGCCGCCGGCGCCGTCCGGCAAGCGCAAAGGCGCGCCCCGCAAGAAGGGGACCCGCTTGCCCGGCATGACCCAATGGGCGGCTGATGCCAAGCAACCATGGACGACGCTCTCCTTCGACCAGTTCGGCCTCCATGCCGTCTTGCAGGTCAAGACCCAACAGGCCCTCTATTACAAGGCCGGCGGTCAGCGTCTCTTGACCATCGTGCTCACACATGACCGCGACGGCAAACGACCCGACCAAATGTTCTACTGCACCAAACTCGACTGGACGGCCCAGCAAATCCTGTCCACCTATGCCAATCGCTGGGCCATCGAGTGCGCCTTCGAAAACAGCAAACAGTTTTTGGGCCTCGAAGACCCCGCCAACCGCTTGCCCAAGGCCGTCCAGCGCACCGCGCCCATGGCGTTGTTGCTGTACACGCTGGTAGTAGTCTGGTTCCATCTCAGCGGTCACGGTTCCATACGCTTTCCCAAGCGTCGCTGGTATCAAGCTAAGCAAGAACCATCATTCGCTGATCTGTTGACCACCTTGCGACGCGTCAGCTGTGAAGAAATAACCCGACAGCTGCTACCCAAACAGTGTCGCCTCAAAACCTGGATCGCCCAACTCACCGAGTTTCTCTGCCGCGTCGGCTGACGACACGCGACCCGGCCATTTCCTACCCGTCCATGTATTCGACACCTTCCCGAACGGCTAAAATCTACCTGCCGCGTCGCTGAAATTGCGCGCCAAAATCTGCGAAACGCGAACTTAGTGCAGATGGCTTACAATTCTTTTGGCCAACTGATCGCCGACTACCAGGAGCACGCTGGAGCGGTAGACGTGGGGACGACGCCCGTGGTGGAGTACGGGTACGCGGATGCGAGTGCCAACACGATCAGGCCGGTGAGCATGACCTATCCGAACGGCCGAACGCTGAATTACGGGTATGGCTCTGCTGGCGGCATGAACGACGCCTTGAGCCGAATTGGCAGCCTTGTCGATAACGATGGCGTTACGCAACTGGCCAATTACTCTAATCTGGGCCAACCCAGCATCGTCGAAGTCGATGAACCCCAGCCGGGTTTGACCTACACGCTCCTCGGCCTCCGTCCCGTCGCTTGCATGGTCTTTTTTTGCGCCATCTCGGCAATCCTCTGGCTCGGCGCCTTGCTCAGTGCGCAGGACGACAAGCCGACCGGGGAGCCGAAGACACTCACCGTGGACCTGGGCGGCGGGGTGAAGATGGAATTTGTGCGCATCCCGGCGGGCAAGTTCATGATGGGCTCGCCGAAGGAGGAGAAGGAGCGAGACGATTGGGAAGTCCAGCACGAGGTGACGATCAGCAAGGCGTTCTACCTGGGCAAGTACGAGGTGACACAGGAGCAGTACGAGGCAGTAACGGGGGAGAACCCGAGTCATTTCAAGAAGGTGGACGGGGAAGACACGCGGCGGTTCCCAGTGGAGGACGTATCGTGGGAGCTGGCGGCCGCTTATTGTCGGAAGCTGACGGAGAAGGCAGGAGCAGGCCTTGGGCGGTTTGCCTTGCCGACGGAAGCACAGTGGGAGTACGCCTGCCGCGCGGGAACGACGACGCCCTATCACTTCGGGAACAAGTTAAACGGGCGGGAGGCGAACTGTAACGGCAACTTCCCGTACGGGACGATTGTCAAGGGTCGTTGGCTCAGACGGACCTGCCGGGTTGGCTCGTACGAGCCGAATGCGTGGGGCCTGTATGACATGCACGGAAACGTGTTGGAGTGGTGCAAAGATTGGCATGGCCCCTACAGTGGCGAGAAGGAGACCGACCCCACTGGGGCTGCTGACGGCTCGTACCGGGTGCTCCGGGGCGGCAACTGGGTCTACGACGCCAGGAGCTGCCGCGCGGCGTACCGCATCGCTTTCTCGCCGGGTTACCGGCGCCCCCTCTTCGGCTTTCGTGTGGCCCTCAGTTTGACGATTTCCATCAAGAAGGGAACCACTGTTTCCTCTCAGGGTGCCGGCTATTGGGTTGCAATGCGGTAGCGGGTAACGCGACAAGGTGACAATCTGGGACGGGAGTTTGGATTGGAACGGTGGATGAAGTTGAAGATGTTTAGCCGGTGGAAGAGCCTGGATTCTGGATGGAACGGCTGGCGCGATACGATTTGCCTTTGATCTTCAGGATAACTGCGCGATCGACCAGGCGGTCTAAAAAGGCCATCGCCAGCGGTGGGTCGCCCAGGTATTCGCCCCAGGCGTCGAAGTCGACGTTCGTAGCCAACGCCGTCGATTTCTTCTGATTGCGAGCATCGAGGACTTTGTAAAGCAGATTGGCCGATTCGGGATGTTCTTGGCGTTCGATGCGGTCGAAGCCGAACTCGTCAATGACCAAAAGATCATACGTAGCCAACTGCCGGATCTTTTGCGGCAAGGTCTGGTCCGCCAGCGCAGCGGCCAATTTCGTCAGGAGCACGGCGCTGGTGAAGTAGCGGACGCGGAAGCCATACACGCAAGCACAACGGCCCAGGGCTTTGAGCAAAAAGCTCTTGCCGACGCCGCTTTGCCCGACCAAGACGAGGTTGCATTTGCGGCGGATGAAGTCGCCGGTGGCCAGTTCCTCGATCTGCGGCCGCTGCACGGTGCGTTCGAAGCTCCAGTTGAATTGTTCCAGGAGGCAGACCTCGCCGAAGCCGGCGTCGTAGATACGACGCTCGACCGCGCGTTCGCGTCGCTGGTTGGCCAGGCCGCCGAGAAGACGATGAGCGAACTCCAGGTGCGACCAGCCTTCTTGCTCGGCCTGGCTCAGCAGGGCGTCAAGCGTCTGGCCCACCGGGGCGATCTTCAGGGTGTTCAGATGGTCCAGGAGCAGGCGGTGGAGGTCCGGTGGCGGCGGCGGACGGGTCGGCGGCGCTGTCGGCTGTGGTTGGCGGCGTCGTTTCGGCATGGGGTAAATCCTCGCTGAAGAAGTTGCGATAATCGGCAGCGGGACGTGGCGACAAGTGCTGGTCACCGAGCAGATCTTGGAGATGCTGCTGTTGGCGCTCGGTCCATTGTTCCAGCGCCGTTTTGGGCTGGGCCTGCCTGGCCAGAATGCGTTCCACGGCCTCGGCCGCAAAGGCGCCGTAGCGGGCCGCGCGTTCCAGGGCAGCGAGCACATCCTGGGTCGTATAAATGGCCAGCAAGGTCAGAACACGGTGCGCCTGCGCGCGGCCATAACGTTGCTGCTTGAGCAAGCCCTCATAGAAGCGCAGCGCCGCTGGACCCAGCGTGGCGAAGCGTTCCTGCAACTGCGCCTGCTGGAGCTTGCCGTCGATCTTCGGATGCTGGCCCGGCAGCACGCTCTGCTGGCCCGTACACGACCGGGCAAACAGCGAATGGCGCGTGACCTCGTGCAGGCCTGGACCGTACACGATCAGTTCGGTCTCGCTCAAACGCACCGGCAGCAGCCGGCCAATGTGGCAATACGGCACGGCGTAACGGTTGCCACGCCAGGCCACGAAGCCCTCGGCATCCACCGTGCGATACACCACGGGATCAGCCTGGAAGTCACAAGCCGGCAACGGCAAAAGCCGCGGCAATTCCTCGGCATGAAGTTGCCGCGGCGTCGCTTTCGTGGTCCCCTGCACGCGCCCATCCGCAACGTGGTCCAGCCACCAGGCCGTCACCTCGTTCAGGTGGGCCAGCGAACGGAATTCTCGCCCGCCCAGCAAGCTCTCTTGGACAAAGCGAAAATAGCGTTCTACTTTTCCCTTCGTTCTGGGAGTTCGGGGCCGACACGCGACCGGTCGAAAACCGTAATGCGTGGCGAAGGCCAAAAAGCGTGGATTGTACAGCGGCTCGCCGTCTTGCCAGCGCAGCACCACCACCTTCTGGTTGTCGTACAAACACGACGCGGCCACCCCTCCCAGGTAAGTGAAAGCGCGGATGTGCTCACGCACCGTCGTCTCGAAGTCCATACTTTCCACCCAGCGCAGATAGGCACGGCGCGAGAAGCCTAGAATGTAGCTGAACAAGTAGACGCGCCGCCGGCCCTCCTCGCTCAAGTCGAGATCGTGGACACTATAATCGGACTGTGCTTGCTGGCCGGGACCTGTCTCAAAACGCTCCACCGGCGTCCGCGGCGGCCGCGGCCGCAAAGCCCGCACCCGCCGCCACACCTGTTTGTAGCTGCCGGCAAAGCCCTGATCGCGCAACTCTTCCCAGCAACGCCGCGCCGTCAGCCGCGGATGACGCTCTAAAAGATCACGCAGCTTCGTCTCGTAGGCGTCGATGGGGCAGACACGCGGCGGCGCCGGCCGCAGTTCCGGCGGTACGTTCCCCTGGGCACGCTCCTGGCTTACCACCGCCAGTACGCGGCGCACCGCGCCGCGCGACAGACCCAACGCGCGGGCGATGTGGCGTTGCGATTGTCCTTGTTGCCAACGCTGCACGATGTCGTGACGCACTTCTTCCTTCATGCCCTTACCTCGTGCAAGAGTTCCCCGGCCAATTCCGCCACGCTCCGGCTATCGCGTGCCAGCCGCTCCAGTCCAGGCACCAGCGCCAGCCGATCACAGGCCCGCAGTTCCGCCCGGCTCCGCTGGTTCAGCCACGACTCCATCCGCGTCAGTTGGTCCAGCAATCGCGCCAGGTGTTTGCTGAAGCGATTCCCCGCTACGCTCAAACGCGGGTCCCACGCCGGGCAGATCAACTGGTTCGCTTCCACCAGGGCTTGCCGCGGCTTCGCCAGCACATATTCCTCTTGCTCCTGGGTGCAAGCGCCGTGCAGCAGACCCACCACCCCACGCACTTCCCCGCTGCTCAACCCTTCCGCCTGAATCAGCCGCAACACCCGGCTTTGCTTGCCCGCGGGCAACGACACCAACTCCCGCGCCGTCCGCGCCGACACCAGACCCAAACGCAAATCCTGTCGCACTTCCTCGACCAACTTCTCCAACAACGCCAGTCGTCGGCACACCCAACTCTTGTGACGCCCCAACAACTCCGCCACTTCCACCTGCGACAGGCCGTCGTCGCGCACCAACGCTTGCACCAGCCAGGCTTCCTCCAGCTCCACCAGCCGCTTGCCCGCCCCGTGCAGCGTCAACAGCGCCACCTTCGCCTGACGTTCGTCCGCCGCCAATACCTGGCAACGTAAATGCACCAACCCCAACGCCACAGCCGCCACCACGCGCTTGAACCCGTCCAGCACTTCCAGCGTCTCTTCCCGCCAGCACACCAGCGGCGTGATCTGCCCGTGTCGCCGCAGCGACTGCACCATGTCCCGCTCACCGGCTTGTCGCTTTCCATCAGGAAGTGAGCCAATGTTTTCGCGTGGCAGAGCCAGCA
>JADMIO010957548.1_pt1 | contig 11416 bp, 9 predicted proteins | sample 8958161 | NCBI WGS metagenome assembly JADMIO01 (sample SAMN16585339, study PRJNA669376) | soil metagenome | isolation source: Crop rotation soil | place: USA: Cullars Rotation, Alabama | collected 2011
CGCGACAACTTGTCCACGTGGAATTCTAAGCTTAGGATCCCAATGTGCTGGAAAGCCAGCGCGCATTCACCGCCGTCCTGTACCGAAATAGGGAGGGGTTCCAGTGGCTGGCCGACTTCGACCGAGGGCTGGAGCATAAGTCACCCTTGCCCTCGCCGCGCGCCGCGCGGCGGCGGTGGGAGTAGGATCCCGCCACACCCTCGCGGCGCGCTCCTGCCGTTGCTTGGTCGACCCTCGGGGTGATAGCCTATGGTGATGGGAAAGCGTGAAGCCTTGGCAGAAGCACTGGCGGCTGCGATCGTGGAAGGGGACTCCAAACGGGTGGAGCGTCTGCTCGACTCTGGAGCGGACGTGAATCTCAAATCCGAGCGTGCCGCAGCACCGTTGCTCAACGCTATCCTCCATGAGCGCCCGGATGTTTTCGAGCTCCTGATCGCTCGCGGAGCAAAGGTGAAGGTGCTGCACGGCAAGTTCAACCTGCTCCTCACGCTCGCGTCGAGAAAGGGCAAAGGGTTGCGGTTCGTGCATCGACTCGCTGAACTCGGTGTCGATCCCAACTTCATCGGCGACGACACTACACCCGTACTTCACGCGGTGCGTGTAAGCAACCATCGCTTCCTCGAGAGGCTCCTCGAGTTGCCATCGCTGGACACCCGCTCGAAGCACTATGAGACGGCGATCGCTTGGGCGAAGAACACAAAACAACCCTCGGTTGTTGCGAAGCTGCTTGCCAGGCAGAAGAGCGGCGGCGTCGCAAATTCGTCGAAGGCTTCGAGCAAGGCAAAGAAGACGGCGAAGTCCACGAAGATGCCCGCGCCTCGACCCGGATTGGCAGCGAAGAGGACGACGGCCAAGGCTTCGAGCACGCCGAAGAAGACGACGAAGGCTGCGAAGAAGACTGCGCCTCGACCCGGATTGGCAGCGAAGAGGACGACGGCCAAGGTTTCACCGTCGAGAAGGCGCACAGCCGCCAAATCGACGAGCCGGTAGACATCTTGAACGAATCCAGCGATCCCGCGAGCTGATCCCGCGCTGAAGCGGGGGCGCTTTCGCTGGCGCATCGAGAGGGCCGCGCGGGAGAGGGCCACCGCTACCGCTTCGGTCGCCGAGGTGATCGACGAACCGAGCTGAGCACCGCGCCGCCGAGGACAGACTATTTCCGGAAATCCGAGCTCAAGGCGGCGCGATTCAACCTCGTATCGCAGCGCTCTTACCGCGGCATCGACGCCCGGCCGCGCGTCCCCTTGCTCCCGCGCGCCTGGGTCGCGCTCTTCTGCGAGGTGGCCCCGCGCTTGGCCTGCGGGGGGGTTGCCATGGGCATGGAGCTCCGGGCGCCGCGGCGCTGCGGGGCGGCCGTGCGCTTGGTCCCGGTCGCGAGCTTGATCCCGGCCGCGTGCTTGGTCCCGGCGCGCTTGGTCCCGGCGCGCTTGGTCCCGGCACGCTTGGTCCCGGCGGCGCGCTGCATCCCGGCGGCGCGCTGCGCCCCGGCCTGCTTCTTCGCGCGGGCGGGCGCGGCGCGCTTCTTCGCGGTCACCTTCACGCGCGTGCTTCGGCCGCGCTTGCCCAGCGAAGGAGCGTTCTGGGCGAGCGAGTTGGAGAGCACACGGCGGAACGTCTCCGACACCTGTTCGAAGCGCACCACCAGCCGCTCCCCCATCTGCGCAAGACGCTCAGGGCCGAGCGCGGCCTCCGCCCGGGGGAGGATCTCACGCTCCTCGCGATCGATGTGGAGCTTCACCAGCTCCTCGAGCACCGTGGCCTTGGCCTCGAAGGAGCCGTGCGAGGGCGGCGTCGAGAGCAGCTGCGCGAGCAGATAACTGGCCAGGCTGTGCTCGACGAGGGCCTTCTCGACCTCGCGACGCGCCGCGTCCTTCACGGCCGGGTAAAACATCTCCTCCTCGATGGCGGAGTGGGCGACAAGACACCGCGCCAGCTGCTCGAGGACGATCTTCCGGTCGTCTTCGTCGACACGGTCGAGCTGGTCGAAGAGCTGGTCGAGCTCACGGTGCTGTCGGATGAGCAGGTCGGTCGCCTTCATGGGTCGGGGCTCCAAAGGTTGATTTGTAATTCACGGCGCGCCTGCGCCGGACGTGCCGCACTTTGCGCGATTCGTGCCAAGCAGCGGAGGTCGCTCCCCCCGCGCTCGCGGGCGCGCTGTGCCCACGCGCTCCCACGGATCGAGGTCGCCGCGGGCCGACGTGGTACGCCGTTGCGCACTTTGCCGGTTGCAGGGGGCATCCTCCGCGCGGATGCTGGCCCCCGCGCGATGAAGCCTGAGCATGGACCGCACCGCGACGGAAGGCCGCAGCTCACATGGCCCACGAAGCGAGCGCCCCCCGTCGCGCAGCTCCCCCTGGCCGCGCTCACGGTCGTGGAGCAGCACGGGGCCGGACGGCCGGACGTCTTCCGCAACAAGCTGATCCGCGCCGACAACCGCCTGGCCATGCGCGCCCTCGCCCGCGACTTCGCCGGCCAGGTGGACCTCGTCTACATCGACCCGCCCTTCGCCACGGGCGGCTTGTTCTCGGCGAAGACCTCGGGCGAAGAGGTCCCCGCCTACAGCGACCGCTGGCAGGACGGGCTCGGAGACTACCTCTCCACCATGCTGGAGCAGCTCCAGCTGCTCCACGCCCTGCTCTCGCCCCGGGGCACGGTGTTCCTGCACTGCGACTGGCACGTCAGCCACTACCTCCGCTGCCTGCTCGACGAGGTGTTCGGCCCCGAGGCCTTCAAGAACGAGATTGTCTGGCGCTACCGCCGCTGGCCGGCGAAGACCCGGGCGTTCCAGCGGATGCACGATGTCCTCTTCTGGTACGCGCGCTCGCCCAGCTTCGAGCACGCCTGGACGCCGCTCTATGAAGAGCTCGCCGCGAGCACGCGCGCGACGTGGGGGACGAAACGCCAGGTGGCCGATTTCTCGTCCGGGCGCCGCAAGCCGAGCCAGACGGACGAGGACACGCTCGGCGCGCCGATGGCCGACGTCTGGGACATCGGCATCATCGCGCCCATCGCCCACGAGCGGGTGGGTTACCCGACGCAGAAGCCGGAGGCGCTGCTCCGCCGCGTCATCGAGGCGGCGTCGAGGCCGGGCGATCTGGTGGCGGATCTGTTCGCCGGCTCGGGGACGACGCTCGCGGTGGCCGAGAAGCTCGGGCGCCGCTGGATCGGCTGCGACAACGGGCGCGTCGCCGTCCACACCGCGAAGAAGAGGCTGCTCGCGCTGCCCGACGCGGCGCCGTTCGATCTGCTCGCGCCGGAGGGCGAGGCGCCGGAGGTGTTCGATGCTCCGATCGCTGTCGAGCAGGATGGTCCGCTCGGGGTGCGGCTCCGTCTGTCCGGCAAGGCCCCCGTCGACTACTGGGCGATCGATTGGGACCACGATGGCCGCGTGTTTCGCGCCGGCTGGCACGCGGCGCGGACGAAGCGGAGCACCGCTCCCCTCGAAGCGGCGCACACTTATGCGCACCCGGGGCCGCGGCGCATCGCCGTACAGCTCGTCGATCCGGCCGGCGCCGAGCGTCGGGCGGTGCTTCCAAAATTCACCGCGACGGAAATTCGTCGTTGTCACGGGAAGAAACCTGGGAGATCGTACTAGCGCAAGCAGGATTTCCCGAACCTCGCGGGGAACGATTGTCGCAACACCCAGCCCTGGATAAGCTCGAACCCCTCCGATGGCTCGCCTGATTCTGCAGACCGCCGAGGGCCAGCAGGCGATCGACCTTCGCCCGGTGAACTCCCTCGGGCGTCATCCGAACAACTCGATCCAGCTCCTCGACAAGATCGTGTCGAAGGAGCACTGCATCATCGAGCACCGCACGGATCACTGGGTGCTGCGCGATCTGGGCAGCCTGAACGGGACGTTCGTCAACAACGAGCGCGTCCGGGGCGAGGCGCCGCTCAAGCACAACGACGAGATCTCGCTCGGCGCGACCAAGGGGCGGTTCGAGGAGGGCGGGCCGCCGATCGCGGTGCCCGGGCCGACGGCGCCGCAGCCGCAGGGGCAGCCGTGGTCGCCGCAGGCGCAGCAGTCGCCGGCGGCGTCGCCGCTCGCGCAGTCCGCGCACGTGATGCCGACCCCTGCGTTCCCGAAGCCACCGCCCGTGCCGAGCCAGCCGGTGGCCACGCCGCAGGCTCCGCCCGCCAACTACAACTACCAGCGCCCGCCGATGGTGGCGCCGTCGCCGCAGGGCCCGCTGCCGCCCTCGGCGCAGCAGCAGCAACGCCCGCCGCCGTACGCGGCGCAGCCGCCGCAGCCCGGCTACCCGCAGCCGCCCATGCCAGGGGGCACGGCGCCGCTCCGCCCGCCCACCGGGCCGGTCTCCCCGGTGCGCACCGGGCCGCCGGGGCACTTCGTGGCCCAGGGCACACGGATCGACCTCAACGATCAAGCCCGCCACATCGCCGGGCAGATCGCCGCCGGCGAAAAGGGCTTCCTCGCCTTCGAGCGCATCCAGACCGACATGAACCAGCTCCGCGCCGACTACGAGCGGCTGCGGCTGTCGCACGAGCTCTCGCGCGAGATCGCCGCCGAGCGCGACACCACCAAGCTCCTGGAGAAGATCCTGGTCAGCGTGTTCAAGTTCATCCGCGCCGACCGCGGGGTGATCTTCCTCCGCGACGAGAACAACGAGCTCACCCCGCGGGCGATGCAGCGCCGCGACGGCACGACGGCGCCGATCAGCGTCTCGTCGACGATCCTGGACCACGTGGTGAAGGAGCGCGCCGCGGTGCTCACCCACGACGCCGCGATGGATTTCGCCAACTCCAAGGGCAAGAGCATGATCCTGAACCGGATCAGCTCGGCCATGGTGGCGCCGCTGCTGCACGGCGACGAGGTGCTCGGCGTGCTCTGGCTGGACTCGGAGACGCTCGCCCAGTTCCAGCCCAAGGATCTGGAGCTGGTGACGGCGATCGCCAACCAGGCGGCGATGTTCATCGAGATCAACATCCTCGGCAAGCAGGTCGAGAACGAGATCGTGACGCGCGAGCGCTTCAGCCGGCTGCTGTCGCCGAACATCGCCGAGCGGGTGATCAGCGGCCAGCTCGAGGTGAAGCCGGGCGGGCAGCGGGTGGAGCAGTGCACGGTGTTCAACAGCGACATCCGCGGCTTCACCGCGATGAGCGAGAGCACGAGCCCGGAGGAGCTGGTCGTGATGCTGAACGACTACTTCGAGGCGATGGTCGACACGATCTTCAAGTACGAGGGCACGCTCGACAAGTTCATGGGCGACGGCATCATGGCGATCTTCGGCGCCCCGGTGGCCCACCCCGACGACGCGATCCGCTCGGTGCAGTGCGCGCTGGAGATGGGCGAGGTGCTGGGCGAGTTCAACCGCCGCCGCCTGGAGAAGGACCAGGCGCCGCTCGCGGTGGGCATCGGCATCCACACCGGGCCGCTGGTCGCGGGGTACATCGGCAGCTCGAAGGCGCTGAGCTACACGGTGATCGGCGACGTGGCGAACACGTCGGCGCGGCTCTGCTCGGTGGCGCTGGCGGGGCAGATCGTGATCAGCGAGATGACCCAGGAGTGCCTGGGCGGGCGGTTCGAGCTGGAGGAGCTGTCCCCGGCGAAGGTGAAGGGAAAGGTCGCGCCGCTGCGGGTCTTCAACGTGCTTCGCTCTCGTCCTTCCTTCTCGGTGCCGGCGCAGATCTTCGGCTCCGAGCCAACGAGCGTATCGTAGCGGCGCGTGGCAGCGTTCGTCCTCCCCTTCGAGAAGCCGGTCGTCGACCTCGTCGCGAAGGTGAAGGAGCTGCGCGCGCTCGCCGCGGCCGATCGGCGCTTCGAGCCGGAGCTTATGCGGCTGGAGGAGAAGACGTCGCGCCTCGCCCGCGAGATCTTCGCGAACCTGACGCCGATGCAGAAGGTGCAGCTGTCGCGCCACGCCAACCGGCCCTACACGCTCGACTACACCAAGCGGCTGTTCGCGAGCTTCGAGGAGCTGCGGGGCGATCGGCGGTTCGCGGACGACGCGGCCATCGTCGCCGGGATGGCGAGCTACCGCGGCCGCAGCGTGGTGGTGGTGGGCCACCAGAAGGGGCGCGGGACCAAGGAGAACCTGAAGCGCAACTTCGGGATGCCGCACCCCGAGGGGTACCGGAAGGCGATCCGGGTGTACGAGCTGGCCGACAAGTTCGGGCTGCCGATCCTGACGTTCATCGATACGCCCGGCGCATACCCGGGGATCGGCGCGGAGGAGCGCGGGCAGAGCGAGGCGATCGGCGCGGCGCTGGCGGCGATGGCGCGGGTGAGCGTGCCCATCGTGGCGTCGATCATCGGCGAGGGCGGCTCCGGCGGGGCGCTGGCGCTCGGGGTGGCGAACCGGGTGCTGGTGCTGGAGTTCGGCTGCTACTCGGTGATCTCGCCCGAGGGCTGCGCGGCGATCCTGTGGAAGGACGGCACGCGCGCCGACGAGGCGGCGGCCCAGCTCCGGATCACGGCGCCGGATCTGCTGCAGCTCGGGGTGGTCGACGGCATCGTGGAGGAGCCGACCGGGGGCGCGCACCAGGATCACGACGACGCGGCAATCCGGCTGGATCGGGAGATCTGGTCGCAGCTGTGCTCCCTCGACGGGCTGTCCCCCGAGGAGCTGGTGGAGGACCGCTACCGGCGCTTCCGGAAGCTGGGAGCGTTCGTGGCGTAAATCGGGCACCTGGCAGCCGGGCGCCTGGGACGCTATAGCCGGGGGCAGGCATGGATCCGGGCAAGTTGATGAAGACCGTGCTCGCCTTGAGCTCGGGCGTGGCCGCGTTCGCGACCATCGCCTGGGTGCAGGGCAAGTTCGACGGCGCGGATCGCAAGGCGGCGCTCGCCATCGTCCAGGAGTACCGCTCGAAGCAGGGGACGAGCATCCCGGAGGCGCTCGGCGCCCGCTACCCCGGCAAGACGCCGGTGTGGTCCGTGAAGACCACCTCGGCGTGCATGCAGCACGAGCGCGTCGAGGCGCTGGTCGGCGACGACGCGGTGCTGTTCGACGTCGACATCAACGGCCCCTCGATCCACCCCGGCAACCCGGAGGGGATGGCGGTGATCGAGGCCCTCGACAAGCCCGCACCCTCGGCTGGCAAGCCATGACGATCCCGGTCGCGCTGATCGGCTGCGGCGCCTGGGGGCAGAACCTGCTCCGCGTGCTCCAGCAGAGCCCGCGCGCCGAGGTCGTCGCCGTCGCGGACGTCCACCCGCTCGCCCGGGCCCGCGCCGCGAAGATCGCTCCGGGCTCCGCGGTGGTGGCCTCGCTCGAGGAGGCGCTCGGGCGCGGGGCCCGCGCGGTGGCGATCGCGACGCCGGCGCACACCCACGCGGCGCTGGTGCTCGCCGCGCTCGACGCCGGCGCCGATGTGTTCGTGGAGAAGCCTCTGGCGATGACCGCGGCCGACGCGGATCGCTGCGCGCGGCGCGCCGAGGCGCTCGGGCGCATCGGGATGGTGGGGCACCTGCTCTGCTACCACCCCACGGTGGCGCGGCTCCTCACGCTCGTGCACGACGGAGCGCTCGGACCGATCGAGCACGTGGAGGCCGCGCGCCGCTCCGTCAACGGCGATCGCTCGGCGGCGGCGCTGTGGACGCTCGGGCCGCACGATCTCTCGGTGCTCCACGCCGTGGATCCAGGCCCGATCCGCGCGATCGACGCGACCGGGCCGGCGAGCGGCGACGAGGCGCTCGTGGAGCTCTCGCTCGAGTCAGGGGTGTCGGCCCGGATCGCGCTGGCGCGGGCGCACACGGTGAAGGAGCGGCGAATCACCGTGATCGGCCGCGATGGAGCGGCGGTGTTCGACGACGTGCGGGCGCCCGATCGGGTGCTGCTCGGCCACGCCGCGCGACGGCGGCGGGGGATGGAGATCGCCTCGACCGGCGAGATCACGGTGACCTGGCGCGAGCCCTTGGCGCTGGAGATGGAGCACTTCCTGCGCTGCGTCGAGGAGCGCGAGCCGCCCCGGACACCGCTGGGCGATGGGGCGCTCGTGGTACGGGCGCTCGCGCGGGCCGAGAGCGCGATGGCGAGGCGGACCGAAGGCGCGGACGCGGTGCTCTGGGAGCCCTTGGCAGCGCGGTCGTGGTGAGGTGACGTTCACTTCGCGGGGAGCGCGCCCGCGGAGATCCTCCGCAGCGCGACGGCGCAGACGGCGACGATCGTGATCTCGGCGATCATCCAGAACCACTGCAGCGTGTCCGGGTGCCCGTCGAGCACGAACCCGGTGGCGCGCGCGATGCCGATGCCCGCCATCGAGGTCAGGAGCAAGCCAAGGACGACGCGGCGCTTGGGCGAGAGCGCGGGCAGCCATGCGACGAACGCGCCGAAGCCGGCGACTGCGCCGCCCCAGGTCGCGCGCAGGTTGATCATCTGGGAGCTCGTCGCATGGGGGCGCCCGAGGGCTTCGGCCACCACGAGGGGCGAGAACATCAAGTAGACGCCGGCCGCGACCAGGACAAGGCCGACGATGAGCTGCAAGGTGCGGCGGGACATGGCGGGAAATCCTCCTTCGAGACGGTCAGCGTAGAGTGCGAACAGCCGTCGCGATGCGCTCCACCCAGGCGCGTTCGGCCTCGAGCAACGGCGGATCACGATCGATTCGCACCGGCAGCGGGCGCGCTCGAGCGCGGCCCTGGCCCCGAAGCCAGGCCGACGCAATCTCCCCCACGCTGCCGCCCATCCCGAGAAAGAGCGCAAAAAGATCCGGGCCCACCGCGCGCCGCGGCGCAGGCCGCACCTCGAGCTCCGCCCCTCCACCGAGCGTCGCCGTGAATCCAGCGACCAGGTGATCCACCGGATCCTCCCAGGGATCCGGCGCGCCGCGCGCTCCCTCTGCGATCCACGCAGCCACCGTGGTGCTCTCCGGAGGCGCCCCTTCGCCGAGGCCGAGCGTCAGCCCCTCGCGCGCGAGCGCACGCTCCACCTCGGCGAGCGTGGCGCGCCCGCTCGCGTGCACGAGCTGCGAGATGCGATCCACCACCGGCGCGGAGGGCGGGCTCGCCACCGCGCGCAGCGCCGGAGGATCGCGTGGCAGGAGGTTCCCCGGGTTCATGATCCCCGCCGGATCCAGCATCCCGCGCAGCGCATGAACCACGTTGACGCCGAAGCCGAGCTCCGCCCCGAGCTTCGGCGCCTTGCTGCGGCCGACCCCGTGGTGGTGCGAGAGCGTCCCGCCGGCGCCGATCGCGGCGTCGAGCGCGGCCCGCCAGGCCGCGTCGTACTTCGCCTCGGCCTCGGCCGGCGTGGGCGCGGCGCCCGCAAAGGTGAAGTAAATGCTGCACCCGTCCGGGTACGCGTGCGACAGGTGCGCCATCACGAAGACGTGGCGGCCAAGCGCCGCGCGCACGCTGTCGTAGAGCGCGTCGAGCCGCGACCACGTCGCCGCCACCTCCATGGTGTCGCTGAAGGCGCCCGCCATGAAGACCGGCGCCTGCCGGTAGCTGACCCCGTAGCGGTGCGCGAGCCAGTGGCGCGCCGGCTCCTCGCCGAGCGGCTCTGCGTTGTAGCGGAGCGCGATCGCCGACGCGCGATCCAGATCGGCGGCGCCCTCGCCGGCGGCCCCTTCGAAGATCAGCACCAGGCGCGAGCCCTTGAGCACGCGCGTGCCCAGCAGATCGACCGCTTCGTTCAGGAGGCGTGGGGCGCGCAGCATGCCCCGCAGCACGGAGGCGCCCGCGCCGGGAGCGTGGGGGCCGTGGTGCTCGCCGGCCTCGGGCTTCTTGCGGCGGGCGCGGCGGACGGAGCCCATCCTGGCGATGAACGAGTCGAACGGATCGTAGAGCCGCGCCACCGCAGGGCGGAGCCCGGCCTGGAACATCTCGCGCATCGCCGACCACCCGGCCTCGATCGAGGGGAACGCGAACGCCCCGAACGCGCGCGCCTCGGGGACACGGTGGAGGCGGAGCGTGGCCGCCGTGATCACGCCGAGCACGCCTTCGCTGCCGATCAGGAGCGGGATCAGATCCGGCCCGTGCACACGGCGCTCGAGGCGCACCACCTCGCCGCGGCCGACGACGCACTCCAGCGCGGAGACCATGTCCTCGATCTTCCCGTAGCGGCCCGAGCACTGGCCCGCGCCGCGCGCCGCCACCCAGCCGCCCACCGTGGAGCAGAGGATCGACGACGGGAAATGGCCCGCCGAAAAGCCCTTGGCGTTGAGCTCCTCCTCGAGGCGAATGCCGAGCGCGCCGGCCTCGACCTCGAGCACCGGCGCCTCGACGTCGAGCTTGCGCCAGCGGGTGAGGCGCTTCAGATCGAGCACCACGACGCGCGGATCCGGCAGGATACCGCCGCACACGCCCGAGCCCGCGCCGAACGGAACCAGGGGCACGCCCTCATCGGCGCAGAAGCGCACCACGGCGGCGACCTCCGCGGTGGTGCGCGGCCAGACCACGAGCCCGGGCCGGTGCTCGGCGATGCGCCCCTCGGAGACGGCGAGGTGATGGCGAGGCCAGAGATCGCGCGCATACGCGATGCGATCGACCGCAGCGTCGCTCTTCAGGATGTCGGGGAGCGCCTTGCCGAGGGCCTCTGCGAGCACCATCGGCAAAGGCTTACTCGCGCTCGGCGCGCTCGGCGAGCACGATGATCCGCGGGGATTCAGAGCCGAAGAACACACCCGGGTGGGCCTGGTGCCCCGAGACCTCGAGCACCTTGAAGCCGCACTCGTGCAGCATCTTGCCGAGCTCGTGCAAGGCGTAGAGCCGGATCGCGTAGTCGACCTCGCGCGAGCGGCCGTCGTCGAACATCACCGTGCGCTTGACGCGCAGGCGGCTGGTGAAGAAGTCGACGAACATCTCATCCATGCACACGCAGCCCTCGCCCTCGAACCACACCAGGCTCGGCTGGCGCGGGGCCACGTAGTCGTGGTTGATCACGTCGAGCAGGAGCAGGCCGCCCTTGCGCAGCGCGCGGCGGATACGCAGGAGCACGTTGACGTTCTTGTCGTCGTCGAAATAGCCAAAGCTCGTCGACCAGCAGTAGACGCCGTCGAACGTCTCCTCGAAGGCCATCTCGCGCATGTCGCCCTGGAGGAAGTTGAGCTTCTGGCCGCGGTCCTGGGCCTCGTCGGCGGCGCGCGCGAGCATCGCCAGCGAGAGATCGTAGCCGACGACGCTGTAGCCTCGGCTCGCCAGCTCGACCGCGTGCATGCCGGCCCCGCAGGCGAGATCGAGGATCACCGCGCCCTTCTCGAGGCCGAGGCGATCTTCGATGAAGTCGCACTCCTTGCGCACGATCTTCGGCTCGAGGCGATCCATGGTGCGGAGGTAGTCGTCGCCGAACAGCTCCTCCCACCAGGCCTTCTGCCGCTTGCGAGCAGGCTCGGGGAGCGGCGTGGGCGGCGCGGCCGCGGGGGCGGCAGCGGGCGCAGCGACCGGCGCGGCGGGCGGCGGCGATCCGATCGGCGGCGCGGGCGGCGGCGACCCGATCGGCGGCGCGGGCGGCGG
>JADMIO011047645.1_pt1 | contig 11416 bp, 7 predicted proteins | sample 8958161 | NCBI WGS metagenome assembly JADMIO01 (sample SAMN16585339, study PRJNA669376) | soil metagenome | isolation source: Crop rotation soil | place: USA: Cullars Rotation, Alabama | collected 2011
CGCCGGCATTCAGCGCCCAGATAAAATTTCCGGTTGCATCCAGCTTCTGGATAAATACATCTTTACCTCCTGAATTGGAAGCAATGTTGTGCACGCCGGCACCCGGATCAAAGTCGGCAACATCTGAAAAGTAGCCCGTGGTGTATACATGCTCTGTTGCATCGGTGGTAATGGCAAATCCGCGGTCCTCGAATACACTGCCTATCTGTTTCGCCCAAACAAAATTTCCGGCAGCATCGAGTTTCTGAACATAAGCATCCCAGTATGGTCCCCCGGTACAGGATAAATTAAAATTGCCGCCTCCCGGGTTAAAATCCACAGTTACCTGGAATGTACCCGTGGAGTAAACATTTCCCGAATTGCTCACCGTAATGCCGTTGCCTTCATCGAGGCCGGTGCTGCCCATTTTTTTCGACCACAGCAGGTTTCCTGCCGGAGAGATCTTCAGGATAAAAATGTCAGTCTGCCCCGAGGAATTTAAATTGGCGATGCCGTTTACATTGCCGGTGAAATATCCTGTAACATGGACATTTGATGCAGAATCAAGCGCAAGGGAATTGCCATGGTCGTCCATGCTTCCTCCCAACCGGTTTGCCCATACAAAATTTCCGGAGGCATCCAGCTTCATTACAAATACATCCACGGTTCCGGCTGATGAAAGACTGGCAGTTCCCGGACCAGGATCGAAATCAACAGTGGAGGTGAACATGCCGGTGAGATAAACTCCTGCACCATCGGTAGCTATGGACAGGCCGCGGTCATCGCCTGCTGATCCCACTTTTTTTGCCCAAAGAAAAACGCCTGCTGAATCAAGCTTCTGCATGTAGATGTCCCAACTTCCGGCTGAAGTGAGATTGAACACACCGGGACCCGGATCAAAATCTGCCGTGTTTGCAAACAATCCTGTTGAATAAACATTGCCGGCATTGTCAACAGCAATGGACTGACCGAAATCAACACCGCTGCCACCCATGCTTCTGGCCCATTCCAGGTTTTGCGCTGAAGCAACCGTGGCAACAGCCATGAAAACGAAAGTGTAAATATTTTTCATTTTACCGAAAATATTATCAACTAAAAATAAGGAAATAAATGATACTGTTAATCCATCACTGCAATTCTTTTTATGATCCGTTTTTCACCATCGGTAATCACTCCCAGGTAAAGACCCGTTTCGAGCCCGGCTATATCAACACGTACGTTCCAGTGAGGTAACTGCACGGTGAAAACGCTTCTCCCATTGACATCAACTATTTCGAACTTTCCTCCACGATCATGCGTTCCTGATGAAACAATTTCCAGCTGATGATCAGTTACCGGGTTGGGGTGTATGTTAAACAGCGCCGCATCATCGTGTTCACTTACCGATGTTGCAGGACACACGGTCAGCGAAACATCATCAATAAATACATACGACTGGTCGTAGACTCCTGAGGTATTCACCATGGTCGTGGTGGTGGTGGCGTCATTATTAAAATTACCGATGATCAGGTAACTTTCATTCCCTGTGGCTGTATAGTTGCCGGATAAGAGCAACCAGCTTAAGGTGTCGGTTGTAAATCCGGTTAAATTGATTTGCGGGGTATAAGGCAATGGTAAAAAGTTGGGGATCCCCGAAATGGGACTGCTTAAGAAATAGACTCCAATCGGATCAGATGCATATTTATATTTGTTGGCCAGGTTTACATACATCTCAAAATGATAACAACCGGGCTGCAGGGTGTCGGTTAACGGAACCTGTATATACTCCCTGAAGAGGGTAAACATATCCCATAAAATAATCCCGCAATAAGCGTTACCGGTGTGTGCCTGCTGATAACCGAAAATATTATCAGGCACGGTAACCAGGGAAGCCGCTGTTGCGCAACTGTTGAAATAGTCAGGTGATCCTCCTGATCCGGGCCATACTGCCGGATTTGTCCAGAACAAAACACAATCAATCTGTGTGTAGTACGTCGGGCAGCCTGAATATAATTCGAAGCTTCCGTTTGGAACCAGGTTTTGTGCGGAGGAGTTTATGCAGCAAAATAAAAGAGCCAGATAAAGCAGGGGTCTCTTCATGTGGGTGCTTTTTAATATTTCCCTGAATATAGCAGCACTTAAAAATCGCACCAAATAAAAGCTGCCGGAAAAGAAAAAATTAAAGTTGAAAAGGCATTAGTTGATGCCAGGAAGAATTTATTGATCCATGGTCAAAAAATCCGATCTTTAAAAAATCAACTTTTTTCTTAGAGCCTTCCACGGGACTTGAACCCGCGACCTGCTGATTACGAATCAGCTGCTCTACCAGCTGAGCTAAGAAGGCTTGATTCCCGGAACTGCCGGGCTACTGATTTACGTGTTAAAAATAAAGAAGTTTACTTCCAACTCAAAATAATTTGCGTATGGAGGCAGCAGGAGTCAATGCCAACCTTTCCGCATCAACCTGTTCAAGGAGATTGATCCCCGGTTTTTTCCCCGGTTCGAGGCTGCCGAATTTTTTTTCGATATTAAAAAACCTGGCGCCGTTGATCGTGGCCCAACGCAACAGCTCATCCAGGGAAATTTCCTGATCATGCGCTGAAATGGTTTTCAATTCATCAAGCACCGATAAGCCATCATTGGATGCCAGGCTGTCGGTGCCTGTAAGGATCCTGGACGACTGACCGGAGAAATTTTTAAAATCAGGAAGCCTGCTTTCAATATACAAATTGGCTCGCGGACAAAAACACCAGTACAATCCGCCTGAATATTTTACGGCCCATGCAACGTCGGCTGCAGCGGTGTACGTATTATGCACGAGCATGATGCGGCTGCAGCGTGACAGGCGCGGCAGGATGGTGAGCAAGGCGTTATTGCCCGAAAGTTCAATATAGTCCAAATTGATTCCTGCATCGTTAAAGAAATCATATAAGGGTCCCGTTCTGCTGATGAACATTTCATTTTCTCCCTCGCTTTCCTGGTTGTGCATGCTCAGCGGAGAATTGTTTTCATAAACGAAGTTATCCAGCAGCTCAAACAGCCTTTCTGAAACTGTATACGGTGCATGCGGAACGAGTGAAGCCGTATGTCCTTCAGGCTGCGTACGCTTCAGCTCATCAAGAAGCGTTATCCCTTTTTTAAAAACTTCATCAGCACTTTCATCGCCCAGATCAAACAATTCGATGAAAGTATGATAAAGGAGCCTGTTTTTTGATTTCTGATTAAATGAATGATTTGTGTTTGCTATATCTCCGACTGCCACAATGCCGTTGGCGATCATTTCATCTTCAGCTGCTTCCATCGCAGCCATGACTTCTTCGGTTGAAAATTTATTTCTCGTAGTCAAAATCCCTTTAATAAATCCGCTCATTCCGGCATTTTCCGGTATCTGTCCTTTTAAATGCGAAAGCTCCAGATGGCAGTGGCTGTTGATGAATCCGGGACAGATAAAACCGTTTAGTTTACGGATGCTGCCGTTTTCAGGCGATAGGTCTGTTTGAGGATCTATCACTTCCACCACAGTACCGTCATCCTCCACCCTGATGATGCCATTTTTTACCGGCGGGGAGGTGATGGGGAATATATAATCGGACTGTAGGAGGTGCATGATGCAAGATTAATCATAATTAGTTCAAGGTTCAAAGTTCAGGGTTCAAAGTTTTTTTATGTAACGGGGATATTATTAGAAAACAGGCGTTTTTGCTTTGTGCGGACTGCAGTCCCGTCATCCGGTCGCGGGAGCTCCCTCCTGCCGGGTTTAGCTTTGTAACGCCGGCATTTCATAGCGCGCAATTGTCTGAACTGTGATTCATATGATTTATTTGATTTTTATGATTGTAAAAACACGATGGGCCACAAAGGACCTGAATGCAAAACCCTATAACACATTACTCATAAAACATAAACTATTCACTATCTTTGATCCGTGGAAACACCCCTAAATCCCCTGAAGGGGACTTTTTTCTTGTAATGAATAATGCAGTTTCTGAAAATGTTGTTTGGTAAGCATGCTGATGCTTCCTGCTATCAGGCAGTTTGAGTCATTACCATTTTAAACCCTATCTTTACGCCGTGGAAACAACTGTAAAACAGGATATACGTAAGCTCAGCCTGCAGGAGCTTGAAACATTTTTTGAAGCAAACGGAGAAAAAAAATTCAGGGCTAAACAGGTTTATGAATGGCTCTGGAAAAAATCAGCCGTAAGCCTGGAGGAGATGAGCAACCTGTCGAAGCAGGTCAGGGAAATGCTCGGGCGGCATTTTGTGATCCAGCCCATTGTGATTGACCATTACCAGACCAGCAACGACCGCACCATTAAGAATGCCTTCCGTTTGCATGATGGTCATTTGATTGAAGGCGTGCTGATACCGACTGAAAGCCGGATGACTGCCTGTGTTTCATCGCAGGTTGGCTGCAGCCTTACCTGTAAGTTTTGCGCTACCGGAAAGCTTGACAGGATCAGGAACCTGGATGCCGCGGAGATCTATGACCAGGTGGTGATGATCAACAGGGAGGCGGAAAAGGAATACAAAATTCCATTGTCGAATATCGTATACATGGGTATGGGCGAACCCCTGCTGAATTATGCCAATGTGTTACAGTCCATTGAACACATTACTTCACCCGAAGGGCTGAACATGTCGCCGCAACGGATCACTGTTTCCACGGCGGGAATTTCGAAAATGATCAGGAAGCTTGGTGATGATGCAGTGAAGTTCAACCTGGCCCTTTCGCTGCATGCAGCCAACGATACAAAGCGCGATCAGATCATGCCCATCAATGAGCACAACAATTTGGAAGTGCTCAAAGAGGCGCTGCGTTATTTTTATGATAAGACAGGCACGAGGATCACTTATGAATACATTGTTTTTAATAATTTCAATGATACGCTGGAAGATGCGGCCGAGCTGGCTGCCTTTTGCAAACACACGCCGTGTAAAATCAACCTTATCGAATACAACCCTATTGAAGGGGGTGAATTCAAAAATGCCAAAGCGGATAAGATCACAGCATTCAAAAATTACCTGGAGAGCAGGGGACAGATCGTTAACGTCAGGCGCAGCCGGGGTAAAGACATAGATGCAGCCTGCGGACAACTGGCCAACAAGTCGGGAAAAAATACAGTGCAGGTTCAGAAATCCTGAGGAAAGTTGGAAATTTGTATTGAAAAGGATATTTTTTGCCTGAAGACAGCGGAGAAAATTGACCTGATTTCCAATTGATCTAATTGATCTAAAGAATTGACCTAATACCCTAATTTCTAATTAACCTGGTTGATCCTGGGAGCTAATGAGATTAAATATTCAGGAATTGTGACTTGTTTAGCGCAATTAGAAATTAGATCAATTAGAAATTTTTGCAGGGTTGAAGCTTTAAATTTCCGCCCACGCACACCCCTCTCCTGGTTCAGGTTAAAACATAACATCCGTCCAATCCCCAAAAGGGGACCTGCGCACTTTTTTCGTTTCACCGCATGCAGCTTGAAAAACGGCGTCTGACGATTAAAACAAAAAGCGGTTTCTCTTACTTAATTTATTTGTAGGTTTGACGCTTTAAATTTCCGTGTTTTAATAAACCTGATATGTCACTTTCACTGGATGAAATAAAACGTCCCATTAGCCGGGAGATGGTTTTGTTTGAGCAGAAGTTTGCCGCTGCCATGCAAAGCAAAGCTCCGTTGCTTGACAAGATCATGCATTACATTGTGAAGCGCAAAGGCAAGCAGATGCGTCCCATGTTCGTATTTTTTTCGGCCGGTATTTGCGGCGGTATTACCGAATCCACTTATCACGGTGCTTCGCTGATTGAGCTGCTGCATACTGCCACGCTGGTGCACGACGATGTAGTGGATGATTCCAACCTCCGGCGGGGGTTCTTTTCAGTGAATGCCTTATGGAAAAATAAAATTGCCGTGCTCGTGGGTGATTACCTGCTGTCGAGGGGATTGTTGCTTGCTGTTACCAATAAAGAATTCAGGCTGCTGGAGATTGTAACGGGAGCCGTACGTGAAATAAGCGAAGGCGAGCTGCTGCAGATGGAAAAAGCAAGGAAGCTTGACATCAGGGAAGAAATCTATTTCGACATCATCCGGCAGAAAACAGCTTCCCTCATTGCAGCCTGCTGTGCATCGGGTGCAGCCTCCACTACAGGCAATGAAGACACCATTCAGCAAATGCACATTTTCGGCGAGCACATCGGAATTGCTTTCCAGATCAAGGATGATTTATTTGATTTTGAAAGTTCGGCCAAAACGGGCAAGCCCTCCGGCATTGACATTAAAGAAACAAAAATGACGCTGCCGCTGATTTATGCGCTTGGCAGAACGGACCATACAGAAAGGAAGAAAATAATCAACATCATTAAAAACCATTCCAACGATCAGAAGAAGATCGCTGAGGTTTTTGATTTTATTCTGAAAAGCGGCGGTATTACTTATGCACAGGGCAAAATGATGGAATACAGGGAAAAAGCTTTTGCCGTCCTGAACGGATTTCCCGAATCGGATTACAAGGATTCACTGATCAGGCTGGTGCGATATACGACGGAAAGAGAAAAGTAAGCATCCCGTTTTATTCTATAATCAGCTTCGTGATGTATTGCCTTTTGTTATCCGTTATCCTGACAAAGTATAATCCCTTTGCAGCATCATTCAGCGATACATGCAGGAACTGATTAACATGTGATGATGTAAATATCTTTTTTCCATGGCAGTCATAAATTTCCATTGCAGCATCCTGCATTCCGTCCAGCGCAATTTTAAATTCTCCATCTGACGGATTGGGATAAACGTTAAGTTTTTCGTCAAATAAATTTCCGATCGATGTTGCGCTTTGACAGGATGAAAATTTTACCAGGTATGCATCCGAAGTGCCGCCGCCAAAAAAATTCTGGAACCCGCCTGTTGCAATTCCCGATGCATTGGCTGTGCCTCCCGAAACATAAGGATTTCCAGCATTGTCAATATCAAGTCCTTCGCTGCTGTCGTAATCAGGACCGCCGTAATAAGTTGCGCAGAGCAGGTTGCCTTCGGGATTGAACTTGGCCAGGAAAGCATCCTTGCTGCCGGCGTAGTTGTTTTGAAATCCGCCTGATGCAATGCCTGTAGCACTGGTAACATGACCTGCCAGGTAAACATCGCCCACTCCATCCGCAGCCACGTTATATCCTTTATCTTCGTCAGCACCGCCATAATAAGTAGCCCATTCGCGCGCACCTGATGTTGCATTAAACTTAACGAGGAATGCATCCGTTGTCCCGCCGAAAGTATTCTGAAACCCTCCTGATGCAATTCCGGAAGTGCTGGTGGTAAGCCCGGAGAGGTAAACACTGCCGGCATGAACTTCAACATCAATATCGCCGGCAAACGGCATCATCTCATCGCCTGCTCCACCATAATAAGTGGCCCATATGCGCGACCCTGCCGAATCAAATTTAGCCAGGAATGCATCGTATGCCCCGCCTCCGTATCCGTTCTGAAACCCGCCGGAAGCAATACCTGAGGGACTATCCGTTGAGCCTGCAAGGAAAACATTGCCTGATGCATCGGATGCCATGCTGAACCCTTCATCACTTCCCGTTCCGCCGTAATACGTTGACCAGATCCGGTTGCCCGCTGAATCAAATTTAACAAGAAAGGCATCGGTCATACCACCGATGCTGTTCTGAAACCCGCCCGACGCGATGCCGGTTGCATTCTGGGTGAGGCCGGTGAGGAATACATTTCCAAACGGATCGCAGGCAACGTTATAACCGTAATCAATGCCTGCACCTCCATAATAAGTTGCCCAGAGGCGGGAGCCGGTTGAATCAAATTTAACAAGGTAAGCATCCATCGCTCCTCCGGCTGTGTTCTGAAATCCGTTTGCCGTTGCAATTCCCGTTGTGCTGTTTGTCAGTCCGGCGAGATAAACATTCCCCCAGCCGTCGGCAGCCAGGCCGATCTTACCGCCAAAAAAAGTCATCTCATCTCCGTTTCCGCCGTAGTACGTTGACCACAACCGCGTACCTGCAGCATTAACCTTTACGATATACGCATCAACGATACCGCCTCCGAAGGCGGTTTGAAATCCTCCAAAAGCAATTCCCTGCGTGCTCATGGTGATGCCTGCCAGATACGTATTTCCGTATGCATCGGATGCCACCGTAACGCCGCTTTCACCGGCCATTCCGCCGCAGTAGGTAGCCCACAGGCGTGAATCCTGTGCAGGAGAAACTGCCGGGTTAATGATAAATAACGCCGGCAGGAGGAGGAGGTTAATTTTTTTCATGACCTGAAAATTTTTATCGTATACCCAGGCCGTACTTTTGCTTTACCTGGTGATCACCAGCTTTTTGTTAAGCGTCCTGTTTCCTGATTTAATGGTCAGGAAATAAATGCCTGCGCTGTTATTGGTAAGATCAAGCATCGTTAACTGCTGACTGACCGTTGTATGAAGGATGAGTTGTCCGGTAAGGCTGGTGATGCTCAGCTCGGGATCATTGGTTAATCCTTTATTGGTGATGAAGAATACCCCCTGGGAAGGATTTGGCTGGAGGGTAAACTGCTGATCAAAATGATCATCCATGATTCCCTGGACAAAGGCTGAATCAATTACAATCGAGTCGCCGCCCTGGTTAAGTAAAAGCTCAATTTCATTATTGGTTATCGCTTTCACTCCTGAAACCGTGAAGCTGAGCAGCGCTGAATTGGGTGAAACTCCTTTACCTGCAATGTTATCAGTTGTAACTACTGTTGTTCGTGCAATCGCTCCGTTACCTGAAACGTTCACATGATCTGTTCTTACAATGGCAAGGTCAATCGCTCCTTCTGTCAGCCTGTTTTTCGAAAGCGTCAGTAGGTTCACACCCTGTGTTCCAACCCAGCAATTGGTAAAATCAACTGCTGCATAGTTGGGATCCACCAGTGCAGGATCCGTATTAATGGTAAAGGCAAGTCCGAATATGCTGTCGACAGGGATCGCCCCGCTGCCCAGGAATGCTTCAATGTTGAGGGTGTCACTGAGCCCTGTTGTATCAACGCTGACAACCAGAGTGAGATCAGGCTGACCAGGGAGTTGCAGCGAATATGGTTTAAATGGATGAGTCAGTCCGTAATTTTGAATAATTGCTGTTGTATCATTATCATCAATGACGCCATCACCATTGCAATCGGCATTTTTATAATTAGCTCCGCTTGTGAATGAAAGACCCCATTGCGGACAGGGTTGTGCCACCCAGTTTAATGTTGCCGAAGGACGTATGGGTCCGGTGCTGCCATAGCCAAGACCGATATTAAGGAGATCGCTGTTATCAACCGACAAATCATAATTTGCATCTCCGGGCCACACGCCATGGCAGGAGTCATCAATCAGTATTGTTGCCATGGCCTGGCACCCCTGTGATTCTGTAACGGTTACCGTATATATTCCTGCCGTAAGCGAAGGAATTATCTGTGTGGTCGCGCCCTGGCTCCAGGCAAATGCATACGGAGGAGAGCCTCCAATGACATTGGCGGATGCAATACCATTATTCATTCCGCAACCTGCAGGTGTTCCGGTTGCTATCACATCAAAGGCCGGTGATTGTAAGAATCCCGAAACAAATATGATACAACCGGAAGCATCTGAAACAGTACAGCTATACGTTCCTGTGCATAAATTAGTAACACCCTGGGTGGTTTCGCCATTTGACCAGGAATAGGTATACGGCGGTGTGCCACTGCTTACACTAAGCGAAACAATCCCGTCGCATGCGCTGCTGCATGAAGTAGGGTTTTGTGAAACTGTCTGCTGAACATTCAATGGCGTTGTTACACCTACTGTAACACTTCCCGAATTGAAACAGCTATTGGAATCGGTTACAAAAAAAGTATACGATCCGGCAGGAACATTTGAAATGGTATTGGTGGTATTAGAAGGAAAAAGGCCCCATGTATAGGAATAAGGTTGCACCCCTCCTGTTACATTTAGAGATGCACTGCCGTTTGATTGTGCGCAGGTGGCAGGTGTGACAGATGTAGAGATAACAATTTGAGGGGGTTCGGTCAGGTTATATGAACCATATGCAAACTGAAAAACTGCATCATTAACCGAAACAGAATAAGTTCCGGCCAGTAAGCCTGTATTGCTGGCTGTAGTAGCCATATTGCTCCAATAATAGGTGTATGGAGGAACTCCGCCACTTACTACAACATCAACACTCCCACTGTCACCATTACAAAAAATATTTGCTGAACTGAAAGAAACAGACAATGAATCCGCTGCAACAGCAAAATCATCAATCGAAACCCCATCTCCGAAAGGATTTACTCCATCATAAGCAAACCTGAATTTGACTGGTTGTGAAGCACCCGCCAGGGCAGGAATTTTTATCCATGAACTTCCCCATCCCATCGACCAGTTAGCCCATCCGGGCAATGAAGAGGCGGGAATGGATGCGGTATTATACCAGAAAATCGCATTGGGATCATTCTGGCTGCCTAACACATTCCATGTTATACCCTGATCAGTTGTATAATCAATCCTCAGCCCATCAGAACTGGTTTGAAGGTCAAGGGCTCTGTTTTGAAAGAAGAAAAGCTGTGGTTGATTGGCCTGGCTGAAATCAAAATAAGGCGTCTCCAGATAATCTGTTCCAGGCATGTAGGCACTATCAAGATCAAGATCATATGCTGACAATCCGGAATGTGCTGTATTTGTCTGGCCAAAAGATGGCGTACCCCACTCCCATTGTGTTAGATTGCCAACAGGAGTATTTACCAGCCATCCTGCCGGAGGTGTTCCTTCAAAATCAGTCTGATAAGGTAAAACCGCAACCGGAAGCGCATTAACAGTAACACATGTTGAATCATTTGTATTATCAATATCTCCTGCCAGGCTGGTATAAACACATAAGGTATTGAGCCCTGTCTGCACTGAGAAAGGAGGAGAAATCAATGTCTGAACTGAATCACCGGGAACCAGCGTTCCAATCCAGCTTCCGGTCATGGTCACGCCGCCGTTAACGCTGTAGTTGATGGGAACGGAAGTCAATGTAGTGGATCCGTAATTGCGTAAAGTAACCGTCATGATATATGCTGTAATGGAACTGAGGTTACCGCTCACATCCGGGGATACGATCCTGTAAATGCCCGCATCCTGAGAAAAACCAACCATGGCATAGAAGGACATCAGCAAAGCTGCTGCAATGGTTTTGCGTTTGGTGGAAAGTGTTTTCATCTGAAAGTTGTTATAAAGTTAGCAATACTTAGGTTACCTGTTTAATTTTTCTGTTTTAGGCCGGTGGTTGCATCCGGATACTTTTTCACGTTACAAAAATATTGCGGCAGGGGCCTGAATACAACCACAGTTTTATTGATTTGTCGATATTTTTTATGCAGGCTAAACCAGGCTAAAATGATCATAATCATTGATTTTACGGGTGTTTAATGTTGCAAATCTTAAATTTTTTTATATTTTTGTCGATATTTTTTTACTTGAC
>JADMIO010980281.1_pt1 | contig 11415 bp, 8 predicted proteins | sample 8958161 | NCBI WGS metagenome assembly JADMIO01 (sample SAMN16585339, study PRJNA669376) | soil metagenome | isolation source: Crop rotation soil | place: USA: Cullars Rotation, Alabama | collected 2011
CGACAACTTGTCCACGTGGAATTCTAAGCTTAGGATCCCAATGTGCTGGAAAGTTTCCGCGCGGATCGTGCCGCCGTGCAACTCCACCAGTTGCTTCGCTATCGCGAGACCAAGCCCAAGGCCCTGCTCACGCGTGGTGGAGTCCTGTCCCTGGCGGAATGGCTCGAACACGAACGGCAGGAATCGCGGGTCGATGCCTCGTCCGCTGTCGCGCACGAGAACCTCGACGCTCGAGTCGACGGGCGCTAGGCTGACCTGTACCCGACCGCGCTTGGGCGTGAACTTCACGGCGTTGGCGAGCAGGTTCCACAACACCTGCTGCAACCGGCTCGCATCACCGGAAACCCGGCCCGTGCGCGGATCCAAGGTTGCATCGATAACAATCGACTTTGCTGCCGCCGCCGGCCGCACCACATCGAGCGCTGCTTCCACGACGCGCGCAAGGTCGACTTCGCCGACTTCGAGGCGCAGCTTTCCCGAGGTGATGCGCGAGAAGTCGAGGATGTCGCCGATCAGCGTTGCCTGCGCCTCGGCGTTGCGTGCGATCGCGTCAACGGCGTGGCGTCCCTGTTCCTCGGAGAGTCGGCCCGTCTTCAGCAAACGGGCCCAACCCAGCACCGCGGTCAAAGGCGATCGCAATTCATGCGACACCACGGCGAGGAACTCGTCCTTCGCCTGCATCGCCTGCTCCGCGACCTTGCGCGCGTGGAGGATCTGGTCCTCGTACTCGCTGCGCTGGTGCATGGGCACGATGACGCAATCGTTGATCAGCGCGCCGTTGCGCTCGCGGCGAATGGCATTGACCATGGTGGGAATGTTGGCCCCGCCCTTGGTACGCATCTCCAGGTAAAGCTCCTCGACCTTGCCGCGCAAGCGCAGGAGCGGGAACAGGTGCGTCTGGTAGAAGATGCGACTGCCGGGCGCGAGCAGCGACTCGATGTGGCGCCCGACCACCCCATCCGCGTCACGCTCGACCAGGTGCAGCAGCGTCCGATTCGCAAGCAGGACGACGCCGTCGTCACCGAAAGTTACGAATCCGCAGGGTGCCTCATCGAGGATCGGGTCCACGCGCCTCGCGCCTTCACGCGACCGGCTCGGTCGCGAGGTAATCACGGATTGCCGCGATGGTCTCGTCCGGATGGCTCATGTGCGGACAATGCCCGGTGGCCTGCAAGCGGTGCAAGTTGCTGCCGGCGAGATGCGCCTGGATGTAAACGCCGACGTCATCCGGCGCGATGGAATCGTCCGCGCACTGCAGGACCAGGGACGGCACGTGCACCTTAGGCAGGAGGTCGCGATAGTCGGTAAGGAACGTGGCGCGTGCAAACCGCTGCGCAACCGCCGGATCGGTGGAGCAGAAGCTGCCTTCGAGTTCCCTGGCGAGATCGGGCCGGTCGGGATTTTTCATTACGACAGGCGCCAGGAAGCTCGCCCAGCCGAGGTAGTTCTTGTCCATCACGTCAAGCAGACCTTCGAGATCGCCGCGCGAGAATCCACCGCGGTAGGAGGGTGGATCATCGACGTAACAGACGGAAGGGCCGATGAGCACGAGTCGGGAGAACCGATCGGGCTGCTGGACAGATGCGATCATCCCGATGACGCTGCTTACCGAATGGCCGACGAAAACGGTATCGCTCACCTCGAGCGCTTCGCATACGTCCAGCACGTCCTGCGCGTAGCCTTCAAGCGTACTGTAGCGTGTTGCATCGTAGCTTCGCATGTCCGACTTGCCGCACCCGACGTAGTCGAACAAGACGACCCGGTACTCCGACTCGAACGCCGGCGCGACATAGCGCCACATGTTCTGGTCACAGCCGAACCCGTGCGCAAACAGCATTACCTGGGACCCGCGGCCAGAGACGTGGACGTTGTTGCGGACGAGAACGCTAGCGTTCATGAATGGAGGCGCGCGCGACTCGGCTGTGGAGACATGGAACGTTGTGCCTTTACCGGCCGGAGCGGTCGCTGCGGGCAGTTGCGCAGCGCGACCCTCGCGCGTAGCAGCGCCATGGTGCACGCATCCACGTTGCGCGCCGCTCCAGGTGTCGGCGTCTCGACGCCCGTGGACAATTGTTCAGTCGACGCAACCACTATCCTAGTTTAGCACCCACGATTCGCTAGTCCGCTCGATGCCGACATCACCCGGGGGTGGTTATCGACTGGTCCGGACCGATCTACTGTACCGGGCAAGACGACTAGCCGACCGCATAGGTCGGGAAGTCTTCCGGGTTAGCGGTATCGAAAACGAGGCCCCCGTGTCCTGGCTGGCTGCGTGTATCGTTCCGCACTTCCGCACTTTCGCTTGGTTCAACCCCAAACAACCGTGAGCACGGCAGCATCGCCGCTGGTGTCGGTCGTCGTCCGGAGCATGGGAAGTCCGTCCCTCGATACGGCGCTGGCGTCGATCGCTGCGCAGGACCAGTGCCGGATCGAAGTGCTACTGGTAGCGGCCGGTGGTCCGGGGCACCCGCCCGTTCCGCCTTACGCCGGGTTGCACAGCGTGCGAACGCTCGGAGGTGCGGCGCCACTCGACCGGCCCGCGGCTGCGAATGCAGGGCTCGATGCGGCGAGTGGCGACTGGATCACGTTCCTCGACGACGACGATCGCATGCTGCCAGGGCACGTTTCGGGACTGCTGCAGGCCGCAATACGCAACGGGGCGAGCGTCGTGCACTCGTTTGCGCGCGCCGTGTTCAGCAACGGTCGCATCGAGCGCTTCGGCCAGCCGTTCTGCCTCAGCGAGTTGTACGAGCGCAACTACATCCAGCTGTCCACCGCGCTGTTCGCGCGCCGGCTGGTGGAGGGCGGGTGTCGCTTCGACGAGTCCCTGCCGATCCACGAGGACTGGGACTTCTTCCTGCAACTCGCGCAGCACGTGCCATTCCATTTCGAGCCGGTACAGTCATTCGATTGGCATGCAGACGCGGGGACCTCGGGCGCGGGCGGGGGACGCAATCAGGACGATAACCGCTTTGCAACGGTGCGTGACCGGGTTTACGCAAAGTGGCGCGACCGTCACGATGCGTTGATCGACGCGGTGCGCGAGGCGCTGGGCAACGCAAGCGCTGCCGCATCTGCCGGCGCTTTCGAGCAGGCGATTGCGCACTGCCGCGGTGGGCTCGCGCGCAGTCCGAACGATCCGCACCTCCTCGGGTTCCTGGCAATGCTCGCCAAGCGCACCGGGCGACTGGACGATGCGTTGCGATTCCAGTCCATGGCCGTGTCGGTACGTCCGCACGATGCGGACCTGCGTGTCAATCTCGCCTCCGTTCTGCTCGCCGCGAATCGCGTCGACATGGCACGCGAAGCATTGCTGGCCGCGCTGGTGTGCGACCCTGGCCATGCAACGGCGCGGACGCGTCTTGCAGCGCTCGACGCTGCTGCAAAGCGTCGCTGATCGCTACTGCACGCGCGGCGCGGACCGTTGCGCGCATCATCGTCCGTCGCAAGCGAGCCCCATGAGGTACCCGCCCCGACCTGGCAACGTGCCCTTCGCCGACGGAGGAGCGTCGCGACGACCGGGGTGAGCGAGTGCGAATAGGGGACAGGTGTGCGAAGCTGGCGCAGAACGTGAACGATACTTATTTGCTTGCCACCCTGCGCAGAATAACGATGGAGCCACGTTGAACGATGGAGCCACGTTGAGCGAGGTGTAAGCTGCGTGCCGTTGGCCGGGGACGGCTGCTTTCGCGCCTGGATTGCGTGGAACAGGGCGCGCGGCATACGCCGTGGTGAAGGTGGCGCCGCGCCGTGACCGTAGATACCCAGGCACGGGACAGGAGGCGAATCTGCGATGCGCAAGGAGCGGCTGGAAGCGTTCAGTGACGGTGTGATCGCCGTGATCATCACCATCTTCGTGCTCGAGATGAAGGTTCCGCACGGTCCCGACATCACAGCGTTGCTGCCCGTCGTACCGGTGTTCCTGACCTACGTGCTGAGCTTCGTGTACGTCGCCATCTACTGGAACAATCACCACCATATGTTGCACGTCAGCTCGTCGATCAACGGCAAGGTGATGTGGGCGAACCTGCACTTCCTCTTCTGGCTGTCGCTGTTGCCGTTCACCACCGGGTGGATGGGCGAGAATCACTTCGAGCGTTGGCCGACGGTCCTGTACGGCGTGGATCTGCTGCTATGTGCTATCTCGTACTCGGTGTTGCAGTACTGCCTCGTGACGCATCAAGGGCGGGAATCGGTGTTGGCTCGTGCGCTGTCGAGCGACATCAAGGGCAAGGCGTCCCCGGTCCTGTATCTCGCCGGCATCGTCACGGCGTGGACCGTTTCAGCGTGGGGCGGCATGGCGTTTTTCGTGTTCGTGGCACTCATGTGGCTCATCCCCGATCGCCGGCTTGAGCGTGTGATCACCAGCCGCGCCACGCAGGAGAACGCAGTTGCCGGCCATGTCTCTACGACCGACCGAGCCATTGCCCGGTCCGTCTCTCAGGCACCCGCGAACGCCGAGATCCCCGCTCGTCCGACGGTCGACGCCGAGGCGTGGCAACGCAAGCGGTAGCTGGCGGGGCACGTTTCTGCTGGTCTGTTCAAATCCAACGGAAGCCTACGCCGCGATAGCTCGTCGCCCACGACCCGAACCACGCGCGCCCCGCCCGGTCCAATTTTTCCGGACAAAGGGATTGGGATGGCAACTTCACGCTCTGCGCGATGGATCGGTGGCATTGCGCTTGCGATAGGCGTGCTGGTCCTCGTCATCGCATTCTTCCCATGGAACATCCTGCGCGGACCCGTCGCAAGCTATGCCAGCCGTCATCTCGACCGGCCGGTCACCATCGCAGGTGACCTGAATGTCCACATCGGGTTGACGCCGCGCATCGAGGTCAACGATGTCACGGTCGGCAATGCGCCCTGGTCCGACCTGCAACCGATGGCGCACGTGAAGCACGCGGCTTTTACACTGAACCTGCTGTCGTTGCTTTCCCGGTCACCCAGTATTCCCGCAATCGAGTTGACGGAGCCAACGCTCGTTCTCGAGCGCAACGCGCAGGGCGCGGCAAACTGGCACTTCGGCTCTGACGAGGACCAGCAAAGCAGGGCCTCGGTCCGGGTCGGGGGAATCCGGATCGAGGGCGGGCGGCTGCGCTTCCGGGACCCCGGACTGCAGGCCGATATCGCTGCGCAGATCGATTCCGTCTCGCGTCCCGATGACCCTGACGGCGGCTTGCGCTTCACCGGCAAGGGGCAGTATCGGGGTGAACCGTTTGCACTCGATGGCACGGGGCTCGGCCTCAGCGCATTGCGCCGGGTCGACGAACCGTACAAGGTGCAATTGCATGCGACGGCCGGGGCGACGGAGGTATCTTTCAACGGTTCCGTGGTGCCGGCGTCCGTGCAGCACCTGCAAGGCGACATCCGCCTCAAAGGACCGGACCTGTCGCAGCTGCATCCTATCGTTCCCATCACGCTGCCATGGACGCCGCCGTATCAGCTTTCGGGAACGTTGGCGCACGAAAACGCGACCTGGCGGATGACCAACGTTGCCGGAGTGATGGGCAAGAGCGATCTCACGGGAATGATCACGCTCGATCTCTCGCAGCCGCGCCGCGCGATCGTCGCGGATCTTGCTTCCAGGCAGATGCACTACGAGGACCTCGGCGGATTGGTCGGACTTCCCCCTGGCAACGTTGGCAAGGAAGTACGTTCCCGTGAACAGCGGGCCGAGGCTACCAAAAGGGAAGTTTCGGCGCGTGTCCTGCCGACGAAGCGGTACAACGTGGAAGGCCTGCGCGGGTTCGATGCCGACATAAAGTTCCGGGGCAACAACGTGCGCTGGTCCCGGTTCCCCGTGGACAACATCACGGTGCACGCGGTGCTGAAGCAGGGCGTCATGACGCTCCAGCCGCTCGATTTCGGCATCGCGGACGGGCATGTGGTTTCCAGATTCCGATTCGACCTCAATGGCTCGCCGCCGCGTGCGGACGGGCAGCTGGAGCTGCGCAACATCGAGTTGAAGAAGCTGTTTCCGCAGCTCGCATCGCCGCGCGGATCGGCAGGACGCATCGGTGGTACGGCGAAGTTCCGCACGCAGGGCGACAACGTTGCGGCGCTTCTCGCTGCAGCAGACGCCGACGGCGGCCTGATCATGAGTGGCGGCGAGGCGAGTACGCTTGCCCTCGTGTTGACCAATCTCGATCTTGCGCGGGCCGCGTCATTGCTGTTGCGCGGGGACGAGACGTCGGAGGTGCGCTGCGCTGCTTCGTCCTTCACGATCCGCGACGGCCTGTTCGAACCGCAGTTCATGGTGATGGACACTTCCACGGAAAAGATCACGACGACGGGCACCATCAACTTCGATGACGAGCGATACGACCTTCACCTCAAGGCCCATTCCAAGCAACCGAGCCTGGTTGCGTTGCGCGGCCCGATCGCCATCGTCGGCACGTTCAGGAATCCGACGGTGCGACCCGAGCCGGTACCGCTTCTGGCTCGGTTAGGTGCTGCGGTCGGGTTGGGCCTCATCTCACCGCCGCTGGCACTGCTGGCGTTGGTGGATGCGGGCAACGCCAAGGACGCGGATTGCGCCGCTCTCATCAACGACGCCAAACCCGACCCCAAACGTCCGCTACCGAATTCCGATCAGGAGGCGCGTGGCAAAGCGAAATCGACCGAATCGGTAGCGGACGCGCGCAGGCAGCGCACCAAGGAGTAAGGCCGGGGAAGGTGGCAGCTGACGAGGCTCGTGCTATTGCCGCTCGAGGCGCCAGTCGCCGGACGGTGCCTTCATGGCCACATACTTCTCGCCGTTCGCGGGTGTAGCGGTTGCCTGCTGCGCCGTGGGCCACTGCACCGTCATCTTCGTATCCTGGCAGAGCTTGTGCGTGCGCGTCGCGTTCGGCTCGAGGTCATAACTGCGCCCCGCGACCTGGTACTGGATCGGCATCGGCCCGGCATTGAAAACATCGAACACGATTTGCGCCGACCGCGAGCGCCCGAACATCTGCACGCCATACCACCATCCGGTGGACCGGCTTTGCGCAACGCCGACGCCGATGTCCAGGACGTTGGGATCGAGCAGGTTGTGGCGATGCGGAGGCGAATTCTTCCACCCTTCGACCAGAAGCTTCGCGACGTCCGCGGCTGGAATTGCCTCCGTACGGTATTGGTATCCGATGTTCTCGTCTAGTGCGCAGTAGTCGTATCCGGCCTGTCGCGCACGATCGGCCGGTTGCCTCCCATCGACCGTGTGACCGTAATGGCCGGTGTTCGCCATGTATTCGGCAAACTGCTGGGCGGCCTGATCGAGTTGCGCATTCGATGCGAGATCTGCAAGCCCCTCGTCGTGGCGGAACGCATTGGTGCGCTGCGTAATCAGCTCTACCGCTTTGCGGATATCGTTGTCTGCGGCCGCCGCAGACGAAACCACGACCCCGAGTGCCACCACGACAAGGATGATTGGCGTTGCGAGCCATCCGCGGGTGCAGTTGCAAGTGCGGTAAGCGGGAAGCCGGGTGTCCATGGCAGATACTCGAAGATTTCTATGCAATGCACTTCCGGTGAAGGCTCGCAGCCCGGATGCAGGTAGTCTCGAATGTCGCATTGTGCACAATGCAGTTAAGTATGAAACAGGCGGCACCTGGCAGTAGCGCCTCGCTCGTATAGAGGCCGATTCGTCGCCGGTGTTCAACGCTGCCGTTGCTGGTGAGTTGCGCACTGGATATGGCCGCCTCGCAAGCTGGTATGACCATGATACGAGCACGCCACGACAGGTAAGGGCGAAACGAACCGGTGTGTCTCGCTGCGTGCGATGTCTGCTACATTGCCTCCGCATGAGCATGCCCGTCGACGAACGCGATATCTCTGCGCAGGGCGTGCGTGCCATCCTCGCGGTGACGACTGCTCTCGCGGCGCCTTTCGACCTCATTACGATGCTTGCCGAGGTCGTCAAGGCGGCCAAGCAGGTTCTGGGCGCCGACCGCGGCTCGGTGTGGTTGTACGACGCCGCCACGGATGAACTGGTGCTCGAGGTCGCGACCGGCATTCAACCCGTGCGGGTGCGTGCCGGAACGGGGCTTGCGGGAACGTGCGCACGAAGCCGCGCCATCATCAATGTCCCGGACTGCTACGCCGACCCGCGCTTCGACCCGAGCGTGGACCGCAGCTCGGGCTACCGCACGCGGTGCATGCTCACGCTTCCACTGATCGACCACAAGGATGTGCTCGTAGGGGTCATGCAGGTGCTGAACAAGCGAGCCGGCGTGTTCGACCAGGACGACGAGGTGCTCGCGACGGCGCTCGCTGCGCAATGTGCGGTCGCGCTGCAACGCGTCCGGATGACCGAGGCAGTGCTCGAAGGCGAGAAGTTGCGGCAGGAGCTCGAAACGGCCCGCGTGGTGCAGATGAGTACGTTGCCGGCGACGATGCCGGCGGTCGGCGGCTACGACGTGTACGGCACCTTCATGCCGGCCGCGCTGACTGGCGGGGATACGTTCGACCTGGCGATGCTCGGGTCCAGTCTCCTGGTCGTCCTCGCCGACGCGACCGGCCACGGCATCGCTCCCGCGCTGAGCGTCACCCAGATGCACGCCATGCTTCGGATCGCCTTCAGGCTTGGCGCGGACCTCGAGACCGCCTTCCTGCACGTCAACAATCAACTGGCCGCCACGCTCGCCGAGGACCGGTTCATCACGGCCTTCATCGGCGTCCTCGATCCTGCTGTGCACCGGATTCGCTTCCATAGCGGCGGGCAGGGCCCCATCCTCCGCTTCGACGCTGCCAAGGGCGTGTGCGACGTGTACAAGCCGACGAGCTTTCCGCTGGGTGCGATGCCGCTTGCTTCGATGAAGCCGGCTGTGAATGTCGACCTGCGACCGGGCGACGTCGTGTTGCTGCTCTCGGACGGCATCTACGAGTACTGCAATTCCCAAGGGGAAGAATTCGGCGTCGCGCGCGTCGAGCAGCTCGTCGCTGCAAACCACCGGCTGCCTGCCGCCGGACTGAGCCGTGTCCTCCTCCACGCGATCGCTGAGTTCGCTGCAGGTGCACCCCAGGAGGACGACATTACAATAGTGATCGTGAAGCGTGAGGGAATGGCAGCCGCGTCGCATGCGGAGTTCGTGCGCGACTTCGCCTGCCTTCCCGCGATCTTCGCTTTTACGGCCGATTTCTTTTCACGCGAGGCTGTGCCGGCGGCGTTGCTGTCGGCCGTCGACTTCGCACTCGAGGAGCTGTTCACGAATATGGTCAAGTACAGTCCCTCAGGGTCGCCCACGGTAGCGGTCGATATCGCCGTCATCCCGGGTGGCGTAACCGTCTCCATCACCGACCGCGATGTCGAGCCGTTCGATGTGACCCGCGCTGCAGCGGTCGACGTCAATCTTCCCCTCGAGCAACGCCGCCCGGGCGGACTGGGACTGCACCTGGTTCGGCACCTGGTCGAGGACCTGGACTACGCCTACGCACCGGATACCCGTTCGAGCCGCATAACGTTCCGCAAGACGGTTGGCGGCCCGTCTGCCGGCGGGACAGGCGACGGGGCAGGGAGGCAAAGTGTTCTCGATTGATCTCGCGGCGCCGGGGGTCGCGGCAGTCAGCGGCCGCCTCGACGCGTCGCAGGCGGGGGCCGCCCAGGCATTCCTGGATCGGGTGGCAGGCGTGGTGACGCTGGATTGCAGCCGGCTCGACTACATCTCCAGCGCGGGCCTCGGCGTGTTGCTGCGGACGCAAAAACGATTGGTCGCCGCTTCCGGCAAGCTCAGGCTGGCTGGCGTGAACCCGCACCTCCTCGATATCCTTACGTACTCGGGGTTCGACCAGATCTTCGAAATCGAGCCCGCCACCTGACCGCCGATCCAACTTTCCTTCCGGCCGCGTGTATTTGTGGAAGATGACGATGACCGTGCACTGGTGGACCGCTGCCGGAATGGCGACCGCGAGGCCTTCACCGCGCTCGTCGTACGCTACCAGCGGCCCATCTACAACGCGGCGCTCTGGGTATTGCGCAAGCCGGAGGATGCCAGCGACATCGCCCAGACCGTGTTCCTCAAGGTTGCCGAGCGGCTCGACGACTACGATCCCCAGTACCGCTTCTTCAGCTGGATCTATCGCATCGCAGTCAACGAGTCTCTCAACCTGCTGCGACAGAACGGACGAAGCGAGGCGCTCGACGAGGATTTCGATGTTTCCGACTCCGATGCGGCGGATCCGGAATCACGCGCGAGCGACGCCCAGTACGCAAGGCGCCTCCACGCTGCACTGCTGACGATGTCGACCAACGACCGCATGGTGCTGACCTTGCGCCATTTCTCGGAGTGCAGCTATCAGGAGATCGGCTTCATCCTGGGTCTCGACCAGAAGACGATCAAGTCGCGCCTGTTCGATGCCAGGCAACGGCTGCGCGGCTTGCTTGCCGACCTTCACCCGAACTGAGCCGAAAATGACTTCCGACAAACGCAGTGCGCTCATGCAGCTAGTGCTCGATGGCGAGGCGACGCCCGCCGAGGTGGTGCTGCTGGAGCAACTGGTAGCCAACGATCCTGCCGCCCGCGCCGAATTCGACGAACTGAAGCGGTTGTTCGTCGGCCTCGGCAGCATACCGGCCGCGTATCCACCGGAAGGATTGGTCGCCGGTGTGCTGGCGCGCCTTCCTCATGGCCACGTCGATACGGCAAGCCAACTTTTTCCGCAGTCCGGTGTAATTGAGCTAATCTCAACCGGTTCCCGCTCGTCACGGCGGGAGCAAACAGGGGCAGGCGGTCCGGATCTTCTTCCAGGACCTCATTTCATGGGTGGGCAAATGAACCAACAAAGAAGTGCATCGTCCGGCAAGCGCAGGGTCCTGATTGGCGGAGGCATTGCGGCCGCCCTCGTCGTCCTCGCCATTTCCTTTGCAACCGATTTTCCACCCGGCAGCAAGGACACGGTCGGGACGATCGTGCCTGCGCAACGGTATCGCGCAACGCAGAACACGGCTGACGATGTCAAGCGCGGCAGCGACAATTCCGCGGTTTCCGGATCCAGTGCGGCGGTCCAGTCCGGCTCCGCCAACAACGCGGCCAACAACGCTGCCATCGGTGCGGCCAATAACGCTGCCGTAAGTGCGGCCAACAACGCGGCAATGGGTGCGGCCAACAACGCGGCAATGGGCGCCGCCAACAACGCCGCGGCAAGCGCCTCCAACAATGCCGCTGCAAGCGCGGCGAATAACGCTGCGATGGGCGCGGCCAACCACGCCGCAATGGGCGCCGCCAACAACGCGGCAAACAACGCCGCGGCAAGCGCCTCCAACAATGCTGCTTCAAGCGCGGCGAATAACGCTGCGATGGGCGCAGCCAACCACGCGGCAATGGGCGCCGCCAACAACGCAGCCAACAACGCGGCCAACAACGCTGCTGCGAGCGCCGCGAATAACGCGGCAATGGGCGCCGCCAACAACGCAGCCAACAACGCGGCCAACAACGCTGC
>JADMIO011575673.1_pt1 | contig 11415 bp, 6 predicted proteins | sample 8958161 | NCBI WGS metagenome assembly JADMIO01 (sample SAMN16585339, study PRJNA669376) | soil metagenome | isolation source: Crop rotation soil | place: USA: Cullars Rotation, Alabama | collected 2011
CCGCGATGGAACAATGGTTGGTTCATGGTTAAATCGTACCGCGATGTGCTGAAGCAACAAACCATCGAGAGTCTCTCTGGCGAGATCGCTACTATGCGCAATGATATCGCTGTGATGAATGAACAAACCAACATCCTGGCTACGCAACTATATAGTAAAATGTTGGGTACCGATAAGTTTGAGCACGAAGTGGTTTACACCAACAGCTACCGCCATCTGCATCCGGCAGACCTGATCAAACTGCAAAACGGTGATTTGCTGGTGATGGCCCGCGAAGGCACCGAGCATATTGCTAACGATGGCGATGTTTTTATGCTCCGATCGAAGGATAATGGTAAAACCTGGGGTGAAAAGCAATGGATAGGTGCCATTAAAGACTTGGACGAGCGTGAAGGTTGCGGCATACAGTTAAAAGACGGTACCATTATGGTCGCTATCTTTTATAACGATCTGTACCTGCCCAATGGCGATTATGCTGCCTGGCAACCCAGCCAAAAGTTAGCCCCCCGTACCGACGGAAGGCCGCGTATGGGCACTTATATCATTACATCAAACGATAACGGACACACCTGGTCGAAGCCCAATTACATCGATATTAAAGGTATGCCGGTTACCGGGTTGGAAGGCCCTACCGACGCGCCCATTGAAATGCCCGATGGATCGATCCTGATGGCCGAGATAGGTTACAGTTTGCATGGCGATAGTAAAAATACGGGCGCCATTATGATGCGGTCGACCGATAAGGGCAAAAGCTGGAAGTACCTGTCGACTATTGCCGATGACCCCGGCGCTAAATTGGGCGGCTTTATGGAGCCTGGCATTGTACGCACCAAAACCGGTCGTATTATTGCCGGTCTGCGCAATCACGCCGAAGAAAACGCCATTTGGATGACCTATTCGGACGATGACGGCAAAACATGGGTACCTAAATGGAAAACGGATATGATAGGGCATCCGGTTGATCTGATACAACTGAAAGACGGCCGGATCATGGCCAGTTATGGCATGCGGCAGGTGCATGCCAAGCCCGGCGGTATCCGTGCCTGCTTCAGCAGCGATAACGGCAAAACCTGGGACCTGAGCACCGAGGTACAATTGCGAAACGATTTTATTAATGTGGATGTAGGCTACCCCGAATCGTTACAGATGGAGGACGGGCGGATATTTACGGTTTATTACTTCAATCTATTTGCCAAATATTTTATTGGTGCCACTTATTGGAAACCATAGGTTTTACAATATAATATAAACAATAGCCCGCTGAATTTTTGATTCACAGGGCTCTTGTTTAACAGTTACCCGGATACTTAGTTACTCGATCGCTCTTCCAACTGAAATACATTTCCTTCCGGATCTTCCCCATCGCAAAACAGGGAACTGATGCCGGGGAACGATCTTGCTTCTTTCATTGCTACACCTTTATCAATTAACTGCTGCCTAAGTTGACGCAGATCGGTATTTACCTTGAAAACCAGTTTAGTATTGCTCTCCGCAAGAAAGTCATCATTGCCTGAATCGATATGTTCGCCAATTTTGTGTAATGCTATTTCAGTAGCGCCCGCATTTAATACTACCCATTCGCCCGCTGTTTCTTCTATAACCGACAGATTAAAACTTTCGGTATAGAAGGCTTTTAATAAATCGATATTTTTCCCAAAGATGATAATTCGGCTTAGCGATACTTTCATTTTTAATGAGTATTGAATAGTTAAATATAGTTATTGTTTAAATACTAAGTAATCTCATTAAACAACAAAAGCCGCCCTTGGGGCGGCTTTTGTTGTGGTAGCAATATCATTAAAACTTATCAAAGAAAAGCTTTGTGGTTACATCATCGCCGCCGATGGCCGATGATGCTGCCGTGTAGTTGGTTACGTTCACGTTCTGCTCGCTAATTGGGTAGGTGAAGCGTACCGGGAAATCGGTATAAGCCTTGGTTGGTTTAACCAATACCGGGTAATCAAGCCGGCGGGTTAATGTCCAGGCGTCCCAGCCGCGATTGTAATAAGCCACGTATTCCTGCCTGGCGATTTTTTGCAGTGCAGTGCCGGTTGCCGTTAAATAAGCAACATCGGGCTGTAACAGGTAAGCAGTTGCCTGGGCGGTAGTACCACCCCAATAGGTGATGGAAGCGGTAACCGCGTTGTTATAATGCGTGGCCACACTGCCCGTAATATAACCGCGTTGGGTAGCCTCGGCCAGGTTAAATTCGGTTTCGGCGTAGTCCAGCAAAAGCCCCGGGAAATCAGGATTAGTTAATGAACCGACCGAGCCGGGCGTTAATGACGGGCCGGATGGCAGCGAATACTGGCTGAATACCAAGCCCCCGTTACCCGAGCCATTAGGCGCCCCCGCGTAAACACCGTTGCTGCTTAGCGCGAAGAAATAAGGCAGGCGAGGATCCTGGTTGGCGGTGTTGGGCTTTAGGTACGATAAAAACTCGGTAGTAGCCACAAAATCGTGCCGCTGGCTTTGCACAAGGTCAACCCAAATAGGATTGGTATTTGGTGGCGATGACACGTATTTATACGTAGCATTATCAGCGTTGGAGGTGAATACACCGGCTGCCACGGCCGCCTGCACCACGGCTTGCGCTTTGGTATTATCCGCGTCGGCCAGTACAATGCCCATTTTTAACTTAAGGGTATTGGCAAACTTTTTCCACGCGGTTGGGTCGCCTTTATAGATCACATCGGCATCGCCAAAACTGCCGGCGCTTGCGTTTAGGGCTGCAATATCGGTATCTAAACGGGTCAGCAGGTCGTTATAAATAGTTTTGGCATCATCATACTTAGGGAACGGATTGTTGATATCCAGCGCCTGTGAATAGGGTACGTTACCATAGGTGGTAACCAGGTAATAGTAAGTGTACACCTGCAGTATATCTATAATGGCTGTTTCATTTTTCTGCGTACCGGCATCGGTTACATCTGTTTTTAATTTGTTTTTTGCCTGCTGAAAATTGGCAAGCGCGCCAGTGTAAAACGCGCTCCAGATGTTATCGGGCTGATTGCGCGATGGTAACTGGTACCGGGTTTCGTTCAGATAGGTGGTCTCTGTCCATTGCTGCTCTATCAGGCGGAAAATATTCAGGTTAACGCTTGATGAAGTAATGGTATTGGCCATCGAACGCTCGGCCTCGGTAAACAGGCTGTACGAGGGTACGTTGGATGGGTTTTTGGGATCGATATTTAACGACGTTAAATCTTTTGTACATGCCGAAATTGCCAGCATCAGTACAAAAATGTATGCTATTTTTTTCATTTCAGTATGTATTAAAAGGTCAGCTTTAAGTTAAAGGCAAATGTGCGTGTGGTTGGGTATGATCCTTCCTGTATGCCCTGCAGGTTACCCGCGCTCAGGCCATCTTCGGGATCGGCATAAGGGATGTTTTTATGGATGATCCAAAGGTTGCGGCCAATCAGTTGGAAGGTAACACCTTTTACCGGACCAAGTTTTCCTAACACATTTTTAGGCAGGGTATAGCCCAATATAGCTTCGCGCAGTTTTACATAGCTGGCATCATAAACAAACTCCTTTAGTGGCAGTAAACCCGCGCCATCGCCAAAGTCGCCATAGTTTTCGCCGCTAACCCTTACGGTATTCGGCTGGCCGGAAGCGGTAACACCGGGGCGGATGAAACCACCGCCATCAGCAAGTGAATTGCGCACTGGTTTACCCAGGTCGTTAATATAAGCTGTCAACGGGTAAAGTCCATCAGCTAAACCATAGGCCAGGTCATTAGAGAATACCGAACCACCTTTGCGGATATCGATCAAAAAACTTAACGCTAAGTTTTTGTAGGTAAAACTGTTATTGATACCGCCAGTCCAGTTAGGGTTGATATTGCCCAGGTTTACGTTAGAGTTATCGCTGATGAGGTATTGCCCATCCGGGCCCACAATTTTATTTCCGTGCGCATCATACACAAAATCTGTCCCGCGGATGGTACCGAACGATTCGCCCAATGGTGCGTTAAGAGATTCGCCGTTCTGGAAGCTGGCCAGTTGCAGGTTACTGGCTTCGTTACCGGTAGCATCTTTAAACAGGGATGTTACCTTGTTACGGTTAGCGGTAAAGTTTAAGGTTATTTTCCAGTTGAACGCACTTGTTTTTACCGGAGTTCCGTTCAGCGAAAGTTCCCAGCCCTTGTTCTGTACCGAACCCGCATTAAGGTATTTGAAATTATACCCTGTAGCGCCAGATACGTTTACCGGTAAAATTTCATTGAAGGTATTGGTCTCATAATAGCTGCCATCAAACCCTAAACGACTATCGAAGAATGAAAGCTCCAGGCCAACTTCCTTGCTTTTGGTTTGCTCGGGCTTCAGATCGGGGTTGTTTTTAGTGGTGCTGGCCGCTGTTTGCGGATTTGAACCAATTGGCGGCAAGATGGTGTAAGTATCCAGTATACTGTGATATGGCGCATCGCTGCCTACTTGCGCGAAGCTGGCACGCACCTTTCCGTAAGATAACCAGTTGTACTGCTTCATTAATTCCGAGAAAACGAAACCTGCCGAAACCGATGGATAATAATAGGCATTGTTAGATGGCGGCAGGGTAGATGATTGGTCGCGCCTGATGGTTCCATCAACGGTCAGCATGTTTTTCCAGGTGAGCGTAGCGCCGGCAAAATAGCCATCAACTTCGCGGCGACCGTCAAATTCGGTTGGTGCTAAAGGCGCGTTCAATGAATTTGACAACGAGTAAAGCCCCGGGATGATCAAACCACCATTGGTGCTGGCCGTAATGGCATTTTCGTTATTCTTACGGATGTTGGTACCGATCAGTGCCTTCAGGTTAAAATCTTTGGCGATATCCTTGTTCATGTTTACTACCAGGTCGTAGTTGGTTTCGGCATAGTTATGGTTATACCGCGAATAATAAGGCACCCCGATGCTCCCCACATCATAGCGTTCCTGCTGCAACTCAGCATAAGTATCAAGCGAGATGCGGCCGGTAATGGTTAACCACGAAACAGGCTTGTAACTGGCGTTGATATTACCCAGGTAACGGTTGCGGGTATCGTTTTCATAGTTATGATCTACCACCCAGTAAGGGTTGTTCCAAAATGCCGGGAAGGTGACGCCGTTAGCCGGGTCGGCCATATTCCATGATATATTGCTTTGCGTGCGGTCGTATGCGGCTTTTAATTCCTTAATATCCACGTTGGTTTGCCACCACTGCCTGAAGCCGGTGATCACGTTGCGGTTATCAGAATTATTACCGTCGTAACCGGTACCGCCACGGCCCGTGCCATTGGTATTAAAGTAATTGATATTGGCGCCGACAGTTAGTTTTGGCGTGATGTTGTAGGTTGCGCTAAAATCAACCAGGTTTTTATCCAGTTTACTGTTTGGAATGGTTCCCCGGTCGATACTTTTGGTATAGCCCAACTTAAAGCTGCCATTATCGCCGCCATTGGTTACCATTAAGCTTTGTATGGTAGATATGGGCTTGATAAAGAAGGTGCTCGGGTCGTTAGCCGCCGCCACCCAAGGTGTAGGCTTACCGTAGTTTGGTGATGTAGGGTCGAAGGCATCCCACTGATAGATCAATAAATTAGGATCAAATTCGGTACCGTTAGACGCATCGTCGGCAGTAGGGGCTACGTTTACACCGGTTTTACCAAAAATATCGCCGCTGTTAAAGTATTTGGCATAACCACCGCCGTAAGTTGTTTGGTATTTTGGGAATGTCGACCGGTCGATCTCGCTAAGTGTAATGGTAGAATTTAGAGAAATCCCCAACCCCTTTTTAGCTTTTTTAGTGGTGATCAGTATCACACCGTTACTACCGCGCGAACCATACAAGGCTGTAGCGCCTGCGCCTTTCAATACGGTGATATTCTCAATGTCGTCGGGGTTGATATCTGATACCGGGCTGCCGTAATCATAACCGCCGCCGCCGGTTTGCTGATCGCTGCCGTTGGTATTGGTATTGCCAATGGGCACACCATCTATCACAAACAAAGCCTGGTTATTACCGGTGATTGATTTGTAACCACGCAAAACTACGTTGGTTGAACCGCCTACGGTATTGTTCTGGCGTATCTCTAAACCTGCCACTTTACCCGATAATCCGGTTACAAAGTTTGATGAACGTTGCTTGCTCACTTCCTCGCCGGTTACCTGTTGTGCGGCATAGCTTTGCTGGTTGCGGGTACGCGTGATGCCCAATGCCCCGGTAACCACCACCTCGCCAAGTAGTTTGTTTGATTGTACCAATACCACATCCTGCGTATTACCTGTAGGGGTAATATCCTGCGTGGTGTAACCAATAAAGCTGAATGATAATTGCGCCCCGGTTGGCACATTGATGGAATATTTACCGTCCCCACCGGTTTGGGTACCCGTAGTGGTGCCTTTTACAGCCACAGTTACTCCTGGTAATGCCATACCGTCCTCTTTTGCCGTAACCCTCCCGGTCACGACACGGGTTTGTGCATAGGAGGCTGTTATAGAAAACAGCATTGTGCAGAAACTCCATAGTAGAATTTTCTTCATTTGTTAGTCAGTTAGTTAATTATTTAATAGTTAAAAGGTATTGTGCGCTGTAAAAGTAAATTACATTTCGTTAAATGCAAGTAAATTTCTAATAAGTATCGATATTTGTGCCGAATATTAACCAATACGGAATAATTACTTTATTGTTAAAACAATATGAACTTTATTTTGTTTATAGAATTTAATACTGCCCCTGTGGAAAATTAACTAAAAGTTGATAATGAGGCGGTTAATAGTTAATTAGGGCCGGGAAGTATGCGAGATACTTCCCGGCCCTTTTTTGCCTGAAATTGGATCTGGAAAGAAGAGAGAGGGAAAATGTAGTTATGCCTGCAATTTATTGATGGCTTTATCCTGCCATTTGGCTAAAAACAACACTATACAAGTGGCACCGATCACCGCAAAAAGCATACTGTTAGAAAGATAATTCGCGCTTTGATCATCTGATATAAGTAACTTTCATTTGATTGCTTTTTATTTCGATTTGTAACAAATTAAATACTAATCGAAATAATTAATTATTCCATAACATATCTTTTATTGCGCTACCCGATATTTGACATCAGACACTATCAAAAAAAAACGGCACCATAATAAAACTAAACACAGGATGGATTCAAGGAGAGATTTTTTAAAGAAAGCAGCACTATTAACAGGCGGCGTCGCAATGGCCAATATGCTGCCGCCGGCCATACAAAAAGCTTTAGCCATTAACCCTGCGCCCGGCAGTACTTATCTTGATGCCGAACATATTGTGATACTGATGCAGGAAAATCGGTCGTTCGATCATTGCTTTGGCGCTTTGCAGGGAGTGCGTGGCTTTAGCGATCCGCGTGCCATTACCCTGCCCGATCAAAAACCGGTATGGTTGCAAACCGACGCGGTGGGGAATACCTATCCGCCGTTCCGACTGGATATAAAGGATACCAAGATCACCTGGATGGGGTCGCTGCCGCATAGCCGCGCCAGCCAGGTTGATGCAAATAACTTAGGCAAATATGATAAATGGTTGATCGCTAAGCGGTCGGGCAATAAAAGCTATGCCGATATGCCGCTTACCATGGGGCACTATACCCGCGAAGACTTGCCCTTTAACTATGCTATGGCCGATGCTTTTACCGTATGCGATCAGAATTTCTGCTCGGCTATGACGAGTACCACGCCAAACCGCTCATTCTTTTGGACGGGTAAGATCACCCACCAAGAAGATGGTTTGCCCAAGGCCAATATCCGCAATACTGATTTCGCGGCTGCTACCATGCCGTGGCAAACATTCCCCGAGTTATTAGAGGATGCCGGCATCAGCTGGAATTTTTATCAAAACGATCTGAGTACCGGCGGTGGTTACGTAGGCGAGGAGCGCGCCTGGTTATCTAACTATGGTTGCAACCTGCTGGAATTTTTTAAAGCTTATAATGTGAAATTCTCCGACAGGTATATCAAGACCCTGCAAAAGCAAGCAGAAACCCTACCGGCCGAAATTGATAAGCTGCAGGAAGCCAACTCTACCGATGAAGCAGAGGTAAAACGAAGCCGTGAGGCCATTAAAACCAAGCAGGAAGTATTGGATAATGCCCGCCTTGAACTAAGCAAATGGAATAAGGAAAGCTACGATAAGTTATCGGCCAAAGAGAAAAGTTTATATAACCGCGCTTTTGTTATCAATTCCGGCGATCCGCATTTTCGTAGCATCGCGCAGCTTACTTATAACGATTTTGGTAAAGAACGCAGAGCCACCGTGCCCAAAGGCGATCTGCTGCACCAGTTTCGCGAGGATGTGAACAAAGGCAAACTGCCAACGGTTTCGTGGCTGGCCGGCCCGCAAAACTTTTCCGATCACCCGAGCGCGCCATGGTATGGTGCCTGGTATGTGTCGGAGATCCTGGATATCCTGACAAAAAATCCGGAAGTGTGGAAGAAGACCATCTTTATAGTTACCTACGATGAGAATGACGGTTACTTCGATCATATCCCGCCGTTTATGATCCCTGATAATAAATTGCCGGGAACAGGTAAGGTATCTAAGGGGATCGAGACCGAGATAGAGCACGTGCGCTTAGAGAACGAGTTGAAGCAGGGCATCCCGCGCGGGCAGGCCCGTGAGGGCGCCATCGGCCTTGGCTTCCGTGTGCCCATGATGATCGCTTCGCCGTGGAGCAGGGGAGGCCGCGTATGTTCGGAAGTATTCGACCATACATCTACGCTGCAATTCCTGGAGACGTTTGTGAACAAGAAGTTTAATAAGAATATCCACCTCGATAATATCAGCCAATGGCGCCGTACCATCTGCGGCGATCTGACATCGGCATTTACACCTTACAATGGCGCACCCTTAGAAAAGATGCCATTTCTGAACCGCGACAAAAAGGTAGAGGATATCTTCAACGCTAAATTTAAACAGGAGCCAACCCTGCCTAAAAAGCTGTCGGCCGATGATATTGCGAAGGTCAGCGCGCAGCCCGCCATCATCTCGGCCCAGGAGAAAGGAGTGAGGGCTTCCTGCGCGTTACCGTATGAATTGTATACCGTGGGCGGATTAAGTGCCGATAAAAGAAGTTTCGAAATAAAAATGTCCGCAGGCAACAAGGTTTTTGGTAAAGATTCGGCTGGTTCGCCGTTTACCGTTTATGCGCCTGTAAAATTTGCCGATAACGGTAAAGAGGAAATATCACGCAACTGGCACTTCGCGGTTGCCGCGGGCGACGCGCTTAGTTACAACTGGCCGGTAAATGCCTTTGCCGATGGCAAATATCATTTACGCGTGCATGGCCCCAATGGCTTTTATCGCGAATTTTTGGGTGATGCCACCAATCAGCAGGTGAATATCAGTTGCGAATATGAACAGGATAAAGCTACCCCGGCTAAGCTGAGCGGTAACGTGTTGGTAATTATCGCTAACAATACTAATAAGGAACAGCAGGTCACCATTGCCGATAATGCTTACAAAACAGGCAGCATTAATAAAACAGTAGCCGCTAACAGCAAGGCTACGGTGGTTTTAAACCTGGCAAAAAACTTTAACTGGTACGATTTCAGCGTGAAGTTGAATAATAACAACGTATTCGAAGAACGCTTTGCTGGTCGCGTGGAAACCGGTGCAATAACTAAAACCGATCCGGTGATGGGCGGTATAGCATAGCGTGTGCCACAAAAATTACGGGCCGCTCTGAAAAGGGCGGCTTTTTTATTAGCCGATTTACTCTACCAGCTTAAACAGCATCGGGAAAATGCGACTTGTAAAGTTAATAGATTGCTTTATCGCGTTCGCATCAGCCGTGTTTTGGTTGATCACCATTATAGCTTGTTTAGCAGGTATCATCACCAAAAACTGTCCGCCCCAGCCCATGCCGTAGGTAACCGCCACACCTTTATAATTGAAATGATAGTAACACAAGCCATAGGTAGATTGCGGAAAACCCCAGGTAGCCTGGTAAAAAACATCGGGGTTAAACAACAGGTTTACCCATTTGGCGGGTACTATTTGCCTGCCATTATATTTTCCGTTATTTAATAATAGCTGTCCAAATTTAAGCATATCGCCCGAGCTTAAGCGGATGCTGAGCAAGCCGCAGCCATCATAATAGCCGTCGCGCATTTTGGCCCATTCAAATTTGGTGATGCCAAGCGGGCCGAACAGGTTCTTTTGAGCAAAGGCGCGGGTATCCATATGCGTGGTTTTAGTCAGTATTACCGATAAAAGATGCGTGGCCGCATTGTTATAATGCCATTCCTTGCCCGGTTCATCAACTAAAGGCGCTTTCAGAACATATTCAGAGGGGTTGGGCAAGGAAAGGTATCCTCCCAGGTTCTCCAGGTTTTCGTGCGCAAGGCCCGATGCCTGGTTCATCACCTGCCGTATAGTGATGGTTTGCTTCCATTTATCCGGATCGTTTTTTAGTTGGGGGAAAATAGCAGCCAGTTTTTCATCCACAGAAGAAATATACCCTTTATTAATAGCGATACCGATCAGTATCGAGCAAATGTTTTTGGTAAGCGATTGATCGTTAAACAAACTTTGGGCATTATATCCGTTAAAAAACCTTTTATATAATAGCTTGTTGTTTTTTACAACAATAAGCGAATAGATATCCGCATTGTTCTTTATCGCCGCGGTGGTATCAATATTCACTTGCGCGTAAAGCGGTAAACTGAGCAATAATGTTATTGCAAACACCAGCGATAGCCTTTTCATTGAAGATTATTTTTAATATTTGATAACTGTTACAGCAAACATAATCAACACATCTTATAAAACATGAAACATACTTATCCCTTAATCCATCATGTGTTTTTCCGGCTTAAAAATCCCGGTTCGATACCAGACCGCGAACAGTTAATAACCGGTATCCGAACCCTTGCGGCCATTGAAACCGTTGGCGAACTGCACGTAGGTATAGTGGCCGATACCGAAAAACGCGATGTGGTTGAAAATAGCTGGGATGTATCCGAATTGATATTTTTTGATGGCGTAGCTGCCCAAAACATTTACCAGGATCACCCGGTACATCATGACTTTATTAAGAACTACAGCCACCTGTGGCAAAAAGTTTTAGTTTACGATGCGGTGAGTGTATAAATAAAGCATCGTCATCCTGAGGGAAAACTAAGGATGACGATGTTTATTTGTCTTTACTTCAACTTCTGTACAAAATCGTGGTGGTCGTTAACAGCCACGCCCTGCTTGGCTTCGTTATAGGTAGTGTAGTAGATATATTTTTTATCCTTATCTATCCCGGTCATTACGCTGCCGATCGATTTACCTATGGCATCGTTTTCTTTTCTCAGGGCCACCGTGTCCAGCAGGTTGATCGTACTCAGGATGTTTACGTTGGGGAACGATCCATCAGGCGTGCGTTCGATACGTATGCGCCAAATGCGCGGGTGTGTAGGTATCGAATTAATGATTATC
>JADMIO010607340.1_pt1 | contig 11414 bp, 14 predicted proteins | sample 8958161 | NCBI WGS metagenome assembly JADMIO01 (sample SAMN16585339, study PRJNA669376) | soil metagenome | isolation source: Crop rotation soil | place: USA: Cullars Rotation, Alabama | collected 2011
CGCGACAACTTGTCCACGTGGAATTCTAAGCTTAGGATCCCAATGTGCTGGAAAGTGAGATGGCCCCGAGATCGTGCGCCGCTATTGGGAAAGGCATTACGTTCGCCTTGACAGGTTTTTGGAGCGAATTCGTCCGAGCGCGCACGCTTAAAGAGGCGGCCCAGCGCCCGTTTGGACTCAGGCGCCGAGCCTAACCAACAGCCGCTGAGGAAAGCTGCCGGCTTCGTAAAAAATCAACGCAAACCTAATTCGTTCCTCGGGGAAGATCGGCCCGACGGCGGATGGGATCGACCGCCGGGCCGCCTCACTGAACTCGGTGCGGAATGATCCCCAGCCCGGTGATGGAAATTTAGAGAGGCCCGGCGGCGGTCGAGTTGGGTGCAAGGGTACGCCGCCGAGCCCGGAAGGCAGACACACAGAAACTGCCGACCGCGGGAAAAATTGGCAAAAACAGATTTAGTTCCAACCAAGCCCGGCAGCGAGATGGCCCGACGCTCAACCGAATCCATGAGCGCCGGGCCTAGCCTAAGCGTGGCTTCTAGGGTCACGCCGACCATCGACCTCTAGCATCACAACCCAAGGAAACTCAATGATCCGCCTGTTCTCCGCGTGCGCTTTGCTGTGCGCATCTTTCAATTCATCGGCGTTTGCCCAGAAGTTTCTCGAAGGCGTTGTCTCGATTGGCGTCAAGTTGACCAAAGAAGAAACGTGCATCGCGAGCCAGTACGGCGTTGGGGATGGCTACCACGGCCGTAGGACGGCTTCGGGCGAACGGTTCAACACCTACGCCCGATGGCCGCGCACAAGAGCCGGCGCTTCGGTAGCCACGTCACGGTCACGAACAAGAACAACGGCAGATCGGTGCGGGTCCGCATCACGGACCGCGGCCCGTTCATCAAGGGGCTGCATCGACCTGTCTCAAGCAGCAGCCAACGCAATCGGCATGGGCGGGATCGCGCGCGTAACCGTTCAGTAGCCCAGGAGGCCCGAGAGGGCGACCGGGATGACCCGGTCTTGTTTACGGTGCGATTCTCAGCCGGCGAGAAACTAAGCGACTTGAGACAGAATCCGGTTATCATTGACGTCGGCGGTTGCGGACGGGGAGAATACCGTTTCGACGTCGAAGCTCGTGTACATGCGGCGAAGAGCTATGGTCCGTGAAGCATGGAGGCCCTGCGATGCGGATAACATTAATGGCTTGCTTCGCTTGTTTTCTGATCGGCGGATATGCGGGCTTCTGCCTTGGTTACTGCTCCGGTACGGAAGTGGTCCGGGAAGAGGTTCAAGGGTTGTTGGACAGCCGGTGGCCGATCGCAGAAGGTCAATCGGCAGTCATTCAGGACAACGGCGGCGCCTTCTCCGCAAACTGAACGACGGCCTGTCGTCAGGAATGCCTCCATTTAAGTGTACGCCGGCGCGTTCCTCAACCCTCCGCGCTCGTTCCTGGTATTTGACCGCCAGAGCATTTAGCTGATCGGACACTGATCGATACCCGCCGAATTTCGCAAACTCTTCGCACCTTCCAGATATCGCTCTCAGGCGTGCAGCCGTTGCGATCGCTTCTCGTTGGGGCGTCGTCAGAGCCATCGACGCGCTCCGCACAGCGCTACTAATCGATCCAAAATCTCGAAAGTGCTCTTTTGCGCAGTTCGATACGCTCTCCACCTTTGGCAGACGTGAGTCTGGCCCTTAGCAAGCAAGACCGAAAACATGATTGGTGTGGACCGATGATGACCTTGCAAAGTTACGAGATCTGGCTAGCAGATCTCCTGGCGATATTTCCAGAGAGTTGAGACGGACGCGAACGGCCACCGTGTGCAAAGGTCACCTGCTTGGTATTTCAATGCGTAGGCCTACAAATGCAGGACTTCCACGAAATTGGTATAAGTAGCCGCAGGGATCGTTCACCTAGACTTTAGTTTACTATGACCGGACTCGCCCTCAGTGACAGCCGGCCATTTTTATTTCACGAGCCGAAGGCGCTCGCAGCCCTTGCGCGGGCGCTCCTGTGCAGCGCCCACGTCTTCGGGATCAAGTATTTCGAGCATGCGTTGTAAGACGAGTTGCGGGTCCCGCGGTCCCGGCCACATGTAGCTGTGTAAGACGGCCCGAGCGTCATCCAGGGCGTCGTTGATGGTGTCGATGTCGCGCATCATTGATCCCTCACGAGCTTGTAGCGGTTGCACCACTTCGGATCCTTGTCGACGAAGTGGTAAACCGGCGTGCCTTTGGGACGAAGTGCTTGCAACATGCCAAGGCGTGCGAACTCGATCGGCCCGTCGCACTCGGCGGCTTGTATCAAGACGTGCATTGCGTTCTGCCACGGTGGGGCGTCGTGCGTCTGCTTCGGTAGGCGGGTGATGTATTCGCCGGCATCCTGCAGGGTGGCCAGTTTACCGCCGGCGGGGAGGGCAATGGGTTCTGGAAAACGCGTCGACCATGGCATAACTCAAATCCGCAACTGAACCGCAGATTCAGACGTCCTGTTGCGGATTAGTTCCGGTCTAGCGCTCAGGCTTCTCCCACTGACTATCGGTGTCGAAGGTCTTCGATAGCGCCTTTGGCTCGCAGGTCCGCCCTTACCTTGCGGACGCTTGGCAACGAAATCCCCAGATCGCACGCCTTCCTTTTGACTGACGTAATGGGCCGGCCGAGCGCTGCTGCGGCACGTAGAGCAGACGCTGTCGACTAGCTGTTTCAGCTTGGCGACGTCTTCCGTATCCCATGGTTTCGCAAGCAGGCGCCTGGTCACGGTTATTTCTTCAGCGGTCGCAGCTCGCCGTTCAACCAGCCTCGGCCTGGATCACTGGATCTGGCCCAAAAGCGGCATGGATGAGCTACACTTTGGACATTCGTAGGCATGGATGACCATACCCTTGTGAACAGCGGGACCGTCGACAACCACGAAGACGGCTCCGCCACGCGCTCGAACCCTAGACCTGGGGGCATCGGGCCGTTCGGCGAACCTCAGGATGGATTGGTTTTCAGAAGGTGTCGTCACAGCATTTTGCGGCATCGACGGCGTTACCGCGCATAGAGCGATCCGCGAATACCGTGTTGCGTGCACTCATCGTGACTAAAAGGGTAAGCCCGAAATCGAAGGGGTTTAGCAAATACGAGATGCAGCACGTAAATCCGCAAAAGAACGAAGCCGATACCGAGCGAAGTCGCTGAATTTTGTCGGGCAATTGATGTTGGACTCGGAGCGATTCGAACGCCCGACCCTCACAATCGAAATGCGGTGCTCGTTCATGGCATTGCAACATTTTCCCGATTGGAACTTAACGACAGTCTTTTTTGTTCTTCTCCGACAAACGGGGCGTGATGGATGGTAGAAAAGGCCGGAACAGAAGCGTTGCGCAAGCGACGGATGGTGCACATCGAACAAGCGTCACCCAAACCAGAGCGAAAGCCCCTACCTTTAGGAGCTGACGCGCGCAGGAACTCTCGGGTCGTGCTTGCCCTGGCCCTTTTCGGCATCGGGGCATGGACCGCCTCCGCTTTTCTGCCGGCCCTGATATGGGCCACCATTCTCGCAGTTGCCCTGTGGCCGCTGTACCTTAAGTTTGCAGGGCGCTTTTCGTCAGGTCCTTCAAGTCTGGCAGCGTTCATCTTCACCGCAATCGTGGCTTTGGTGCTGTTCACTCCACTTTCACTTGCCATCTACCAAATCGCGCAGCAAGGCGACGTTCTTGTGAGGTGGCTAAAGCAAGCCAGCGAGAGCGGTGTTGAGGTGCCGGATTGGGTCGCGCGTCTACCGCTCGTTGCGGAAACTCTGCAAACTTGGTGGCGCGCCAACCTTTCGGATCCAAAAGCTGCAGCGGCATGGCTTCAAACTGTTAACGCGGATAACGCGTCGGAGTTGTTTAAAACATTCGGCTCACAGTTGCTTCATCGTCTTTTTCTGTTGCTGTTCTCGCTTCTGACCTTGTATTTCCTCCTCCGTAATGGTCGCGCTGTCACGAGCCGTTTCCTCGAGACGTGCGACCGCCTTATCGGCGATCCAGGAGAGGGACTCGTCGAGAAAATGGTCGAAGCGACGCGCGGCACAGTCAACGGTACAATTCTCGTCGCTGTGGGCGAAGGATTGCTTATTGGTGTCGGATTCTTGGTCGCCGGTGTACCGACCCCCGTGATGTTTACTATAATAACCATAGCATTCGCGATGTTACCGTTCGGAGCCTGGTTGGCTTTCACCGCGGCGGCATTAGTTTTGGTCTCCGGCGAAGGCAGTGGGTTTGCGGCCGCTGGGGTGTTTCTATGGGGTGCGATCGTTATGCTTGCTGGCGATCACTTCGTATGGCCCACTCTGGTCGGTGGTTCGGCGCGACTTCCCTTTCTTCTAGCATTTGTTGGTATCTTCGGAGGTATTGCTGCGTTTGGCCTGTTCGGCTTATTCCTAGGGCCTGTCATTATGGCAGCACTACTGACCGTGTGGCGCGAGTGGATCTTCCGGCCGGTGCCGCAGTAACTTTGTGATCCTTCTTGAAGAGCTCCGCAAAATGAAAGATTTCCATATGAACTACGCTAGCAACTAACAAACCAATGAGGTGCCTTTGTCGTCACAATATCAGTAATGGTCCAAAGATCGTGGCCCGCGGGAGGGGCCCACACGGCAGAAATCAGCTTTAAGTCAAGGCGTTCTGCGCGGAATTAATTAGTTTCTCAAGCCGATCCCCGGCATTGATGTAGTTCACCTTCAGCGCCGCGAAGCTCGCGCGCAGGCAAAGAAATAATGGGTCTAGCCGCGTCTAAGCAAGAATTACTCGACTAGAGGGTTCACCAGATCGCGCCCGTCAGCAGTGGCGAATCCGCGCGGCAACGAAAGGAAACTCGTCGTCTTACAACACCCGACCGGCGAAACGGCCGGTCTTGGCGCACGGCCATTGTGAGGTTGAGTGCCTTGCTGTGAGTGACCTCCAGCCCGCATGTGGCTCGCGTAGACGGCTTGCTTCAGGTTTCGCCCACAGGCGTCATACGCGCCATCGAACGGCTTGGCCTAATATATCCAAGCGAAATCTAAAGCCCCCGTCGTCCGCCTTAGCCGCTGTTCAGTATAAGACTTGCGGCAGCCAAGGTTAGCGAGAAGATCGGCGCATTCAATTCGATCTACTACGTTCCACCTAACTCACGCGACCTCACGTCGATAGGCAGCTCCAGATCCGCGAGCACCCATCCAATGCGGCATCGCTGCGCCGTCGCGGTGGCTGCCGCCGACGCTGGCGGCGGCCACCGCGATCACAGCGCCCAGCAATATGGCCGCCGCGACGGAGAAGGCCAGGATCACTGAACTCCGTCGAGATTTGGCTATCGACGCTTGAGAGGTTGCAATCGCGGTATCGACCCGTTTTTCCGCCTCTGCGCCGGCGAGACCGGTGTTCGCGGCAACGAGTTGAGCAAGATAAGATCGATCCTCGCTGCTCATTCCCGAGTGGCTCGACGAGGTCAAGAGAATTCTTCCCGCCTCCGCACGTTCCTGCAGAAGGTCTACGTTTGCGGCGCGACGCAAGGGCCTGAACAGGCGGTCGATCTCGTAGCTTAGCAAAGGCTCCGCAGCGCTGGTGCGTGCTGACGATCCGTTACTGTTCGGCCGTGTTAGTGTCGCGCTTCCAATGAAGGCAGCAAGCGCTACGCCAAGAACAACGGCAAGCGCCCACGCAGCGAGTCCATGTAGACCATCGCGCTGTTCAATTTCGGCGGTATCCAAAGCAGCGAGACCGACATTTGTCCGCCCGGCAATATAGCCTCCCACTCCGAAACTCAGCGCGGCTTGGAGAATGAGATAAAGTCCCGACAATATCCAAAGCGCAGCGGAGGCGTCCCGCCAAGTCGGAGCCGTGGATGAAACGCCAAGTCCGATCGTCACGCCAAAGGCCAGCAGAATTGACGAAAGCGCGGTCGCTATGAGGGCACCGAGGATTACTGGCGTCCAGCTCAAATACCTTGACGGGACTTCAATGGAAGCTGCGGCAGGTTCAATCGATTTAATCATCTCAGCGCAGCCCGAAGAATGACAAAACGGCCAAGATGACGACGATTAATCCCACCAGATAAATCAAACCATTCATCGTTCTTCTCCTCGTTTTGTTACCGTCAGAGCCTGCAGTCCTCACCGCTGTATTCAAAAGCAATCGCTCGCCCGTCTGCTGCATGAATCGACTTTTTGCCCTGCGTTTTCAAACTCTCGAATATTGCTTATTGTTCCCGACGCGTTGAGGCTCGCGGCCTCAAGCGACGGTGGCTCTACCTGCCGCCAGGGGCTGCGGCGCATCCTCATCGCTCGCTTGTCTCTTCTCGGCCTCGAACGTATTCCCCAACCGGGAAAAGATGATTGTGGCCGAAGGCGCCCGTCGGGATGGCCTTCGGGCGGTAAAAACGAACTCGCGTGCAAACGGCGAATAGGCCTGCTAGCAGCAAAGCTAGAATGTCAGCAGAGCTCATCAGTTTCCGGCTCTTTTCGGGACGCTGGAGGCTGTCGTCCATGAGAGTCGGATTGATTGGCAAGCGGGAGCTAAACCGACTCAATGTTCTCGCACGGTTGAGCAGTAAGACTGACAGGTGCAGCTGCGGCCGGCGGTCGTCGAACATTCGGTGGTCCGACGACGTCCATGATCAGGCGACCGTCTTGGTCAGGAATGTCCCGAGGCCGTCGATCTTCACCGCCGGACCCAGTTCGGCAGGATGCCGAGCGTCGTCTAGTCCTGAGCCGGCGTATGGACATGGCGACGACGAAAGTTACGATGAGGGGGGTTGCGAAGCCAGGACGGAACCCGCATCATCCGTCCATCAGGACCCAGCGGCGTCCGCGGCTTCGCGAGCTTTCTCGCCCATGCGTTGCACAGTCCTTTCACCGACCTTCTCGGCAGCAGCACGTGCCTCGCACTTGGTCCGGATATCCTCTAATTCCTCGTCGGTCAGATGCTCGATGCCGACGAATGAGTTATGAGCGGCACTCGTTCGGATGAGTTCGTCTAGCTTCACCTGAATGGCGGCGCTGTCTCGGTTTTGAGAGTTCTGGATGAGAAAGACCATCAAGAACGTCACAATCGTCGTCCCAGTGTTGATGACAAGCTGCCACGTGTCCGAGTAACCGAACAGAGGACCGGTCACGGCCCAAATGATCACGACGGCGGCTGCGACGATGAACGTCGTGGCTCGACCCGCGAGTTGAGAAGTCTTGTTAGCAAGGTCTCCAAAAAAGCGGGAAAATCCGCTGCGACGTTCGTTGTTTGACACTGTTGAATCCATTTTCCGGTGCGACCTTCCACAACATGCCGTGCAAATTCAAGGCGATGGTAATTTATTGGTCGAGCGCTTGGTCACGCTAGGCGCCACATTTCTTGGCACCCATAATGTGACGCTCAATAGCCCAACAATCATTACGCGCAAACGCTGTAGCAAGCTCACCAGGTCAAGGGTAGTTGCTCGGAATCCTCAGGTTGCATCACTTGTGGCCTTGAAATGCGCCGGCTTGCATAGTGCGGCGTCTGGCGCATCTTACGCCGGCGGGGCGTTTCTGTGACTTGGCGGAGCTCAGTTGGCTTGCGCTCGGCGGTGTTTGTAGAGGCGAGGATAGGTGTCGGCTTCGCCGGCTCGACAGCAGCCGGTTGTAGGTGAACTTGACGCGGAGCGGATCCGCCGCCTTCGCCGCGCAGGCATTCTTCGGAGTAGTATGGCCAGTTTTGCTTTTCGCACACGCTATCGGCAGCAGTTTGCGAAACCCGTGCGGCGTCTTGGTCCATAGGCGCTCTGCCTGATGCGATTAGCGCGTCAGAAGCTGCTGCGGGGGCATTAGGCACCGCGGAGCCCTGGGTTGCAAATGCTAACGTGATGAAGCCAGCGAAGATGATTAAGCCAGCTGCACGTCGATCGAATGTCCTTAGAAAAGTCATGCGGATAACCTTGTCAGAAAAGGAGGAGGTGGCCCATGCGGGCCACTTCCTAGGATCAATCCCAACGATGACGGCGCTGCTTAATCACTACCACCCGGTCGCGATTGCGCCAGCCGCGGTGCCATCCATGATCGCGGCGATATTCCGCGCGAGGGCCGCGGTAGCCGCGGTCATAGTCGCGGGACATTCCGTGATCCTCGCCGATGCGAACGCGCACGTCCTGCGCACTTGCAAAGGTCGGGGTAGTTATGGTCGCCACGACGGCAGCGGCAAATGCGTAAGTTGACAACTTCATCTTCAAGCTCCCTTGTTCAACCGAGACGCCAACGGGATAAAGTGGCAATCGTTCCGCTGTAGCTGCATTGATCCGCACAAGGCCAAAAAAACTGCCCGCGGATGTGGACCCGGGGCAGTAGAGTGAACGAGGAACGAGTGTCTTGCGCCACAAGGCGGCGCCGGGCCTAACCTTCGATGATGTAGACGATCTCATGCGTCTGCGGTCGAAGGATAACGTAACGACCATTTACCAGAATGAAGTCGTATCCGCGCCATTCTGGATAGATTTCGATCACTCGCGTTGGGAGCGGGTGCACGCGCACTGTAGACGGTACCGTCACGCCTACTGAGATGTTGAAGTTCACATTGCGAACTTCCTCGACCTTTTCTTGCCGGATCGCACTAGTGATCTGCGTGCGCTTTTCAGCAGGAAGGGCAACGGTTGCAGACGTCGCGGCATTGCCCGTCGTAGACGCGGAGCCGGCCTTGCCGTCGCCGGTCTTCGCGTCAGTGGCAGCCTTGGTATCGCTTGTTGACTTGGTGTCCGTCGCGGACTTCGCGCCCTTAGTGTCGGTGCGCTCTTGTGCAGAGGTCCCGGCTTTATCCGACGGAGCGACGGCAGGCTTATCCTGGGCGGTCGTTGCTGGTTTGGCAGGCGCGGCCTTCTGGTCGGAGGCGGCCTTGGCATCAGGTGCAGACCTGGAATCGGTCATCGACTTGCCGTCACTTGCCGTCCCCTTTGCAGCGGGCATGTTGGTCGAAGGAGCCTCGCCGGCCCGCGGTGTTGATGCGGCAGGTGCATCGCCGCCCTTTGAACCGGTCGCGCCGCCGCCCTGCGCCAGAGCGAAAGCAGTAGTGGCAATCAAGGCAATGGCCGCAGCCGATCCCATCAATCTCCTATTCATCTTATGACCTCCACTGTCGAGACCGCTCATTCGGTCTTGCGCAACAACAGCGAAAGCAGTTTCCTGGTTCCGTTTTTGGATGCCGATTCCGGGTAAAAGAAGCAATACCAGCGGCGCCATATTCCAAAAGACGCGTTGATGCCAGCAGTTGTCTTGGTAACGCCGAGCTCAGGAAACTCATCGCAGCCCGGGAATTTGTGTCAACGGCCGCATGGTGCGGTCAAAGGAGAGCAATATGAAACGGATGATGATCGCCGGGGTCGCGGCCCTTTTGCTGACGGCGGGAAGTGGAGCGGCCGTGGCCGCTATGCCGCTAGCGCCGATGACAGCTTCGGGCGATGCGATCGAGATAAAGGGCGGCCACGGTCATGGTCATGGCCACATGCATCGTGGTGGACGCGGACATCATTACGGCTGGAGCCGCGGCCGCGGTCATCGTCATCATTGGTGATAAGTCCGGCGGACGCGATTAAGCGTCCGCCACTCGTTCCGGGCCTGGCGCTGTTGTTGCGCCGCGCCCACGCACGCAATGCAGCAGCGTTTCCGCAGTGAATTTCGCGCGGATCCGGCGACAGGCGTCGCGCCTCCCTAAGACTGTGGCAGCACTTTCTCCCATGTCATAGGAACGCTAGCCACTTGTCGATCCACGTCCTTAGGCTTTAAGCCTGCGGCTGATGGGAGCTGTGCCGAAAGAAGTGGCCAAGACTTGATCGTGAAGAACTCTAATTTAAGCCCATCTCGACGGCTATACGGATAAGATCGGAGTGGTTCCGTGCGCCCAGCTTCTGCTTCAGTAGGGACGTGGTATTTGCTACCGTCTTGTAGGAGATGCCGAGCGCGTCGGCGACCTCAACGATCTTGTCGCCCCGGCCGAGGAGCCGAAGAATTTCCAGTTCCCGGGCCGACATGCTGGTGGCCGGATTTGCCCGGATAGCAGCGCCTGAGAACGTTACTGTCTTTGCGAGATGCGGAGAAATGAAGTTCTCACCCGCAGCCACTTTGCGTACTGCCTTGATGAGCAGGCGCGGATCGTCGCCCTTAGAGACATAGCCTTGGGCACCGAGCTCGATGGCTCGGACCACAAAGGCTGGATCGTCATTCATGCTGAACATGATAATCCGCGCGTCGGGATCATCCTTGCGGATACGACGCATCAACTCGAAGCCGGAAAGATCCGGCAGATTGATGTCGATGATCGTCACGTCGGGCCGTTTAGATAGATAGGCGCGGTGCCCCGATTTCTCATCGACCGCCTCATCGATGGATATTGTAGGGTCCGACGCAAACAGCGAACGGCAGCCCGACACCACGACGGGGTGGTCATCGACAATCAGGAGCTTCACAGTCTGTGCCATCGGCGGGACAATCTCGCAATTATGCTATGCATATTGGATTTCAACGCTTTGACCAGAGGAATGGTGCCGGGTTGACCAATTTAATGATTCCAATGTGGACGACTTTGTCGCTGCGTGCACGCATTTGCGTGCTGCTCGGCGGCATGTTTCTGAGCGCCCTGATCGCCGGCCTCGCTTTGCTATGGATTTTCTCCTCGGATCAAATTTTGGAGGAAAACGAGCCATCGGCGCGGTCGGCAATCACCGTCGCGGCGGGTTTGAACGCCGCTCTCGCGGCCTCCACAAGACCCGACGCAATCCTTGCGGCGTTCGTGGATCAGCTCGGTTCGACACCTGCGGACGCGATCCGGTTTCGCCGTGATGGCGAGGTGCATGCACCGGAGCAGGGCAAGACGTCCGGCAGGGTCCCGGAATGGTTCGTGAACGCGCTGTTCGTGCCTGACCTTGCGCAGCATATTCCCGTCCTGGTCCAAGGCCGCCGGGTCGGCGATCTTATTTTCGAACCAGATCTCTCTGCGCAGATCTACGAGAAATGGATCGGCTTTCTCTCGCTTCTCGGGTCACTCGTCGGCATGGCATTGCTTGCAGGCCTCTTGTCATTTGTGACGATTGGCGCAGCGCTGCAGCCCTTACGCGATCTCGCTGAGGGGCTGGCACGGCTCCGCACTGGTGACTTCTCGAAGAAAGTCGATTGTTCCGGCCCCCCTGAAGTTCGGGAAAGCTGCTTGTCCGTGAACGAGCTTGCTTTGACTCTCGGTCGCCTCAGTTCAGAGAACCGAAGTCTATTACGAAGGATGATCTCCATCCAAGATGAGGAGCGACGTGACATCTCGCGTGAGTTGCACGATGAACTTGGTCCGCTTCTGTTTGCTATCCGGGCTAACGTTACTGCTATGATCGACGACCGCGGCAGCGGCACCAACCGGTCCATGGGAGAGGAGCGTGTGCTGCAGGCGGTGGAGGCTTTGCAAATCGCCAACCGCCGC
>JADMIO010972905.1_pt1 | contig 11414 bp, 6 predicted proteins | sample 8958161 | NCBI WGS metagenome assembly JADMIO01 (sample SAMN16585339, study PRJNA669376) | soil metagenome | isolation source: Crop rotation soil | place: USA: Cullars Rotation, Alabama | collected 2011
CCCGCCGCAGCTCCTCGAACCCCCACTCCCCTTCTCCCAGCAGCTCGACGATGCGCTGGCGCAGGGTCACAGTGGCTTCGGATCGCGAGTCCGGATCGTCCACGTTCAATAGAGTGTCGCGACGAGCGCTACCCGGGGCAGAATCATGAATTCGTCCTGTACTCCACCAACCGTTCCGGCTTTCCCCAGACCGTATACAGATCGATGATCCGCTGCCTCGCCTCCGGCGCCAACCGGGCCCCGTCTCCCTTGTCATGCTGGAGAACGGGATAGCTCTGCACCAGCAGCGGCTCAGCTTCCGGGAAGCGTTTCAAGGCGACCAGGCAACTCCCAAGAATGCTCTCGGTATCGGCGATCCTCCAGGCTTCCTCCTGCTTGCTGCGAAAGATGGCGAGGGCCTCCCGCGCCATGGGCTCCGCTTCGGCGGCCTTGCCGCGGGAGATCAGGACGGCGGCGAGATTTCGCAGATAGCGTGCCCTGTCAGGATGATCCTTGCTGAGCGCCTTGTCCGCGATCGACAGGGCTTCTCGGTAGCACTGCTCGGCACCGGCTGCATTGCCGCGTGCCAGCAGGAGCGAGCCTAGAGTACTGAGAGTGCGGGCCACTTTCGGATTGGGACCGGAAAGGAGTTTGCGGCGCAGGGCCAGCGCTTCCTTGAGGGAGGTTTCGGCGCCCTCCAGGTCTCCCCGATCCTGCTGCAGGGTGCCCAGGTTGCTCAGGGCGGTGGCCATGTCCGGATCCGGCAGGCCCTTGGCAAGCCGGCGACGGATCTTCAATGACTCCTGGTAGTACCCTTCGGCAGCCTTGAGGTTGCCCCGCTTCTGGGCCAGTGCCCCCAGATCGTTGAGACTGACAGCGATGTCTCGCTCTTCGACATTCGGGAGCTGTCGCTTGAGCGCCAGAGCCTCCGTGTAGTACTTCTCGGCTTGGTCGAGATCCCCCTTGGCCTTGAGAATGGCGGCAAGGTTGGTGAGTCCCTTCGCATAGTCGATGTTCCGGGTATCTCCCGCTTGCCGTTGCAAGTCGAGCGCCTCGCGGATGAGAGGTTCAGCTTCAGCGTTGTGTCCCGCCTCGCGCAACGCCGACGCCAGGTTGTGGAGGTCATCGGTGACGCGGGGATCGTCCCTCCGGAGCGTCCTTCGATGCAGGTCCAGTGCGACCTTGAACAGGTCTCTTGCGGGCTCCCACTGGCCGAGGCTCAGGTATGCCTGCCCCATCGTATTCATGAGATCAGCCCGCACTTCCGGCTGATCAGTGAAGCTCTGGTCCATCTTCTTTGCACCCCGGTCGAGCATGTCGCGCGCGGTTATGTCCGCCCCTCGGGATTGGCTGGGATTCGGGGCAGTGAAAAGCTCGACCAGAAAACCGGAAACCGCCTGCGCCCGGTCCCGCGCGCGTTCCGCGCTCTTCCAGAGCAGGGTAACGGTAACGCTGAATCCCAGGATCAGCAGGAGAACGGCAGCGGCCACGCCGACGCCCACCTTGTGCCGTCCCACGAACTTGCGCGTCCGGTATCCAAAGGTGTCCTTGCGGGCGGCGACCGGCAGGCCTTGAAGGTAGCGCTCGATGTCGTTGGAGAGCTGATCCGCCGAGGCGTACCGCCGCTGCGGCTCCTTCCGCATCGCCATCAGGACGATGTTGTCCAGATCGCCAGCCAGTTGGCGTCGCAGGAGCTTGGTCTCACCCCCGGGTGCCTCCCCCGCCCGCGCGATCACGCTGCTGGGCCGTGGGGGCTCGGTCTTGCAGATGGCATCGGCCAGCACCTGAGGATCCGTGGTCGACCGGTACGGGCGCTGCCCGGTCAGCAGGACATACAGCAGGACGCCGAGCGCGTAGACGTCGCTCGCCGTGGTGATCGGTTCCCCCCGGACCTGCTCGGGGCTGGCGTAGTCGGGGGTCATGGGACGCAGCTCGGTCCGGGTGAGGGCGAACGACTCCTGGGCAGGATCGAGCAGCTTGGCGATGCCGAAGTCGAGTAGCTTCGGTACCCCGTCGGGGGTCACCAGGATGTTGCCGGGCTTGAGATCGCGATGAACGATCAGGTTCTGATGCGCGAAGTGGACGGCCGCACAGACCTCCCGGAAGAGCTCCAGCCGCTGGCGGACGGTCAGAGTCTGGTCGGCGCAGTAGTCGTCGATCGGCCGCCCTTCGACCTGCTCCATAACGAAGTAGGGGCGGCCGTCGTCGGTCGAGCCGCCGTCGAACAGCTTGGCGATGTTCGGGTGGTCCAGGTGAGCGAGGATCTGGCGCTCCGAGCGGAAGCGGCGGACGATCTCGTCGGTGTCCATGCCGCGGCGGACGACCTTGATCGCGACCCGCTGGTCAAACTCCTGGTCGGCCCGTTGCGCCAGATAAACGGCGCCCATGCCCCCCCGGCCGATCTCGCGCACGATCCGGTAGGCACCGATGCGCTCCCCCACGGCGAGAGGCTCCACCTCGTCCAGACGGATGCGGAAGACGGGAGTCTCGATGAAGTCACCGATCTCCGCCTCGGAGGCGACGAGCGACTCCACCTCACGGCGAAGCTCGTCGTCCCCCTGACAGGCGGCGTCGAGAAAGTCCGCTCTTTCGGACCCCTCCCGTTCCAAGGCGCCGTCCAGGACGTCCTTGATCTGCTGCCAACGCTCGGTTGTCACCGTTCCCCCGATTCTATCGTATTGTCCTTCTCCCTGAAACGCGAGAGCGGGCGGGGGAACGGCTCTCTATTTCGGAGACAATTCCCGGAACAGCCAGAGGCGGGCCATCCGCCACTCCCGCTTGACCGTGGTCACGGAGATGTCCAGGACCTCCGCGATCTCCTCGTTGCTCAACCCCGTGAAGAACCGCATCTCGACGATGCGACCCTGACGCGGATCGATCCCGGCGAGCCGCGAGAGGGCTTCGTCCAGGGCGACGATGTCGACGTCCCGCAACTCGGGCACAGCCATGGCCTCGTCCAGCGACACCTTCGGAATGCCGCTCCCGCGTTTTGCCGCCTGCCTCCCCTTGGCGTAGTCCACCAGGATGCGGCGCATGAGCAACGCCGCCACGCCGAGGAACTGCTCCCGGTTCTGCCAGTGGACCTGCCGCTGGTCCATCAGGCGCAGGTAGACCTCGTTGACCAGCGCCGTGGGCTGGAGGGTGTGGCCGTCGGTCTCGCGCTGGAACAGACGCCTGGCGATCTGGCGCAGATCCTCGAAGACCAGAGGGATGAGCTTCTCCAGGGCCGAGGTATCGCCTTGGCTCCAGTCGTGGAGAAGTTGGGTGACGTCCGATGTGGGGGTAGACATCTGTCTCTAGGATTCTAGCAAAGCTGGCAACCTCCATGGCAAATGGGTGACCCTCTTTTGCCGTTCTTCTCGCGTTTTCAATCAGGACCGGTTGCCAAGACCGGCCTCCTCGTTTCGAGGGGCGGCCTCGCCGGCAGGGCGAAACGACCGCGGCCAGGCTGGGCAGGCCGCCCCATTTTTGATCGCTCGACAGGACTCGACAGGAGATGACGATGCCCGGTTTCCCTTTCATGACGTCCCGCTGCGATGGCGTCATGAAGATTTCTGGCGAACCCTCGGGGAAGAAAGCCTCGGCTTTGGCAGGGATGCAGACGTCGAGGCGAGGATCATGAGCTCGATCACTTTTCTCGGATCCTTCCCCGAGCCTTCGCTCGTTCCGCGAGTGGGAATCGCTAGTCGGTCGCCAGCTTCACCGCCGGATCGCCGAAAACGATGAAATTGCGGGCGTCGTTGTGGGACATCCAGAGGTAGGAAAACCAGTCCGGATCGACGTCCTCCAGGAAGTGCTGGGCTTCCCACAGCCGCGACAGCTCCGCGGACATCGTAGCGTGGGCCTGGTTGAAGTATTCCATCGCCCAGCCCACGGTATGGCCGCTCAGCAGCCGCCGCAGGGCATTGCGGAAGGTATCCACTCCGTCGCCCTGACCCGCCTTCTCGAAGCCCACCGTTTCGAAGGAAGTTGTCCAGGTGCGATCGACGTGCCCCACGACCGCCAGCGCACCCCCATTGGGATGGCTGAGCAGGGCCTGGGAAAGCCGCGAGACGAAGGCGTGGGGCGCGATCTCCGGCGGCTTGCTCAGCACCTGTTGCTCGAAGTTGTCGCGCGCCGGAGTTCCCGCGCTGTAGCAGGCGAACAGGAAGGCCACCAGCCCGTGCAGTTGGGCGTCGGCGGAAAGGTCGTCAGCGGCAAAGTATTGATCCCGGGTGACTCCCTCCTCGTCGGCCGGCCCCGGCCAGTCCTGGCAGACCAGGGCGCCCTGGCGCGCGAGCTGCCGCTCGTCGTCCAGGGGGAAACGGACCCCGTGGGAGGCGGTGAAGAGCAGGGAGGGAACGTCGGACCCTCCCAGGAGCCTGGCGAGCTGCGTTTTGTCCGCCTGGGCGCCCAGATAGGTGCTGACGTTCCAGCCTTGTTCCGGCTTCACCAGGGTTGCGGCCAGGGGGCGGACGAGCTCCTCGGAGGTCCGACGGGTGGCGGGATCCCCCTCGTTGCTGACGCCGAACAGGGAGACCTGCCGCGGCCGTCGCGGCCGCAGCGTCCCCGTTTCCCCATCCACCACGCTCCGCGCATACCGTCCATACTCTTCGGGTGCATCGAAATGGATCCGTCCCACGGCGTAGTTGACGTCGAGCTCGCACTGAAACGTGAACGGGATCGCTTCCGGGTCGCCCACGAGCAGGAGATAGAAAGGAACACGATCGGGGTCGGCGGCGGCACCGACCGTGGCGCCCTGGCGCGCAAGGAACTGCGACGCCGTCTCTCCCGGCCGGTATTCGTACTCCTGGAAGTAGGACGGACGGCGGTCGGTGGCCTGTTCGCGGCGGTGAGCCAGGAGCACCGACAGCGCGGCCTTGATCTCGTCGGAGATTTCCGGCGCATAGATCACCCCCCAGCCGGTCTCGGCCAGATTGCGCGGATCGCAATCGAAGATGGGGTGCTCCCGCGAGAAGTCGCATTCCAGGGCACGGGCGCTCAACCCCAGGGCCGCCACCTGCTGAGGGGTCATCGGCGGCAGCAGGTATCTACCGGTGCTGCCGTCGATGCCGTTGAAGAAGAACCGCTCGTCGTTCATCACGGTTCCTCTTCCGACAGGGGCGGCGGCCCCGCCAGAGTCTTCTTCGGCCGGTCCGGCCCCACCTTCGGCGGCGGCAGGTCAGTGCCGGCCTTCTTGACCACCACCACCCCTCCCGAATCCGCGGCCTCGAGACTGCTGCCGTCCAGCCGGCGGCCGAAGTCGCCCAGGAACTCGAATCCGGCCCAGTGGCGGGGCTGGCTCCATGCCGGATCCCTGAGCATGGAGAGCTGGGCCTGCCGCAGCGCCTCAGCCGCGGGGAGACCGTTCTCGAAGAGCTGCTCGTAGAAGCGCTTCATGAGCTGGGCCGTGCTGCGGTCCTCCACTTTCCAGAGGCTCACCACCAGCTGCGGCACGCCGGCGGACAGGAAGCCACGGGTGATCCCCAGCAGCCCCTCTCCCCGCACCTCCTTCCCCACTCCGGTCTCGCAGGCGCTCAGCACCACGAGCCCGGCTTGCAGATCGAGGTCGTAGATCTCATGGAGGCGCAGAAAACCGTCCCGCGGCGCTCCGGTGGGATCGACCATGGAGAAGGCGATCCCGGAGAGATCGGGTTGGCGGCTGTCCAGCAGGCTGTGGGTAGCGATGTGGACGACGTGATAGTCGCGCAGGCGGCCGCTGGTGAGGAGGTCCCGGGTGGCCTCGAAATCGAAAGCCTGCAGCGTCGTTCCCTTCTTCACCATCCTCAGGATCGACTCCGCTTCCAGGCGGGTGGAGGGAAGGCGGTCGAGTCGATCGAGCCCCACGTCCCGTGCTGAACGGCTCAGCTCTACAGGAAGCGGAGGAGGGACGGCCGGCGGATGCGAGCCCTTGACCCGCGGATCGTCCGCCTGGAACACCGGATCCGCGATCACCGCAACCTTCAGCTCTTCGAGCGGCTTCCGCGTTCTCGGTGCGCGCTGCCGCAGCACCCCCAGCACCGATGCGGAGGGGAGGGCGACGATCTGGTGGCTCTCTACCAGGAGCCGGCCTTCTCCGGCCGCGGGATCCGGCAGGGCCGCGAAAGGTACTACCTGGAGTGCACCATCGCCCACCACCAGCAGGCGATGGAAGCCGGCGATTTGCTTCGCCGCTGGAGCCAGGAGCAGGTCGGCGAGGGCTCTCGCGGCTCGCTGGCCGGAGCTCTGGGCTTCGTCGCCAGACCGTGGCATCAGGTCGAGAAGCCGGTGCGCGGCAGCCTCGATCGTCTCGCGCCCGGGCAGGGTGTATGTCTCGACTGATCGAGGGGAGACCGCCCAGAGAAAACTGCGATCCTCTCCCAGCGAGTAGCTGAGGAGAAGGGTATCGGCATCCAGCAGGCGCTGCTGGATGTCTTCCACGTCCAGAGGGGCCGACGGTGCCAACTCGGCCGCCCGGGCGCTCCGCTCCCTCATCCGGGTCCTCAACAGATCCAGGCGGTTGAGGAGGATACGGATCTCTCCTTCGCTCGCCGTCACAGCCGTGGCCTTGCCGCCGGTGGTCAGGAGCGCGGTGCGCTCTTTCTCGGCCGCTCTCAGACGCTGCTCTACATCCTGGATCTCGGCAGCCAGTGCGGGATCAGCATGCTCTTCCACTGCCGCCCGGGTTTCACCCAACCCGTCGAGAAGACTGCGAGCGCGCCGGCGTTCCGAGGCCTCCAGGGCCAGTTTCTCTTCATGTAATTGCATGAGCACCTCCACGTAAAGATCCCAATAGCGCTGCTTGGAAGCGAAATACGAAGCGCGGAGATTCAGACCCGGAGTCTCGCCGCGCACACTCTCGACCACGTCCAGGGCAGGCTCCAGTTCCCGGCGCGCCGCTGCGAGGTCGCCCAGCCGCGCCAGCGAGCGGGCGGCGCAGAAGCGGCTCAGGGCCTCACCCTGGCGGTCCCCGATCCTCTCGAAGATCGCCCGCGCCTCCCGCTGGCGCGCCACCGCCTCCCGATCCTGATTCCTAGCGAAGCTCACCCGCCCAAGGTTTGAGAGCGCGATCGCCTCGTCCAATCTGTCACCCGCCTTACGGAAGTGGGCCAACGCCGTCTGCTCGGCTTTCCAGGCCCCGCCCAGATCACCGGCCTTGAGCAGGGCCACTCCCAGATTCGCCTGGGTCACCGCCTGCCCCTGCGCATCGCTGATCTGCTGTTGAAGCACGAGCGCCCTCTCCAGATGGGTCCGGGCTTCGGCAGGACGGTCCAGGGAGACCTCGAGCTCTCCCAGATTGGTCAAGGTATTAGCCAGATCGTCCTGGTCTCCGCTCCGCTCGGCGGCCTGCCGGGCCCCCTCCAGGGCATCCCGGGCCTCTTCGGGTCTCCCCTGGACCATGTAGAGCTGTCCGAGATTGAGGAGCGTCTTTCCCTGGTTGGTCATATCGTCGAGCCGTTTCCACAGGTCCAAGGCCTCTTCGTAGGCCTCGACCGCCGGGCGAATTCTGCCGAGTAAGAAACTGCCCGCACCGATATTGTTGAGAGCGCTCGCCTGCCCATGGAGATCCTCCAGTTTGCGGAAGCGGTCCAGGGCTTGCTGATAGGAGGTAAGGGATGCGCCGACCTCGCGCCGATCGTTCAGCAACTTTCCGCGGCGGTTGAGGGCGGTTGCCTCGCCGTGAAGTTCTCCCGCCTCCTTGTAGGCGGCGATCGACTGGTCATTGAGGTCGAAGGCCTGATCGTCGTGCCCCAACGCCTCCTGCATCTTGCCGATCTGGTACAGCGCCTGGGCCTCTCCTCCGCGGTCGCCCACCGAGCGCCACAGGTCTTGGGCCTTCTGGTAGGTCGCTATCGCCTTGTCCCAGGTCTTCTTCCGTCGCAGCTTCTCCCCCTCGGCATAGATCCGCTCCGCCGTCACCCGCGTCCGGTCCCGATCGGTTGCCGCCCGAAGCTCCTCGATCTGTAGCTCGTACCGCCCCGGCTTGTCCGCGGTGTTCTCCGATCTCACCTCGACCCGGTAGTCTCCAGCGACCTTCGTGATCTCGGACGCCCGTTCAGGGCCATAGGTTCCGTTGGGGCTGTCTACCGCAGTGATCGGGCTGCCGTCGGGCGCCATGAGTTGGAGGGCCAAGTCGATCCCCTTCTGCTCGGCCGTCACCCGAAAGTACTGCCCGGCCTTCAAGCGCACGACATAGCTCTGGGTTCCCCCACCGGCGAGTTGCCGCACGATCGGGTGCCCTGGTTTGAGCCGGATCGGCTCGTCCTTCCGGGGTTGCCTGCCACAACCCTCCGCGGCACCTGCCACGACGGCCATGACCAGGGCAAACTTCAGGCATCTGCCGCTGAAACCCGCCATTGGAACCTCCTTGAAGGGAAGGTAAGGACTGCGACGTCAACCCAGAACGCGACAGGTGTTCCAGGGGGAGGCCACCCGACAGGAGGAGGGAGCTATGGGGCGGTTTTGACCGCGAGGGTGCTCTCGGCCAGGATGTGGCCGTCCGCACCCACGATCCGGATGCTGTATACGCCATCGGCGATACGCGAGCGATCCAGGATGAGCCGGTAGTCGCGGTTCGCGATCAGTCGAGCGTGCTTGCTCCATACGACTCGTCCAGTGGTATCAAGGAGCTCGAAGCGGCCTTCCTGGCCGGGAATCGAGGAATCCACCACCAGATCGAGCAGGACATGGCTTGCCTCGGGTGTGACAGGGAGGACGGTGCTTCCTCGGGTCTTCTCTCCCAGGACGACCTCCTGCGCAGGGAAGTCGAAGATCGGCGCCGAGAGCTGGTCAACCTGGCGGCGCAGAACGGCCACCCAGATCCCCAGGCCGATCGCCAGGAGAGCGAACGTCGCGGCCAGGCGGTAGCCCTCCCAGAGCGCTCCACGGGCGGCGCGGACCGGGGGACGGGCCGCGAGGGCGAGAGCCCGGGCCCGCTCGGGCACCTCCCGGATCCAGTCCCGATATTCGGACTCGGCGTCGGTCTCTTCCGCGAGGGGGGAGGGCTCCAGGGTCCCGGACTCCACTTGGTGGACCCGCTGGCGTGCCTCGGCGATCGTTCCCGGCGCCAGCTCTCCCGAGCGCATCCCGGGCTCAAAGCGACCGGCGTCCAGCCAGGCCGCGAACCGGCAGCGCAGGCTGAGCGGCCCGCCGGACGCCGTCGCCGGAACCTCGACGTCCGCGCTGCCGGCGAGGGGGTTGGTGTCCCCGGGTACCGCCAGCACCTTGCCATCGGGCCGCCGGTCGAGGATCGCCCACTCGACCGGGAGGTCTCCGGTCGCCGCGAGCACGAAGAGATCCCCCGGCGCCGGAGGTCTCCCGCCCGACGGGTGGGCCCGTTCCCGGGCTGCCTGGAGCAGACGTTCGCGAAGGTCTTCAGTGGGCATCGGATCCCGCTCTTCGGTCCTGCGTCGATTGTGCACCGGAATGGGTGGCGCGGCACCCCTTCAGCAGATCTCCCAACGTCCCGTACAACCCGGGCAGGCGATCGCGAGGGATGCGCAACTGCTCGGCCAGCCGGCGCAGGGAAGGGCGCTCCTCGTCTCCGGTCTCCTCCAGCAGTCGGCTGAGGCGGGAATCCGGAGGTGCCGGATCCTCCCCTTCGGACGCCTGCAGCCTCACGAACTGCCAGAGGGTCAGCAGGTACTCCCGGGTCTTCTCCCCGGTGTCGAGGCGCTGCAGGCCGGTCAGGACGCACTCGATCAGGCGGCGGAAGAACTGCTGCTCCTCGACCCGCGGATCCGGTGGGACGATGCGCACCCGGCTCCTCCTCCCCCCTTCGTCCTCCCCGCTCTGCGGCGCGGCCTCGCCCTGGGACTGGTCGAGGATCGCCGCCCATCTTCGCCGTACATCCGCCTTCAGGGGATCGACCAGGTCCTTGAAGCGGAAGGCGTCGACCCCCTTGCGCCGCAGGTCCGGCAGCCGCTCGCGGAGCCTGCGGACCACCTCCTCCTGACGCTGGCCGCGCAGGGTGACCAGGTCCGGCAACAGCTCATCGTTCCAGCCCATCACCACCCCGGCGAGCTCCTCCCGCGCCGCCGCCGGAGCCCCGGCACCACCCGAAAAGCTCAGGACGGTGTCGTTGCGAACCCCGTCTCCCCCTTCGACGACGTGCAAGTCACCCTCCTCCAGCGCCAGTCTCGCCGCGGACCGCAGCACCTCGAAGACCTGCGAGCCCAGGGGGTCGTGCTCCTTCTGGCGCTCATGCAGGAAATGGCGAATATTCAGGAAGACCAGACCGTCGATGTTCGGCTTGATCTTGAGCTGCGCCTGCAGGCTGCGCAGGCGGAGGACGAAGATGAAGCTGTAGCACTCGAAGAGCAGCTCCTCCAGAGCCCCCTCCCAGGTCTCCCAGCCATAGATGCCGAGGTAGGCCGGCGGGCCGTCCCAGAGACCCCGCCGCCTCAGCTCTCCCCGCAGGGCCGAACGCAAGGCGTTCCAGAGGGGTTCCAGACGCCTCTCGTCCAGCGGCTTCCCCTCCGCCAGCAGGCGCACGTGGTCGGTGAAAACCCGCGATTCTTCTGAGACGGCCTGCCTTTTCCTACCCCAGGAGATGCCTGCGATGGCCGCGATGCTCACGGTCTCTATTTCATCACACGACGGAAGCTCTCCCTAGAGATCAGTTTCGTTCTTGCCAAATTTCCGATCCAGCCAATTTTCAAAACCGTCCCGTTACTCCTCCCCCAGGCGCAGTTGGGACGCCTCGAAAGCCGGCCGGCAAACGTACCGACCTGACCGCTTCGGCGGTCGGGCCGGATCCCAGAAACCCATTCGTTTCAACGTTTTCTGGGGCCGTTCGGCCTTCAAGGGAGAAGTCATGTTCAGTTCTTTCACGTTCGTTCGTAAGGCTTTTACCTCCGTCCTCGTCACCGGTTTTCTGATCGCCCTGCTCTCCTCGTCTCAGGTCTTCGCAGCCGGGGACTGCTCAGCCGCGCTGAGCAGTCCGACCGGCTTCGACCCAGTGAGCAACGGAGGTTCCGCATTTGCGACGAACGGGGTCGTCGAGTGGGATGACGAGGTCGTCCGGTTCCGCACGAACGCGCCAGGAGTGTTGACCATCACCTCCACGGGTTCCGGATCGCAGGGCGCGCTCTATACGGACGGTTCCTCCATCACTCTGGTCGACAGTGCCGTGATCGGTGCCACCCAGCGGGAGCTGAAGGCGGTCGTCGGGGCCGGGAATCACTGCATCGAGTTGGAGCCGGGTGCCGGCGAATCGGGAGAGTTTACGGTCACGGCCGCTTTCGAGGACGTCTGCCACAACACGGATCCGGACGACGACGGTGACAGCTTCACCTGTGCGACCCCGATCACGGTGGGCGTGGCGGCCAGCGGCGACATCGACTCCTCACTGGCGGACGATTCCGACATGTTCGCGTTCGAGTTGGCCGAGGCAGCCGACGTCACCATCGAGAGCTCGGGAGGTGAGTATGTGGGAGGCAAGCTCTACGACGAGACCGGCGCGGCGGTGCCTGGGG
>JADMIO010955856.1_pt1 | contig 11413 bp, 10 predicted proteins | sample 8958161 | NCBI WGS metagenome assembly JADMIO01 (sample SAMN16585339, study PRJNA669376) | soil metagenome | isolation source: Crop rotation soil | place: USA: Cullars Rotation, Alabama | collected 2011
GCCGCGACTTCAAGTCACGTGAATTCCAAGCTTCGGATCCCACTGTGCTGGAAAGTGGGCTCGCCGCGCTGGCGCATGAGGTGACCGGCCGCGAAGCACGCGCCGGCACGCCCGCCTACATGTCCCCCGAACAGGCGGCGGGCCGGCCCCTTACCGTGCGCAGCGACCTGTACTCGCTCGGGCTCGTCCTGCATGAGATTTTTACCGGGCGGCGCGCCGGTTCGGAGAAGGCCTCCCAACTGGTGCCGGAACTCGATCCGCGCGTCGAGACCGCGATCCTTCGCTGTCTCGACCGTGAGCCGCATCGCCGGCCGGCTTCAGCGCTCGAAGTCGCGGCATCGCTGCCCGGCAGCGACCCGCTCGCCGTGGCGCTGGCTGCCGGCGAGACGCCCTCTCCCGAAATGGTCGCAGCCGCGCCCACTCCCGGCTCTCTGCGTCCCGCCGTCGCGGCCGCTCTATTGACGTTGGCTCTGGGTTTCATGGCCGCCGCCATGTTCCTGGCGGCCCACTCCGAATTAGTGCGGATGGCGCCCCTCCCGAAATCGGCAGAGGTTCTATCGGCCCGCGCCAGAGAGATCGCGATCCATGCCGGGTACGCCGGCCATCCCCGCGATGCCGCTGGTGGCTTCGACGTCGACCACGATTACCTGCGAATTCTGGACCGGCGCTCCACCTCCCATCCGGACGCGATTCTTTTCTGGTACCGTCAGAGTCCGCGCGACCTGGACCCGCTGAATGGCCTTACCGTTACTCTCGATGACCCGCCGAAAAATGTGTCCGGCATGTTGGAAATCCGGCTCAAGACTACCGGCGAACTCCTAAGCTTCTCCGCCACCACACCGCAGTTGGACAGCAATTCCGCGGCCTCGCCGCCGCCCGACTGGAGCCTCCTGTTTCGAGAGGCGGGGCTGGACCATTCAAAGTTCCAACCCGCCCCGTCCGAGTGGATTCCGCCCATGGCTTACGATGCGCGCGCGGCGTTTGTGAGCCCATCCCTGCGGGTGGAGGCGGCGTCCTATCGCGGACAGGTGGTCTATTTCGAAATCATTCCGCCCTTGCGGCGCGCCGTCCGCGAGGACCCCGCGCGGGTCGATTCCCTGCTTTGGCCGCTCGCGCCGATTTTTCTCCTGATTCTCGCGGCAGGCGCCCGGCTGGCGCTTCGCAACCTGAAAATCGGCCGCGGCGACCGACGGACAGCCTTGCGGTTGAGCGGCTTTCTCTTCGCTGTCCGCATGATCGAATGGCTCTTCGCCACCCATCACATCGGCTCCATGGGGGAGCTTTCCAATCTCCTGATTACCGGACTCGAATCGGCAACGTTCTGGGCCGCCTTCCTCGGACTCACATACCTCGCGCTCGAGCCGGCGCTGCGCCGCCGCTGGCCCGAGTGCCTCATCGGCTGGAGCCGCTTGATGGCCGGCGAGTACCGCAATCCGCTCGTCGGCCGCGATATCCTTCTCGGCGTCTTTTTCGGCGCCGTCTATATGGTGGTCAACGATTCCCCTAATCTGGTGTTGGGCTGGCTTGGCCGCCCGCTGGTGACGCCGCGTTTGGCAGCCGAAGTTCGAAACATCGGACTCGCGGAGTTCGTCCCCAACGTGATGAACCAGATTTCAGCCGCGCTGGTCCAAAGCCTCATTCTGATTTTCGTCCTACTGTTCTTCCGCATGCTCCTCCGCAATCCCTGGGCTGCTGCCGGGGCAGGCTGGCTGGTCATCGCGATGATGGAAATCAATGCGAGCTCCTACCGCGGTCCCTCCTTTTTGCCATTCGCCATCCTTATCACCGCCCTCATCGCCCTACCAACCGCCCGCTTCGGCTTGCTCACCGGAATTGCGGCCATCACGGTGCTCCACCTCCAGATCTTCTTTCCGCTCACGACGGAATGGACCGCCTGGTATGCGTGGGGGTTCGTTCTCGATCTCGGCCTGATCGCCGCCCTCGCCGTCTGGGCCGCCCGGACCTCCGTCGGCGGCGGCGGACTCCTCCGCAGCCGCTTCGAGGATTGGTAAAAAGATCCGCCGACCTGAACACTTTTTTCCCGGCTTGACGCTTCCTCTCACAGAAAGGATGCTAACCATGAAACAAACTCTGACCAATTGGGCGGTTCTCGCGATTTTGTACGCTGCCTGCGCGCCGCTGCACGCTCAACCCAAAGTCTTCGCCACCGGACTCATCAGCCCGGCGAAGGTTGTTCTCGGCCCCTCGGGCACTCTTCTGGTATCCGAATTCAGCGATAAGCCGAATACCGGGCGTATTTCCATTGTCAGCTCGAGCGGAGTGCGGCGAACGCTGATTGATGCCCTGCCCTCCGGTGTGTCGGCGGAAGGGCCCGACGGTCCCACCGGCCTGTTCCTGGACGACAACAACACCCTGTACGTCGCCATCGGCGAGGGCGACCAGTTGCAAGCCGGGGACGCACCCGGAACCGCATTTCCCAAAACGGGCGGCCCCTCTTCGCCAATTCTTGCCACCATCCTGCAGGTCAACTTCGGCGGGCCGGTGGACAAAATCACCTCCGCCTTCACGCTCAAGGCCGCCGACCACAACACCCTTGCCGACGGCAATCCCGTGACGCTGGACAATGGCGCCGGCGATAAGGCCACCGTCACACTGCTCTCGGAATTCCGCTACCGGCCCGACCCCGTGGCCGGCTACAGGAACTCCCATCCCTACGCGCTCGCAAAGGCGCCCGGCGACGCCAATCACCTGTACCTCGCCGACTCGGGGTTGAACTCGCTCGTTCAGGTGGACCTTCCGACCGGACGGTGGCGGAAGATCGCCGCTTTTCCCAATCAGCCGAACCACGGCCAAATGGGACCTCCCGTCGCGGAGGCCGTCCCGACCAGCATCCGCCCACTCGGCAATCGCCTGCTGGTTACCCTGTTCACCGGTTTCCCGTTCGCCCCCGGCAATTCGAAGGTGGTGTCGGTGGATCCGGGCACCGGTGCGAGTGATGTGATTCTCGACAATCTCACCAGCACCATCGACATCGCGTGGCGCAGTCGATTCTTCGGCGGGCTGGAATTTTACGTCCTGGAATTCAGCGGGAATCTGCTGGCCGATGCCCCGGGAACCCTGCGCGCTTACAACGGTGGCAGCCCGACAGTCCTGGCCGATAAGCTCCCTGGTCCCAGTTCGTTAGCGCTGGATAATGCCGCCGGCCGGCTGTACATCGCGACCAAAGCCGGGATGATCCTCCAGGTAGATCTGCCGAAGTGATGGACCCTGCAGCGGGTCGATTGGGTTCGTTTCCGCAAAATGCCCGAGACCCGATCCGACCCGCGCGATCCCCGCGCGATTTCACCTATTGAGCTCCGGTTATCATTTATATATAATGAGGGCGGATGAAGCACCTGCTGGATGTGGTGCTATCCGGAACCAGGAGGCTCAATGGCCACGAACGCCAAACCCGACCGCGGCACGGTCGACATGAACTCCGAGGAATGCAAAGGCTGCGGGCTGTGCGTCGAGGCATGCCCGCCCAAAGTTCTCCACCTCGCCGGCCGCCTCAACCGGTATGGCTACCATCCGGCCGAGTACGCGGGCGCCGGCTGCACCGGTTGCGGCATCTGCTTCTATGTCTGCCCGGAGCCGGGCGGTATCACGGTTTACCGGAGAACGGCGGCCTGAAATGCAGAAACAACTGACTAAAGGAAACGAAGCCATTGTGAAGGCGGCCGTGTTGGCGGGCTGCCGGGCGTTCTACGGTTACCCCATTACTCCGGCCAGCGAGATCGCCGAAGCCGCGGCGCTCTACGTCCCGCAGTCGGGCGGCATTTTTATCCAGGCCGAAAGCGAAGTCGCCGCCATCAACATGCTTTACGGCGGCGCCGCGGCGGGCGTTCGGGCCATGACCGGATCGAGCGGCCCCGGCATCAGCCTGATGCAGGAGGGCTTCAGCTACCTCGCGGGAGCGGAACTCCCCTGCGTGATCGCCGATATCATGCGCGCCGGCCCCGGTCTGGGAAACATCGCCCCCGAGCAAAGCGACTATAACCAGATCGTCAAGGGCGGAGGCCACGGGAATTACCGGACGCTGGTGGTGGCGCCCGGTTCGGTCCAAGAGATGGCGGATTTCACCACATGGGCCTTCGATTTGGCCGATGAGTATCGCAACCCGGTGGTCGTCCTGGCGGATGGCTGCATCGGCCAGATGATGGAGCCGGTCGAATTCGCGCCGCCCCGCGCCGTTCCTCTGCCGCCATCCTGGTCCGTCACGGGAACCGCGGCGACCCGCCGCAACCTGGTCACCTCTATTTACCTGGAGCCGGACGCGCTCGAAGGGCACATCCGCAAGCTGGAGGAAAAGTATCGCCGTGCCGAACGCGAAATTGGCCGCGCCGAATGCACGCTTGTCGAGGATGCCGAAATCGTCCTGGTGGGCTACGGCATTACCGGCCGAATCTTGAAATCCGTGGTGGAACTGGGGCGGGCTCGCGGCATCCCACTGGGTCTCTTCCGCCCGATCACCCTCTATCCTTTTCCTGCCGCGCAATTGCGCGAACTGAGCCGGCGGTGCCGGGCGTTTGTGGTGGTGGAAATGAGCACCGGCCAACTCGTCGACGATGTCCGGCTGGCGCTCGAAGGCCGCAGCCCCGTAGAGTTTTACAGCCGCGTCGGCGGCAACGCTCCTTCCGCCGAAGAACTGCTGGCCTTCGTGGAGCAGAAATGCGAGGTGGCCGCCCATGCCTGAGTTCACCGCCATTCACGAGAAGGCCGCCAGCTTCTACGACGTGTATGAACGCAAGGCCGAACAGCAGCACCAGACGCACTACTGTCCAGGCTGCGGCCATGGCGTAGTTCACAAGCTGCTCGCCGAAGCGATCGACGGGCTGGGCATCCAGGACCGCACCATCCTGATCAGCCCGGTCGGCTGCTCGGTGTTTGGCTACTACTACTTCGATGTCGGCAATATCCAGGTCGCCCACGGGCGCGCCCCGGCGGTAGCGACCGCGGTGAAGCGCAGCCGGCCGGAGAGCATCGTCATCGCTTATCAGGGGGACGGCGATCTTGCTGCCATCGGCACGGCCGAGATTATCCATGCCGCCAACCGCGGCGAGGGAATCACCGTCATCTTCGTCAACAATGGCATCTACGGTATGACCGGCGGCCAGATGGCGCCCACCACGCCGCTCGGCAAGAAGAGCACCACCTCGCCATTCGGCCGCAGCGCCTCGAACGAAGGCTTCCCCCTGCATGTGTGCGAGCTGTTGAACTCGCTCGAAGCGCCCGTCTTCATCGAACGCGTGGGGCTCGGGAATAACAAGCAGATCATGCACGCCGCCCGCGTGATCCGGCAGGCCATCGCCAACCAGGTGAAGGGAATCGGCTTCTCCTTCGTAGAGGTGCTTTCGCCCTGTCCCACCATATGGAAGATGCAGCCGGTAGAGGCGCAGACCTTCGTGCGGGAGGAAATGGCCGCGACCTTCGGGATCGCCGGCTATCGCGACCGCAGCAAAGAGGCCGAGCCGCGTCCGGCCCCAGAGCCGGCGCCCGAACCGGAAGAACTGGCCCGCATCCTCGGGCTGGAAGATGGTTCCGGCGAGGCGCCGCTCGAGACCTTCCGGCAGGAGTTGGATCTTCGGATTAAGGTCGCCGGTTTCGGCGGTCAGGGCGTCCTGATGCTGGGCGAAGTGCTGGCCGAGGCCGGGCTGGAAGCCGGCTACGAAGTCTCCTGGCTTCCTTCTTACGGTCCTGAAATGCGCTCGGGGACATCCAATTGCCATGTGCGCATCGGCAACCGGCCGGTCGATTCACCGCTGGTCACCCGTCCCAACGTACTGCTGGCATTGAACGAGCCCTCGCTCCGCAAATTCCTGCCCGCGATGGAGCCGGGCGGAATCGTGGTCTACAATGGCGCCGCGCTTCCCGAGGACTGCCGGCGGGGCGACGTCCGGATCGTGGCGCGCCCGTTCACCGAGCTCGCCGACCGGTTAGGAGCCTCCAAGGTGGCCAACGTGGTAATGCTGGGGGCGCTCCTCGAATCCTCCGGAATTCTGGACCAGGCGCAGGTCGTCAGCGCGCTGCGCCGGCTAGTCAAAGGCCAGAAATTCTTCGAGCTCGACCTCGCCGCTCTCGAGCAGGGCCGCGAATCGGTTCGCGCGAACGACGAATATCTTTGGGGTGTCTAGCGCCGGCGAGCGGTTGTAACAAGACAATCACACCCTTTAAACTATAGGGATGGTGAAAGGGACTGTTCTACTCGCAGCGGCGCTCTCCGCTTTTTCATTTGCCGGGCAGGCGTATGCCGCGGAGGGCCGGTCCTGCTGGTTGCGCGACCTGGCTTCTCCCGCCAATGCGATGGCCTACGCGATCTGCGCCCAAGGTACTCTTTGGGTGACGACCGATAGCGGCGCCACCTGGACTTCGCGCGACATGGGGACCGATAAGACCCTGCGCGCGCTGGCCTTTTTGGACGCCAACCGCGGCGTGGCGGTGGGAGATATGGGCTTGGTCCTGGCCACCGACGATGGCGGCAAGACCTGGAAGGAGCGCCCCTCGGCCTCCAAAGAGAATCTGCTGGACGTGAGCTTTGCCGGGGAGAAGGGCTGGGCCGCCGGCTTTAACGGCACCGTGGTTCACACCGCGGACGGCGGGCGCACCTGGTCCGCGCAAAAAACCGGCACCACCCAGGCGCTCGAGAGCATTTTCTTCCTCGACGAACAGCATGGCTGGGCAATCGGCTGGGCTGGCACGATCCTGAAAACGACCGACGGCGGCGCGACCTGGAAAATTATCAAGGCGGACGCTGCTACCTGGTCTCTGAGCTCGGTTTACTTCAAAGATGCGCAGAACGGTTGGATCGTGGGATTCGCCGGCCAGATTCTCCGCAGCAAGGATGGCGGACTCACATGGGCTCTGCAACAGACCCCGGTAAAGGCGTGGCTCACCTCCATCAGCTTCGACAAAGCCAACCGGGGCTGGATCACCTACGACGATGGTTTCCTGGTGAGCGAAGATTCCGGCGAGACCTGGAAACCGGTGCCGACGCAAGGCCGCTTCTTCCTGAGCCGGCTTTCGCGGATGGGCGATTCGATGTGGGCGCTGGGGCAGTCCGCCGTACTTCGTCAGACCTCCGGTCTGGAATGGAAGCGGATAGACACTCTGGTCCCGGGCAACGCCGCCGCCCCGGTTACTCCCCGGAGTCCGCGAGGGACCCCGCCGGCGCAATAGCTGCCGCCATCTGACGGCCAATTGTATTTACGCCCTCCCGATCGCAGCGCGCATCTGTTCCCTGGCACGCCGATTGCACTCTTCCTCGTAGGGAGGGTTGACAATGAAGAACAAAGCAATTCTATTGTGCGCGTGCGCACTGGCGCTCACTCCGGCGTTCGCGCAAAAAGTGAAATCGGCCGACCGCATGGGCGGCGCCAATGCAGAGAACCGGCTCATCCGCGAAGTGCGTCACGAGTTGGTGATGCTGCCATACTATGGCGTCTTCGACAATTTGGCCTATCAGGTGAACGGCTCCACCGTAACCCTGATTGGAGAGGTGACCAGGCCGACTTTGAAGAGCGATGCCGAACACGTGGTCAAAGGCATCGAGGGCGTGGAACGGGTCGACAATCAGATCCGGGTGCTTCCGCTCTCGCCGATGGACGATCAGCTTCGCATGGCTGAGTTTCGGGCCATTTATGGCCAGGCGCCTCTGGATCGCTATGCCCTCCAGGCTGTACCGCCAATCCACATCATTGTCGATAACGGCAAGGTGACCCTGGTCGGGACGGTCGCCAATCAGGCCGATCGGGACATGGCGAATGTGCGGGCCAATACGGTCCCCGGCGTTTTTTCCGTGACCAACAAATTGCAGGTGGAGAATCGATAAACAGCGGGAAGCTGACGAAATCCGGCGGGCGCGTTTCAATCGCGCCCGCCATTTTCTTTATTTGGCCGGCTCGACTCGCGGTCCCAGCCAATATCCGGGCCGCGTTTGCACACGCTTTACATCCGGCCGTCCCGAAACCGATACCTTGATTTCATGGAATCCGCTCTCGTCGCGATTGTTGGGCGAGTAGCTGATGAAGTACTGGCTGTGCAGTTCTTCTCCGAGGCTCTGAATCGCTTCTTCCAGGGTTCTCTGGCTGTGGAAGCCGAACTCGCTTCCGCCCGTCCCTTTGGTGAACGCTTCCACCGGATTGTCTTTGAAGATGGCCTTCGCGTCTTTGAACAACTCGATCATCATAGGCATGAACTCGGCGCGCCCGCCATTTTGTCCATATGCCTGCGCCACCGTCGTGGGCGTCGGCGGAACCATGGACGGCATCGAAGCATGGGCAGTCGCCGGGCGATTGTCGGGACGGGGAACCGGGGGAGGCGCAGTGAGCGTGGTCATGAAGCGCGACATGTTCACGCTGTAGAACGAAATATTGTTCAGTTGAAGTTCGATCAGCGCTTCCCGCAACCGCGTCTCGCTGCCGACATCGCGGGTCTCGCCGATCACGAGCATAATCCGCCGCCGGTTCTTCGGCTGGCGCCGCAGCATCAGAGTTCCCTCCGCCACCGCGTCGATCATGTGGTTGGAGTAGCTGCCCGGGAAAATCTTGGTTGTTGCTTTGGTAATCAGGTCCGGATCGGACGTGAAATCCTGAAGCGTGCGGATCCGGCTGTCGTACGCAATCACCGCCGCCTGACCCTGCTCGCCGATTAGCAGCGGGCTGATCAGGTTGCCGATCTTCTTCACCTGCGGAATCAGGCCCTGAACGTTTGCGTTCGATTGGATGCAGATCACCAGCGAGATGGGCACGAACACCACCTCCACGCTGATGTTCTGCTCCTTGCCGTTATCGAACAGGCGGAACTGGTCGGGGCGGAGCCCGTTTACGTAGCCGCCGTCGCGATCGAAAACCAGCGCGGGGGTGGTCACATAATCCACAGTCACCCGGATGGGTTGGCCAAAATCCTGCTGTTGAGGTTGTGCCGGGGCAGTCGAAGACTGCTGGGCAGCGAGCAAACCGCAGAGAAGCGTCACTAAACCGATACGATGCATGCTACTCCTGCTGGGCAGTAACGTGCTCGGTCTGCCCTCTGAGCAGTTCAAGCACGTGGGGCACCAATTCCACGATAGCATCCAGGGACTCGACCGCCCCCTTAGATGATCCGGGAAGGTTAACGATTAGAACGGTTCCGCGCGTTCCCGCGAGTGATCGGGAGAGCACGGCCAGCGGCGTCGATTCGCGCCCTTTGAGGCGCATGAGTTCGCCGAATCCAGGGATCTCCCGATGCAAAATGGTCCGCGTGGCTTCCGGGGTCACATCGCGCGGCGCAACGCCGGTGCCGCCCGTGGTGAAGATTGCGGAGACCTGGCCGCCATCCGCCAACGTCGCGAGGCGTTCCGCGATCTCATCCGCTTCGTCCGGGATCACTTCGATTACCGTGACCTGCCAGCCCAACTGTTCCAGCCTTTCACGAACCGCCGGTCCGGACCGGTCCGCACGCGTTCCCGCGCTTACCGAATCGCTGATCGTCAGCACCGCGGCGTTAATCATGAACCGCCTCCGCGGCGGAAATCGCCGCTTTTCCCGCCCGTTTTTTCGAGCAGGTACAGGTCCTGGATTTCGATGGATTTATCGAGGGCCTTCAACATGTCGTAGATTGTCAATGCCGCCACGGACGCGGCAGTCAACGCCTCCATCTCCACGCCGGTTTGGGCCGTGGTGGCGGCGCGGGACACAATCCGTACACCCGCCGATTCGATGGTCACCGTCACATCCGCATGGGTCAGCATGAGCGGATGGCAAAGGGGAATCAACTCCCAAGTCCGCTTGGCCGCGGTGATGCCGGCGATCCGCGCGATTTCCAGCGGATTGCCCTTGGGGTTGTCGGGAATCCGTTCCAGCACATGGGCAGCGATCCGCACGAACGCGTGGGCCACGGCGGTACGCCGGGTCTCCGATTTGGCGGAAACGTCCACCATCCGCGGGCTGCCCGATTCGTCGTAGTGAGAAAGTTCGCTCATTTTAAAAGGACACGGATCATCTCGCCGCGGGCGTACTCGGCCTGGTCTGGGTCGGCGACCAGGTAGGCATTGGCTCGCGTCAGCGACGGAACATCGCCGGACCCGCGCCACTCCACCGGCGTCACTTCCACGCCGTCGCTGCTCAGCCGGGCGGGCAGGAACCGCGTCAGCCCGGGACGGTGCCGGAACTCGCGGGTCAACCGGGCGTAGGGCATCGGGAGGGGCGTATCATTTTCCCCCGCGAGCAGTTGCAGCGCCGCCCGGGCAAAAATCTCGAAGGTGACCATGGTCGACGCGGGATTGCCCGGCAGGCCGAAGAAGAACGTCTCCCCCGCCTTCCCGAAGACCAGCGGTTGGCCGGGTTGAATCAGCACCCGGGTGAAGTGGAACTGCGCCCCGAATCCCGCCAGCACCTCCTCTACGACATCGTACTTGCCGGCCGAAACTCCGCCGGAAAGGAGCAGCAGGTCCGCGGCCAGGCCCTGAGCGATCACCGAGCGCGTATGTTCCACGGTGTCGCGCGCTATCGGCAGCACTTTGGGCGATCCGCCCGCCCGGGCCACTTGTGCGGCCAGCGAATATGCGTTGGAATTGCGGATCTGGAACTCTCTTGGGGCCTCTTCGACCTCGACAATTTCGTCACCTGTCGCGACGATGGCGACGACCGGCCGGCAGTAGACGGCCACCTGCCGACGACCGAAGGCGGCGAGCAGAGCCACACCGGTGTAGTCCAACCGCGCGCCGGAGTGGAGAACCACCTCGCCGGCCGATGCCTCGCAGCCCTGGGGATTGATGAACTGATGGGGTTCGGCGGACCGGTCGATCGCGACCATACCGTCGCGCCGGACGGTATGCTCGACCATCACGACCGCGTCGGCGCCGTCCGGCATGGGCGCCCCCGTCATGATTTCGACGGCCTGCCGCGGGCCAACCGTGCCGGTGAACCGCTCGCCCGCGCGGACCTCGCCGATAACCGCAAGTTCGCCCGGCAGGTCGATGGCCCTGACCGCGTAGCCATCGCGCACCGATCGGGCCAGCGCAGGCGTGTCGCGGTCGGCCCGAACGTCCTCCGCCAGCACACGCCCGGAAGCTTCGGAGAATGGGACTTCTTCGGCGGCAGGCAGTTTCCGACTTGCACGGACGGCATTGACTACCGCGTCGCGCGCTTCGGCAAATGTCAGGGCCGCCACATCTCCATTGTAGTTGCCCGGCGCGGAGACGATCCGGCGGCTTGCTATCATCCGAAGGAATGCCGACAACCAAGATCACCTGTTTAAACAACGGTCCGATCCAGATCGATGGAGATTTCGAGATCTGCGATCCTACCGGGACCCCGTTCGGACTGGCCGGACGGACCAGCATCAAGCTCTGCCGGTGCGGCCAATCCCAGAACAAGCCGTTCTGCGACGGCAGCCACAATCGGACCGGCTTTTCCGACCCGGTGGCCGCCCGCGA
>JADMIO011475850.1_pt1 | contig 11412 bp, 9 predicted proteins | sample 8958161 | NCBI WGS metagenome assembly JADMIO01 (sample SAMN16585339, study PRJNA669376) | soil metagenome | isolation source: Crop rotation soil | place: USA: Cullars Rotation, Alabama | collected 2011
GGCAGGTCCAGAATTTTTTCCGCCACTTCCGGCATTCCCTCCAGAATTGAGCTGCCCCCGGTAATCACCACGCCGGACGCCACCATCTCCTCGTAGCCGGTGCGCTTGATTTCACGGCTGACCAGACTGAAGATTTCCTCGGCCCGCGGCTCGATGATCTCGGACAACAGCTGTCTCGACAGCACGCGGGTCGGACGCCCGCCGACGCTCGGCACCTCGATCGTTTCGTCCTCCTTGACGAGGTTGCTCAAAGCACAGCCGTAGCGGATTTTTATTTTTTCGGCCTCATTCGTTGGAGTCCTTAACCCGATTGCGATGTCGTTTGTCAGGTGGTTTCCACCGATTCCCAGGACCGCCGTATGCCATATGCTGCCCTCCACAAACGTCGCGATATCGGTGGTTCCTCCGCCGATATCGATCATCGCGACTCCCAGGTCCCGTTCATCATTGGTCAGAACCGCACAACTCGCCGCCAGCGGCTGCAGCACCACGTCTTCCACTTCCAGGCCGGCGCGGTTCACACTCTTGATAATGTTCTGGACGGAGGTCACCGCGCCGGTGATAATGTGCACCTCCGCTTCAAGACGGACGCCCGACATTCCCAACGGATCCCGAATCTCGTCCTGGTTATCGACGATAAACTCCTGGGGAAGCACATGAAGAACTTCGCGATCCAAGGGGATCGCCACGGCTTTAGCGGCGTCGACGACGCGATCCACATCCGACTGGTTGACCTCGCGGTCCTTGACCGCAATTACACCCCGGCTGTTAAAGCCCTTAATATGGCCGCCCGCAATCCCGGTATAAACCGAATTGATTTGAACTCCGGCCATCAGCTCGGCTTCTTCAATCGCTCTCTTGATCGATTCCACGGTGCTTTCAATATTCACGACCACTCCCTTTCGCAACCCCCGCGACGGGCTGGTTCCAATTCCGATCACATCCACCCGCCGATTCTCCTTCACCTCGCCAACGACCGCGCAGATCTTCGTCGTGCCGATATCCAGTCCGACAAGGATGTTTTCCCTCTTCGACAATTCGGCGTTACCTCCTTTCCAAGCTGGCTGGGCGGGCCGCCATACGAGGGGCGGCCCGGTAAGTTTTATTTTTTTCTTCCATCTTCGATCTGACAATCAATCGTCCGGGAAACCGCAAGTCGACCTCGGAAATTTCAGATGCTCTGGCTAAAAGTTCCTGCTGGAGAACCAGGAAACGCCGGATCTGTTCATTGGGATCGCCGAACCCCAACCGCAACGGCAGTCCTTTATACCGAATCAGGACGTCCTGGGGGTCCCGTACTTCCACCTCGGCTTCCCCGAATGCTCCGCCTTCTATCCCTCCGGCCGCAAAAGCTTTCAACGCTAAAATTCCGGCGGTGACTTTTCCCCTGCCGGGATCGGAGCGATTCGGGCCTAACCGTATCACGGGAAATCCTCCGGCGGGATGCCCCAAAAAATCCAGATCCACCGCATCCTCATCCACCAATCGATACCTTCCGCGTTCGGACGCGATTCCCCGGTCCTCCACCCAGGCGAACGGGGTTCGCTCGGAAACCTTCACGACCAGGCCGTCGGGCCATTCCTTCCGGAATTGAACCTCTTTGATCCACGGGAGCCGGGCGACGGCCTGCTGCATCTTCTGATAAGTAAAGTCGTTCGAGAAGGCATCCGGTTGTTTTTTAATCACCTCCCGGACCTCGGCCGCGCGCCCTTCGGATATTCCCTCCACGCGGACTGTTTGTATGCGAAAAATACCCGGAAGGCGGACTTCTTTTATATTGATAACGCGGAATCCGGCCCAGACAACTCCCGCGACCGCCGAACATAGAAGAAGACCCGCCGCTAAAAATAAAACTGCGCGCCTGATCCGCCGGTTCTTTTTCCGCCTTGCCGATATCACGGGCGGGTCTCGCTTGTTCTATTCTTCTTTAGGGCGGAGGACAAAATTTTCTCGACGAGATCGTCGTATCCTATTCCGGCGTCCTTCGCCGCCTTTGGAAGGAGGCTGGTTTCCGTCATCCCGGGCAGCGTATTGATTTCAAGGACATAAGGTTTAAATTTTCGATCCAGCCGCAGGTCCACCCGGGAGTAACCTTCGCACCCGATCGATTCATGAACTTTTAACGCGAGCTGCTGAACTTCCCGATAAGTTTCTTCCGGAATTCGCGCAGGCAAAATATACTCGGTCTTCCCGGGGGTGTACTTGGCTTCGTAATTGTAAAAATCTTCCCGGGGCACAATTTCGATCACGGGCAAAGCTTCTTCCTCTAGAATTCCGACAGTCACCTCCTGGCCGTCAATATAATCCTCCATCAGGACGAGCGGCCCGTACGAGAACGCCCGCTCCAAAGCAGGCAAAAGATCCGGCTCTTCCCGTACAATCGTCACGCCGATCGTGGAGCCCTCCGACGCGGGCTTCAGGACAACCGGCCAATTGAAACCCATCGGCAGGCTGAAACCTTTTTGGCCGGCGCCGCGCAGCACCGCATACCGGGGAGTCGGAAGGTTATGGTATTCCAATAATCTCTTGGTCAGGACTTTGTTCATCCCGATGGCGCTGGCCGCAATTCCCGACCCGGTATACGGGATGCCCATCACTTCCAAAAGCCCCTGAATCGCGCCATCCTCTCCGCCCCTTCCATGCAGCGAGATCACGGCGACTTCGACTTCTTCTCTTTTTAAATTCACCGCGATCGATGGATTGACATCGAGTCCGATCACCCGGTAACCCCGGCGGCGGAGCGCCGCCTCCATCGCCTTCCCGCTCCGGAGGGAAACATCGCGCTCGGACGAGCCGCCCCCCATCAGAACCGCAATTTTCTTTTTCGTCAACGGCGCCATGGCTCTTCTTCGCTTCGTCGCTTCAATTCTCCCCCTGACATCTTCGTGTCTAGTCTCTCCCGACAATCCTTATTTCGAGTTCCAGCGTGAGCCCGGCCTGATCCTCCACCGTCTTTCCGATCAACTTGATCAGCCTCAGGACATCCGCCGCCGTGGCCTTTCCTCTATTAACGATAAAATTGGCGTGCTTCTCCGAGATCTGGGCATCGCCGATCCGCGTCCCCTTCAACCCCGCCGCCTCGATCAGCCGGCCCGCGTGGTCTCCGGGAGGATTTTTGAAAATTGAGCCGGCGTTGGGCAGATGAATCGGCTGGCTCGCATTCCTTCGCTTCATGTACCGATCGATTCGCTCCTTAATTTCACCGCGCTTGGCTTTTTTCAATCTCAGCCATGCGCCCAGGACAATTCCGGACGGCAGCCTGGAATAGCGATAGTCAAAATCAAGTTCATCCCTTCCGATTTCTTGGATCTGCCCGGCCGGCGTCATAATTTTCACCCGCTCAACGACCCGGGCCATTTCCCCGTCCGGCGTTCCGGCATTCATGACAATCACGCCGCCCAGCGCGCCGGGAATTCCGTACGCAAATTCCAAACCCGAAAGGCTTTTCTCGAGACTGAACCTCACCAGCCTCGGGCACGGAACTCCGGCCTCGGCGTAAATATCCTCTCCAATCTCTTCGACCCGGTTCAACCGGCTCAGCTTGATCACCAGGCCGCCAATGCCACCGTCCTTAACAAGGAGATTGGTGCCGCCTCCCAGGAAAAAGAGGGGGATTTTCGCCGCCTTGGCCAAACGGAAAATTTCGGCCAGATCTTCGTGGCGGCGCGGGAAGACCATCATTTCTGCCGGTCCGCCGACCTTCAATGAAGTATGCCGGGCCATCGGCTCGGCGAGCTTGATCTCGCCCGGCAATTCTCTCAGGATCGATTCAACCTTTTCCCTCTGGGCCGAATGACCGGCTGCAAGCATTTGCATCATAGCTGCTCGACGACCTTCCTTCCTGCCTTCCAGATGTCCCCCGCCCCCAGCGTCAACACCATGTCCCCGGGCCGGACGCGGGACAGCACCTCGTCCGCGATTTTGTCCTTTTCCGGAACGAAGTAAACCTCTTTGTGGCCGTGCCCTCGGATTACTTCGGCGAGCCGCTGTCCTGTAACGCCCTCGAGCGGAGTCTCGCCCGCCGGATAGATCTCGGTCAAAAATAGAATATCCGCCTGGTAAAATGCGGTCGCGAATTCATGGATGAGGTCGCGGGTGCGGCTGAAGCGGTGCGGCTGAAAAGCGACCAACAGACGTTTGCCCCATCCGGCCTTTGCCGCGGCGAGCGTGGCTTTAATTTCGGTCGGATGATGGCCGTAATCATCGACCACCATCACTCCCTTCTTTTCCGCAATAAGTTGAAATCGCCGCTCGACCCCGTTGAATTCAGCCAGCGCACGGCGAATCGCTCCGGTAGAAATCTCAAGCTCAAGACCCACGCCGATCGCGGCCATTGCGTTGTAAACATTATGGAGCCCGGGAATGCCCAGCTCGAAACCGCCGATGGAGCGCTGACGATAATGCACGGTGAAGCGGGACCCCCACCCTTTTAAGGCCGTCTCGACAGCGACCAAGTCGGCCTGTGAAGTCATTCCATAGGTCAGCGTCCTTTTCACGACCCGGGGCAGGATCGCCTGAATATTCTCGTCATCGAGGCACAATACCGCGGCGCCGTAAAACGGCACCTTGTTAATAAATTCCAGGAAAGCGTTTTTGATCCGGTCGATGTCGCCGTAATGGTCCAGATGCTCCCGATCCACGGTGGTGACCACCGCGATCGTGGGGGAAAGTTTTAGAAATGTTCCGTCGCTTTCATCCGCCTCGGCAACCAGAAATTCTCCCTGGCCCAATTTGGCATGGCTTCCGACGCTGTTGAGCCGTCCGCCGATCACGGCCGTCGGGTCGAGCCCCCCCTGACCCAGGACCGCCGCCACGAGCGAGGTCGTCGTCGTCTTGCCGTGGGCGCCGGCGATCGCGATCCCGTATTTCAAGCGCATCAGCTCGGCCAGCATCTCCGCCCGCGGAATCACCGGGATCAGCCGATGCCTCGCCTCGCGAACCTCGGAGTTGTCCGGAGAAATCGCCGACGATACGACGATGACTTGCGCGCCCCGGATATTTTCAGGATGGTGGCCGATGAAGATTTTTCCGCCGAGCTCCTCCAGCCGCTTTACCGTATCGGAATGGGCAAGATCGCTTCCGCTCACACGGTATCCGAGCGTCAGAAGAACTTCGGCAATACCGCTCATCCCCGCCCCGCCGATTCCGATAAAGTGAATATGTTGAATTTTTTGGAACATCTTTTTCTATTTCCCAAAATTAAATCGATGGGACTTTTAACCGGAGCGGCCGTTCCCCGCCAGCTCCAAACACGCATCCACAATTTTCTCGGCCGCGTCCGGCCGGCCGAGACGGCGGCTCGCATCGCCCATGCGTCCCAGCCTTTCACCATCCCCAAAAAGCTCGTTGATCCGTTGCGCCAGGATCGGTCCCGATAGCTCGTCCTGCCGGATGACGACCGCCGCCCCCGCCTCCTCCAGGACGCGCGCGTTGAGGTCTTGATGCCCTCCCGCCGCATGCGGAAACGGGACCAGGATCGAGGGTTTTCCGCAGGCCGTAATCTCGGCGACGGTTGTCGCTCCCGCCCGGCTGATTAAAAGCGTTGCCTGCCCGTAGACCGCGCCCATGTCTAAAATAAAAGACTGAACCTCGACTCGGATCCTTTTTTTGGCATAGGCTTCCCGAACCGCTTCGTAATCCTGCTGGCCGGTTTGATGGACGATCTCGATTTCTTCCTTGAGCGGGCCGAGATGCTCGACCGCTTCCAGCATCGCGGCATTCAGCGCATGGGCTCCCTGGCTGCCTCCGAGCAGCACGATTGTTTTTTTCTTTTTATCGAGGGAGACCGCCGTGCCCGCCGAAATTAAATCGCGGCGTACGGGGCTTCCGAGCAGCCGTATCCGTTTTCCGGAAAGAAACGCCTTGGACCCCTCCCATGCGATGATGATCAGGTCGGATAAGGGCGCGAGCAGCCTGTTGGTCAGGCCCGGCGATAAATTGATTTCAAGTATGACCCGTTTTTTTCTCATCAGCCAAGCCATCAGCAGGACCGGCCCCGAGGCATAGCCGCCGGATCCGATGACGAGATCCGGCTTAAAGCGGGAAATCAAACGGCCCGCATCCCAGCAAGACATCGGGATCTTAAGCAGCGTCCACAGTCCCGCGAGCCGCCCTTTACCGACTAACCCCCGGACTCGAATGGTGCCAAGCTCGAATCCTTCCCGCGGAACCGCCCGCGCCTCCAACCCCTTCTCCGTCCCCACGAACAATATTTCGGTCCCCGCCGCCCGGCGTTTAAACTCGCGCGCCAGAGCAATCCCGGGATACACATGGCCTCCGGTGCCGCCGCCAGCGATCATCACCCTCATCCTCTCCTCATCACCGGACGGCTCTTTGAAACATTCAGCAGAATCCCGACTTCCGCCAGGGTGGTCACGAGGGACGAACCGCCATAACTTAAGAACGGCAGTGTCAAGCCCTTCGTCGGCAGCAGGCCGGTTACCACGCCGATATTCATCATAATCTGTATTCCCAGCATCAGGCTGATTCCGATGCCGATGTAATACCCGAAAGGCCTATCGGCGTGAACTGAAATCATGAGACAACGGCCGATCAGGATCAAAAATAAAAACATGACCGCCGATGCGCCTAAAAACCCCAGTTCCTCGCCGAGCACCGAAAAAATAAAATCCGTATGCGGCTCCGGGAGGAAAAAAAGCTTCTGTCGACCTTCGCCCAGTCCGGCTCCCAAGGGTCCTCCTCCTCCCAAAGCCAGGAAGGATTGAACCACCTGAAACCCGCCGGTCGACTGGTGGGCCCACGGGTCGAGAAAAGTCATCAGACGCTGCCTTCGGTAGCCCGTTCCCAATATCAGACCGAGGACGACCGGGACCAGAAACACCCCGAGCGTTAAAAGGTGGCTGACCCGGGCCCCGGCAATGAACAGAAGGCAGCCGCTGACCAATCCGATCAGCACTGCGGTCCCAAGGTCCGGCTCCGCCATCACCAAAAGAAGGACCAGCCCGACCATCACGACGGGCGGGAAAAAACCGTGGAAAAAATCCTTCAGCTGCGAATCTTTCCGGCCGAGGTAGCGGGCGAGATAGAATATCATCGCAAGCTTTGCCGCTTCGGACGGCTGGAAAGAAAAAACTCCGAGCTTCAACCAACGTCGGGAACCGTTTGCCTCCGATCCCATCGAAGGGACCAGGACAATCACCAACAGGCCGCAAACCGAAAGAAAAATCGGGATCGAAAAGCGCTGCCAGAAAGACAGCGGTATCAGGGAAAAAACCATCAAGGCCAGCATGCCGGCGGCGGCCCAGACAAATTGACGCTTGAGAAAATAAAACGAATCTCCGTAATTTCTTGCGGCAAGAACCGCGCTGGCGCTGTACACCATGACAAGCCCGATGGATACAAGGAGCAAGGTGACCAGGACGACGGTTTTGTCCACTTGATTTTGTTTCATGACAAATTTTTCACCGCTTCTTTAAAAACGTAGCCGCGCTCTTCATAGTTCCGGAACTGATCAAAACTGGCGCAGGCGGGCGACAGCAGCACCACTTCCCCCGGGACCGCAACCGAGACGGCAAGGGCGACCGCGTCGGAAAGTTTTTTAACTTCATCGATCCGGGCGGTGCCCTCCAACGCCGCCGCCATTTTATCCCGGGCTTCTCCGTACAGGATGGCCCGCCGGACATGCGATTGGACGGCATGCCGGAGCACCGAAAAGTCGGCGCCCTTTTCCCTTCCGCCCGCAATCCAGATGATCGGCTCGGAAAAACTTTCCAATGAACGGATTGCTGCACCCACGTTGGTGCCTTTCGAATCATTAATATAATGAACGCCGCTCCTCTCCTGAACCCATTCCAGCCGGTGCTCCAACCCGGAAAACCTGCCAAGGGTTTCGGCGATCGGATGGTCATCGCAACCGGCCAATTGAGCGGCCGACACGGCGGCCAGAACATTTTCAAGATTGTGAACCCCTTTGAGTCGAAGGCTGTTTTTTTTGAACACGGATGTTTTTTTCCGAACCGTGGATATAATATCCTGACCGTCGATATAAACACCGGGTTGGACGGCATGTTTCCGGCTGAACGAGACGGTATGCGACCGGATGGACAGGCCGATCCGCGAAACTTCCGGGTCATCGTCATTCAGGACCGCGAAATCTTCCGGCTTCTGGTTTTCAAACAGACGGGCCTTCAGCGCCGCATAGGCCTCCATGCTGCCGTGACGGTCCAGGTGGTCCGGCGTGAGGTTCAGATAAACGCCGATCCTTGGATGGAACGTCTTTACCCGTTCCAGCTGAAAGCTGCTGACCTCGGCCACGACAAAATCCCAGTCCGGGACCGCCGCCGCATCGGAGAGCGGCCGACCCAGGTTGCCTCCGACAAACACCTTCTTGCCCGCGGTCTTTAAAATTTCGCCGACGAGCGTGGTCGTCGTGCTTTTTCCGTTCGTGCCGGTGATCGCCAAGATCGGCGAATGGATAAAATCAGCCGCAAGCTCAATCTCTCCGATCACCGGAATCTTTTGTTCTTCCGCGGCCTGAATCAAGGGGTCGTCGACGGGAACCCCGGGACTGATCACGACAAGGTCGGTTGGCAGAAGCGCATCCACCCGATGGCCTCCGAGTTGAAATTCCACCGGCAGGCCGGCAAGGGCCTCCATCGGCCCTTTCAACGCTTCCGCATCTTTCCGATCGGTCACGGTCACGCGCGCGCCCTTCTCCTGCATCAGCCTCGCCGCGGCCACACCGCTCCGCCCCAACCCTACGACCAAGACCCGTTTGCCGGTGACATGTGAAGTTCTGCGGTCCATGATGCTATCTCAGTTTTAAAGTACTTAAACTCATCAACGTGAGGATGATGGAGATGATCAAAAAACGGACGACGACTTTGGGCTCTTCCCATCCCTTCAGCTCAAAGTGATGATGAATCGGCGCCATCAAAAAAACACGCCGGCCCGTCGTCTTATACGACACCACCTGGATAATGACGGATAATGCTTCGATAACAAAAATACCCCCGACGAGTATCAGAAGGATCTCATGCTTGGTGATCACGGCCACCGTCCCCAGCGCCGCTCCCAGCGGAAGCGAGCCCACATCGCCCATAAAGACATAAGCCGGATAAGCATTAAACCAGAGAAAACCCAGGCTCGCGCCGAATACCGCCGCGCAAAAAATGGCCAGTTCGCCCGCCCCGTCGATATACGGGATCAGAAGGTACTCCGCAAATTTTTTATGTCCCGAGACATACGAAACGATCGTAAAAGCGACAAATGTTATCGCCACCGGGCCGATGGCCAGTCCGTCCAGGCCGTCGGTCAGGTTGACCGCATTCGAGGCCCCCACAATCACCACCACGGCAAACGGGAGGTACCACCAGCCGAGCATCGGCGTAAACCCCTTTAAAAAGGGCATGGTGAGTTGGGTTGAAAATCCCGGGACTGAAAACAATAAGATCCCGATGGTCGTCGCTACCAGCACCTGCAGCAGCATCTTGTGACGGGGCCAAAGTCCTTCGGACTTCTTTTTTACCACTTTGAGGTAGTCATCCATGAACCCGATCAATCCAAACCCGACGACGGCCAGCATCACGAGCCAGATATAATGATTGAAGGGATCGGCCCAGAGAAGCGTTGAAATAAGAATGCCGGCCACAATCATGACCCCTCCCATCGTCGGTGTTCCGGACTTGTTCAGATGGGATTTTGGACCTTCGGCGCGGATCTGCTGGCCGATCTTGAGACGTTGGAGCCGCCGAATTAAATTGGGCCCGAATATCACACAGACAAAAAAAGCCACGACCGCGGCATACACCAGGCGAAAATTAATATACCGAAAGACATTCAGGGCCGACCAGTAATTATGCAGCGGGTACAGCAGGTGGTAAAGCATCCTTCTTATTCTCCCATCAAGCCTTCGACGATCTTTTCCATTTTCATCCCGCGCGACCCCTTGACCAGGATCGTGTCCCGGTCCCGCGTCATTTTTTTGAGCACGGATAGCCCTTCGCTCAAATCCCCGCATACGGCGACACGATCTTTCGGCATGCCGCTCCGGACCGCCTCCCTCCCGATGGCCCCCGCGAGCTCTCCCACCGTGATGACGTAGTCGATGCCGAGCTTTTTCGCCTCCCGTCCGATCTCACGATGAGCCGCTTCGGACCGCCCGCCCAGCTCCAGCATGTCTCCTAAAACCGCGATCGCCCTGCCGGCGCCGCGAATCTGATTTAATGTATCGAGCGCCGAGCGCATGGAAGCGGGGTTGGCGTTGTAGCTGTCGTTGAGAATCCTTATCCCGCGCCACCGGATCATCTGGGAGCGGAGCCGGACCGGCTCAAACGACTCCAGACCTTTCTTGATATCGACCGGATCGACGCCCGCCAGGGTTGCGATGGCGGCCGCGCCCGATGCATTATAAACATTGTGCCGTCCCGACACGGCCAGTTGAATGCCTATTTTTTCCGCCGTTCCTTCGCCTTCCGGAAGCGGCCGTTTCAGCCGGGACTTCTTTAATCCCGCCCGCATCGGAATATTTTCCCTGTGCCGAAAGTTGAGCTGGAAAAAAAAGCCGCGGGGACGGGGAGTCATCCCGATCGCTTGAAAATCGGGCAACTCTTCGTCAATGTTTTCACCGAACCCGAAAGTAACGACCGGTCCCCGGGCAAGCCGGCGGAACCGGGCCGTGAAGGGATCATCCGCATTCAAAAGCGCCGGGGATTTTTCGTCCAGGCCTTGCAAAAGCTCTCCTTTCGCTTTGGCCACTCCTTCGATGTTCCTCAAAAACTCAAGATGGGTCGGGCCGATATTCGTAATCAGGCCCATGCTCGGCCGGGCAATCTCGCACAACCGTTTCAATTCGCCACGATGATTGATGCCCATTTCGACGAGGGCGAGCCGATGCGTCCGATTCAGAGTCAGAAGCGTCAAAGGGACGCCGATATGGTTGTTGAGGTTTCCTTCGGTCTTGAGTATTCTCATTTTCCGGGCCAGGATAGAGGCCGCCATCTCCTTCGTCGTCGTCTTGCCGTTGCTTCCGGTAATCCCGACGACCGGAATGTCGAATCGCTTTCGATGAAAATGGGCAATCTCCTGGAGCGCCCGGAGGGTATCCGATACCCCGATCAGGATTTTGTCTCCCGCATTTCTGTCAAACCTTTTCTGCCGGTCGACGACCGCCCCGGAGGCGCCCTTTCTAAATACCTCGGCGATAAAAGAATGGCCGTCAAACCGATCGCCGCCGAGCGCGATAAACAGGTCGCCCTTTCGGATCGTCCGCGAATCAATGGATACGGCCCGAAAATTCAGACCAGACTTTCCGTGGAGCAGTTTTCCGCCGGTCGCCTGCAGAATCTCCTTTACCGAAAACATTATCCGCCCTTCGATTCCCGCGGCGAAGTTCGCGATCCGCGCTTCCCCGACAGTTTTTTTTCAATCGTTTTCCTCACGACCTCGCGGTCG
>JADMIO011837321.1_pt1 | contig 11412 bp, 6 predicted proteins | sample 8958161 | NCBI WGS metagenome assembly JADMIO01 (sample SAMN16585339, study PRJNA669376) | soil metagenome | isolation source: Crop rotation soil | place: USA: Cullars Rotation, Alabama | collected 2011
CGGCACGGGAACTCCCGCGGCAGGGGAAACTTGAGCTGGAGTTGGTTTCGCAATCGAGATTGGCGGGAGAGCGGATTGTCCGGAAGGATTTGTGGTGGAGAGGGCTGCGGGCTGGCCAACGCGAATGCGCACAGTTCCGGGAGAGGCCTTAGGCTCGTTTGAAGTCGAACTTAAGGTTGCGGGCTGTCCGCTTTGGGCAAGTTCATTTTGAAAATTTAACTCCACGCTACCCAACTTCAAATTTACATCGCCCGCCAATGAGGTTTCATCGATTTTATGCCCGTTGATGAAAGTTCCATTCGTCGAGCCTAAATCCTTGATTCGCGCGGTGTTCCCGTCCAAAACAATTTCGCAGTGCAACTTGGAAACGCTGGGATCGACGATTTGACAATCGCTTTCATCGGCCCTGCCCAAGCGGTTTATTCCCTGTTTGAGAGAAAAAGTCGCGCCATTAGCAGGGCCAGATTTAATGGTTATAACTGCCACGGTTGAATGAGTATCTCCTTTTAATCAAAGCTGAAACGTGCGTCGAGCCAAATAAATTTATATTGGAAAGAATGAGGACCCCTTTGAGGACCTAAAATGGTTCCAAAGGCATATTCACGATCAGTTAGCTTTGAATTCATTTACTTGGAACGAGATAGGTCTGCAAAATTTTGCCATTTGAATCGACTCGCCAGGCCTTCTGAATGTGCCAATGTCCATCGCTTCCTTTTTTGCGCATCGAGTACTTCAATATTGTTGGGTCACCGTGAACTCGGACTTCTATCGTGCCGCCAAACCAGCGAAAATACCAAGGCGGGCGCTGGTTCTGAATTAAGATGTTCAAACGTTTTTCGATATCGAATGGCAGGATTCCATTAATGGGCAAAAGGGATTCAAGCGAGTGGTCTTCATCAATTAGTCGCGGGCCCGCAGCTTGTGGGTGGAGGTAAAGCAAACGATTTGGAAAATCGAAAGTAACCAAAAAACGCGAAAGAAATCGGAGGCCCAATACGCTGCCACCTTTTCCAGCGGCATTCTCAAGAGTTTCCCTGACAACAAGATTAGTGTAAGCCGCGCCATCCCAAATAGTTTCGGGAATGTACCAACGGCCGTTGTCCATTTTCTGAGGAGATCGGCCGGACAGGAAAAGAAGTGGTGATTTGAGCAGATCAGGATCGATCGCGCCATCAAGGTCGAAACCTGTATCGATTAACAAATTAGCCTCTGTGCCACCAATCAATCCGCTGTGTTCAATAAAAGTACGGAAGTAACCGGGCAGAGTTTGGCTTATGGTTGAAAAAACAATTGGAAATTGTTTTCCCGGCATTTTGCTTTGGTCTGTTAAGGAATCGAGAAATCGAATTTGCCTGGCGCTGAAATCGACTTGCAGGCAGTAATGCTGCAGGGAATCCATTCCCAGGACACCGACAAGAGGATATACAAAATCCGGTGAAAATTGTTTCAAATTACAAGTGAGAATATTCGAGCCTGTGAGTAGTTGAGTTTCGCCCGCAAAAAACTTGGGGGCCTCGTAAGTGGCGCCTTTTGCTTTGAGATCCCAAGCTTGATAATTAAGCCTGCCTTTCCGTTTGCCCAACAATCGATTGAATGATTTGTCAATCAAGGTAATGGGCGAACCGGTATCAATAATAAATAGGAGTGGCTTATCCAAAGGCTCAAATCGGAGCGGGACTGCTAAAACTCCTTTATTAATCCAGTTTGCGTCAAACGGAATGGCGGGAACGGTTTGTGCGGCCGCGGAATTGGACCAAAGAAAATGAAGGAACACCGCGGTAAAAATGGGACGGAGGAAGGGCTGCCGGAAACAACGAGTCATGTTCAGGAAGAACTGGGCTTTAAAATCGCGCCACCAAATTATCCAAAGCTTCACGGTAATTACGGCTCACTGCCAAACGCGTATTATCTTGCAATATGAGGAGGGAATCCCCGTTAAGTTTTGGCTGCCATTCGCGAATTCGCTCGAGGTTCACCAAGTTAAACCTGCTAATACGCAAAAAATTTTTAGGCGCCAGTTTGGTTTCCGCATCCGCCATCGTTTCTCGCAACAAATGAGAGCGGGCCCCAATATGCAAACGAAGATAATTGCCTTCCGATTCAATCCAATCGATTTCCTCCGGTTTAATAAAAAGAATACGGCCGGGGTCGCGAATGGCCAAGCGATCCCAGGCAACAGGGGATTTTTGCAGATCTTCCAGCAACGCCAAAATGCGAGCTTGCTGGCCGGACTGTCCGTGGTTGTGCAATTGAACGCGAGCTCGCTCAACGGCCTCTCCTAGACGCTCATATTCAAAAGGTTTGAGCAAGTAATCCACCGCGCGGGCTTCAAAGGCGCGAACAGCATATTTTTCATAAGCAGTAACAAAAATGATGAGAGGCCATTGATTTTGGGGCAGTTCCGCCAAAAGCCCGAAGCCGTCTAATCCAGGCATTTGTACATCCAGGAAAATCAAATCTGGGTTAAATTGGCGAATGTGCTCGAGAGCAACTTGACCATTGGCAGATTGGCCGAGGATTTCCACGTCGGGCTGTTTGCTCAACAAAGTGGCAATCAGCTCACGGGCGAGAGGCTCATCGTCTATGATTAATGCGCGAATTTTCATGACAAGTCAGGTAATGCATGCAGATGAAATGGAATGGAAATGCTTGCCGTTACTCCTCCCTCCTGGTTTTGGCGAAGCGCAAACTCCTGTTCCTCGCCATAGAGTTTGCGCAAGCGTTCCTGGGTATTGTTCAGTCCAATTCGGCCCGGCCCGGATGTGGGTGAATTCTCTATCGTTTTCAGGCCTGGCCCGTTATCCGTGACCAAGAGCAAAAGACGGCCATTCTGTAAACTGGAGCTAAGCTGAATTTGCCCTGCACTCGTTTGCGGTTCAATTGCGTGCTGAATCGCATTTTCCACAAGCGGTTGGAGGATCAAAGTTGGAACGATTGCTTGACAGGTTGATGGATCAATCTCGATTGAAAGTTGCAGCCGATCTCCAAATCGGATTTGTTCAATTTCCAGGTATTTGCGCAAAAAGGTGATTTCCTGCTCCAAGGGAACTTCTTGCTGATCACTGCTATCCAATGCCATGCGCAGAACCTCGGCCAATCTTGAAATCATCTTATTTGCCGCCATCACATCCTTCAACATCAAAGAGGAGACCGCATTTAGTGAATTAAAAAGAAAATGAGGATTTATCTGCATGCGCAGCGTTTGCAATTGCGCTTGGGCCAGTCGCGCGGAGAGTTCGAGCGCATGCCGTTCCCGCTCGCGCAACTGTCGGGCATAATCAAAGGCATGCCAGGCGCATACAATCACGGCATACACTGCCAGGTTGTAATGAAAACGGTTCGCCAATAGGCCGCGCAAAGCAGGGCTGAAATGGGCTGGATGCGCTGTCGCCCATCCTTGTACGACGGCCGCTTCGGCACACAGGACCGCATGCACAAAGCCAAGCAAAATCCCTACAATTAGGTAAGACAAGATTAGACCAAACCATGGGCGCCTGCGCTTTTGAAGGGCTCGACATAGCCAGATAATAACCGGGGATAGCAACGCCCATTCATACCAATCGCCAAAAGACCAGTAAAGCGCCTGCGGCCAACTCACCGGATGCGCAAGGGAGGCGGCAGAAAAATACATTTGCGCCGCAAAAAAGAAACCCAGCAACGTGGCAATAAGCAGAATGGTCGCGGCCGTTTTGCTTTCGACTCTGGCTCTCCGCAACATATTCAATGGTTGGAAATTAGCCATGTTGGTTACAGAGCGATTGTCTTGATGCCTCTTTATATCGTCAAGATCAGATACAGGACAAGAACTTACGGCATGCGCGCTCTGTAAAATCGCATTAACTCCCCCGCTTCGATTTGCGTGGAGAAGACGCTCGTCCGATTTGAAGATGTTAAGTTTGTTAGCCGCTGCCAATGCAGCAGGTCAGGAGAAATTTCAATAGCATAATTTGAGTTAGGCAATCCAGTAATGATCATATCCATTTGATGGCCATTCGCCCGGGCTTTTCCGATTTGGCCAGGCTCAATCATAGTTAAGGATTGATTAATTCCCACGTCGTTTGTCTGCTGAATAACTCCAGACGGCCACTCGATTCTCAAGACCTCAATACGGGCGGCGTCGCCCAACCCAAAATGAGCGAGCAAGCTGGTTTGTCCGAAACCAGTGCCGCCGGAAATCTCGCGCAACTGCCACATGCTCTTGCCTCGTATTGTTGCTTTGACGCGAACTTTTGCTCCAATGCCGTCGCGGTTGGATGCCGCGCCCACGCATCTTACCTTTAACCAATGATTTGTGTTGCCATTGTTGCGATAGAGGAAATTTGGTTTGCTCCCTTGCCAATTTGCGACAAATAAATCCAGGAACCCATCATTATCATAGTCTGCCCAGGCACACCCGGCTGAGTTCCCTCCGTCATTCACCAGGCTACCGGAAGTCACCCTGTTAAAAGTGCCGTCGCCGTTATTATGATAAAGCGCATTGTTTTGGTTGCCATCATTGGCCGAAAATAAATCCAGAAAACCGTCATTGTCATAGTCAATCCATTGCACAATCTCCGAGTTTTGAGCATCCAAGGCGAGTGGGCCATTGGTTTGTTTCGAGAAATCCCCGCCACCCAGATTTTGAAATAAAAGGTTGTGACCAAAACCTCCCACGCCCAAATCCGGCTGGCCATCATTGTTGTAATCACCCCAGTCCGGAACAATGGCGGATTGAGAATCGGTAGCAATTCGGCCCGTAAGAACGCGCGCAAACGATCCAAAACCGAGGTTATGGTATAAAAAGCTCTTTGATCCATTATTGGCCACGTATAGATCGGGCCAGCCATCTCCATCGTAATCCTGCCAGGCCGCACCGATGGAAACGCCCCCATCGGAAACGATGGCTCCGCTGGTCATTTTAGTGAACGTGCCGTCGCCGCTGTTATGCAGCAGGAAATTGTTCTTGCCTGCTCCATTGGAAATGAAGAGATCAACCCAACCGTCTCGATCATAATCACCCCAGCTCCCGCTCCAGGAATTGGCGCTGGTTGCTCCGGCAAAGCCACTCACTTTGGTGAAAGTGCCATCGCCATTGTTGCGATAGAGTGAGTTGCCGGCCGGTCCAGCCGCAAACAAATCCAGCCAGCCGTCATTGTTGTAGTCCGCCCAACTGCCGCCGTAGCGCGCCTCGGTGGCAGGCACGCTGGTGATTAATTTGGCAAAAGTTCCGTTACGATTATTCCGATAAAGAAAATTCTTCGTTGTGCCATTCCCAACAAACAAATCGGGCCATCCGTCGTTATCAAAATCGCCCCAGGCGCACCCGGAGGAATCGCCTCCTTCGGTTGCAAGGAATCCCGCGGTGATTTTTGTGAAGGTAGGATCCACCTGTACAATCGCCACTTTGCTCGTAATTGCTCCGAAATCGTTGGCGACCAGCGCCGTATAATTGCCTGCTTGGGGCGCCAGAATATTAGAAAGACTAAGCGTCGAGTTGTTTTCCCCTGACAAATTATCATTGTCCCGTCGCCATTGATAGAGCAGCGGCGCTGTGCCAGACGCGGCCACTCGCAACAGCACGGTTGCGCCCAAGTTGACAGAGTGGCCCGTCGGCTGAGTTGTGATGATCGGAGCATCTTGCCCGAGTGCGGTTGAAAGAAATACAACCCCCAACAAAAAAACTAAAACTCTCCATTCGTTTGAACTGTTCACAGTGACTGTCCTACCGATCCAGATTAGTAGTTACAATCAGGGTGTGATCAACGGCGAGAACCAAGTGATGAACCGGCCTTAGATTGTGCTCAAATTCTAAGTGAAATTCTCATGGTAAAGGAAAAGAATCTGTGGAGAGGCGGTTTTAGGAAATCTCTAGCCTTTGTAACAAAGAAACCGGCTGCTTAATTGAACGCTTTGGAATAGGGGAATTTACGAAAACAACCCCAAGACCTATTCTAAAACCATTTTTTCACGTTCAAGCACGATTCATGCTATTATAGGTAATCGCCGTGCATAAGAAAGTGCTATTGCCCATTAGATCGCTATTTGCCGCCTTTGCGTTGTTGCTTTTAGCCGAATCGTTCAGTCTGTTTGCAGAAGAAAAGTTTATTCGCCTGCGGAACGAGGTCATTTCCACACCTGAACCAGTTCGGGGGGGCACTTTGCAGGCGCAAGCGGTGGAGGAACCATTAAATGGCCTCTATTTCATCCAGTTCACCAGCCATTTTGAGGAAGCTTGGAGCGCCAATTTGCGGCCTTTGGGCGTGGAATTGGTCCAAGCTGTTCCTGACGATGCTTATGTAGCATCCCTGACCCAGGTTTCGCCCGCCAAATTAAAGTCGCTCAATTTTGTCCGCTGGGTAGGTCCAGTTCGATCTGTGCACAAGCTGCACCCCAAGTTGCAAGCCTTGGCGCTACAACAAGGGGGTCAAGCTCTCGTGCCCCTGCGCCTGCTGCTCAAACCAAATGTTAAAATTGGAGAGGTGCAAGCGTTGACCCCTTTTCTCAGCAGGGTTAAACGCTCGACAAAATTCAAATTTGGCACTGTCGTGGAAGCAAGCGCCCAGCAGGGCAATATTGGCCGCTTAGCCTCTCTTTCCAGCGTCTTGTGGGTGGAACCTGTTTCCAAACTCAAAATGTTTGACGAAATCTCTTCCAAAATCGTGGCGGGAGACGATGGCCAATTCGGAACCCGCAGCACATCCGATCAGCTCGGTTTCGGCGGGCAGAATGTAGTGGTATCAGTGGCGGATAGTGGTTTGGATAACGGACTGACCAATGTTTCTCACCCCGATTTAATGGGGCGAGTGGACGCCACCTTTTTTTATGGCGATCTTCTGGATTCGAGCGACGAGCATGGGCACGGCACTCATGTGGCTGGCATCATCGCTGGCAATGGAGCTACCGGGGAAACCGATGATCAAGGAAGTTTATATGGCTTGGGTGTGGCTCCTGAGGCGCATCTGGTTGCGCAACGAATTTTCGACGGAGTTGGAGGTTATACCCTCAACGACGATTTCAATTTGTTAACCCACGATGCTTTGCAAGCAGGCGCGGTGATTGGTTCCAACAGTTGGGGGGACGACACCCAAGGCGAATACAATTTGAACGCAGCCGAATTCGATGCGCTTGTCCGTGATGCCGATGTAAATATACCCGGAGATCAGCCATATATATTGGAGTTTTCAGCCGGAAATGCCGGCCCTGGCCTGCAAACCATTGGCAGTCCGGCTGTTGCCAAGAATGTTATTGCTACCGGCGCTTCCGAGAATAACCGGCCTGATTTTTTCATTTATGTGGATGGACAAGAGGCCATGGCCGATTTTTCGAGCCGGGGTCCCTGTGCGGATGGACGTATCAAACCTGACGTAGTCGCGCCCGGAACCTGGATCGCTTCCTTGCAATCTTCTGCCGCGACAGATGAAAATGCCTGGCTGGGTATTTCTCCTAATTATCAATATGAAGGCGGAACGAGCCAGGCCGGGCCGCACGTCTCCGGCGCGGCCGCTGTTTTCGTCCAATATTATCGTGAGACTCACGGCGGCCAGACACCTTCGCCCGCTTTGGTTAAGGCGGCGCTGATTAATTGCGCGGTGGATATGGACAACACCTTTGATCCTTCGGCGGGAGGAACTGGCCCAGTCCCCAACAACGATGAGGGTTGGGGGCGCGTGGATTTAACGCAGATTATCGGATCAGACAAAAAGTTTACTTACCTGGACCAAACCACCTTGCTGAAAACCGGGGATGTTTATGAGCAACGCACGACCATTTCAGGGGATGATAATCCCTTAAAAATTACCTTGGTTTATACGGATGTTCCTGGCACGCCCATGGCCATCCCCGCGCTGGTCAATGATTTGGATCTCGAGGTGATTGATCCTAACGGCGATGTCTTCCACGGCAACCAGTTTGATAATGGCGATTCAGTTCCCAACCCGCCCGGCTGGGATAATCTGAACAATGTGGAAGCTGTGCACTTGGCGACTCCCGTTCCAGGTGAATACATCATTCGAGTGCACGGACGGAATATCATGACAGATTCGCGACGGGACACTGCCGCAGTGGACCAGGATTTCGCGCTCGTAGTTTCTGGAACAATACCGCTGCCCGGGGCAGGCGTGGTTTTCATGGATCGCAAATCGTATACCGTCCCGGGCACGATTAAAATTCGATTGATTGACCTCGATTTAATTAATCAGCCGACTATTTCCGTCAAGTTGACCAGTGCCACCGAAGCAAATGGTGAAACCGTGCTTCTGACGCGTTCAGGAAACTCTGGAGTTTTTACCGGCCAGGTTGCCACGGCCCTTGGGCCCGCGGTCGCTGATGGCAAACTGCAAATTAAACATGGGGATGCCATTAAAGTCTCTTATCAAGACGCATCTCCCGCAGGCGAACGCACCGCTTCAGCTATCGCGGATTTGCTTCCACCGGTCGTTTCGAATGTCGCGGTGACAAATAGTTTTGGCCGCGCGGTCTTGCTCTGGAACACCGATGAACCAGCGCGCTCCCAAATTTTTTATGGGCAGGGGGCGAACCCGACAATTGGAGTGACCAATAACGATTTAACTACGGATCACGAAATCAAGCTTCCAGAACTGGTCACTGGCGCTTCTTATAGTTTTTATATTGTTTCAACAGACGAGGCGGGCAACACCAGCACCAACAACAATAACGGAAAATTTTATCAATTCGTTGCCCCGGAAAGTTCCACAATCCTGCTCGTGTATGGACCCGAACAATTCCTGGATATTCCAATGAGCACTTATACGGATCCTCTTTCCACAATCGGGATCAGCTACGATGTGTGGGATTTAAGCAGCCGATCTTCACCCACTTTGGCGGATTTGAAACCGTATCATGTGGTCATCTGGCGCATACCCGAATTCGATTTGGTCGGGCTTTCCACCGCGGATCAAGAGAGCTTGCGCCAATATGTTAAAGGTGGCGGTTCGCTCATGATGGCTTCGATGGAATTGTTGTCGCGTCTTGGCAACTCCACTTTTGCGGCGGATATTTTGCAGGTCCAGAGTTTTCAGGAAGATGCCCAGGTTCCATCCATTTTGGGTGTTGACTCGGACAGTATCACCAGTGGCATCGATATGACCCTCGATTATACCTATTACCAGGATTTGGAAGCGTTGGGCCAAACGGATTTTTCGGATACATTCAACGTGACCACCAACGGCGTGCCAATTTTGTTTGAGCCAAGCTCCGGGAAAGTCTGCGGGGTGCGTTACCCCAAAACAGGGGTAGATGCCCCTGGCAGAGTTGTTTTCATGTCGATTGCACTTGAGACAGTGCCGGATGCGGGAGATCCGCCCAACAATCGCGTCAACCTGCTGCGCAATATTTTAGGATTTCTCGCTCCCGGCGCAAATGGCTTGGGGACAATTGCGCTGGATCAACAAAGTTACCGGTTGCCCGCCCAGGTCACAGTGGAAATCGCGGACTCTGACTTGGCTGGCAAGGGCACGGTAACCGCGACAGCTTCCACGGACACACCACCAGGTTCTCTCCAAATCAAATTAAACGAAACTCCCCGAGCAGGAGTATTCCGGGGCTTTTTTACGGTGGCGGCAACCAACGCGCCAATCGTGACTGCCAACACGTTGCGCGTGGCGCCTGATGCGGAAGTCTTTGTTGCTTATAACGACGAATCCAGCAGCAGCCTGGTCCAGGTTTTGGCCACCATCGATCTGGTCGCTCCTGTTATTCAGAATGTGCATTTGGATGCTGCATACAATGAAGCTCTCATTTCCTGGGACACTTCCGAGCCTGCGGATGCCCTGGTGCAATTTGGAGAATCAACCTTCCTTGGGCGCACTGCTTACAGCAGTGAGTTCGCGCAATCGCATCAAGTAGATCTGCAAGGATTGGACAGCGACAAAACGTATTACTACCAGGTGGTTAGCCGTGATCCGGCGGGAAACACCAGTGTGGATGACAACAAAGGAAAATTATATAAATTTACTACCTTAAGACCAAAATCCCCTCCATGGTTTGATGACCTGGAAGGGGCGGACGTCTCGACTAACTGGCTGGCATTTAAAGGACAAGTCGATAGCGACACAGGCGATAGCTTAGGTGAAAATATCTGGACTTTAGGCACCCCCAACAACGGTGTTGTGACCGCGGCTCACTCCGGAAAGAACGCCTGGTGCAGCAACATCGATGGCCAGGATTTGGATATCTCCGATACTTCGTTGATTAGCCCCGCCATCGAATTGAAAGGTGGCAGCGCGGCTTACTTGCAATTTTGGCATAATTATGATTTTTCGCTGGTTGCGGATGACGATATCTACCAGTACGGCGAACTTTATATTTCAACCAATAACGGCAACTCCTGGAGTTTGCTGCAACATTATGAGGATGTATCCGATGGTTGGGAGCTGGCTGAAATCAACTTGAATTCTTATATTGGCAGCGTGGTCCAGTTCGGCTGGTATCACGGCCTCTTTGCCATCGACTCGCACCCGCGGGCCGGCTGGGTGGTGGACGATATCTCCGTGATCGTTACCAACAGCTCCAACGGTTCCATACAAATCACCAATAATCTGGCCCAAGCCGGTTACACTTTAACTGGCCCGCTGACGCGGAGTGGCACAGGTTGGGGAACCACAATCACCAACGCTCCTTTCGGCACCTATGTGATCCAGTATTCGACTATTCCTTATTACGACACACCCCCGCCGCAGACCAATGTCCTGGCGAAAGGTGCTGGGTTAGTTTTCCAAGGAAATTACACGTTCAAAGACGCCAATGGCAACGGTTTGCCGGATGCGTGGGAAATTCATTACTTTGGCTCGGCCCCGGCGGGACGCTCCTCTGCCATCGACTCGGATGGAGATGGCGCTTCGGATTTATCCGAATTTTTGAGCGGAACCGATCCAAAGGATCCAGCGTCCTTACTTATATTTAGTCAAATTGAACGGCTGGCTGATGGAAGATTGCGCCTGCATTGGCGGGCGGTTTCAGGTTACGCCTACAGAATTTCCGGCAGTTCTGACATGGCAAACTGGGCGCCTTATTCCTCCTGGATATTTCCCAGTACTGAGGACGAGGTTTATACTTTGCCCAATCTTGGCGCGGCGCCCGTTTTGTTCTTCCGGATTGAAGTGCGCCCGTGATTTTTGGAAAGAAGCAGACCTGGCAGAGTTTTATGGGCTTGGATTTATAGGGTGAAATGAGGTTGTCGTAATCACATGTCTTTCCCGGGTTGACCTCCTATCAATCCGGCTCTAAAACTGTTGGCCATGAAACGCCGAGATTTTCTACGCAGCTCAGCATTGGCTGGAGCCGCTCTCTTTACCCGTATAGACTTTTCCAACGCAGAGATTAAAACCGCGTGGCCAATTGGTTGCTTTAACCGGCCTTGGACAAAATGGAGTTACGACGAAGCTCTTGATGGCATTGCGGCCGCAGGAGGGAAAG
>JADMIO010792889.1_pt1 | contig 11411 bp, 8 predicted proteins | sample 8958161 | NCBI WGS metagenome assembly JADMIO01 (sample SAMN16585339, study PRJNA669376) | soil metagenome | isolation source: Crop rotation soil | place: USA: Cullars Rotation, Alabama | collected 2011
CTTTCCCGCCTGCGCGCGGACGGATCGGCCCTGGCCGCCGCGTCGCTGGGCTGGCCGCGTTACGCGCGCACCCTCGTCGAGCGTCTGGAGCGGGGCGTGGCCCTGGCCACGGCCTGGGCGGAGGAGATGACCCTGGGCGGCCGCCTCGAGCAGGCCTGCCGCCACACGTACGAAGTGCTGCTGCTGCGGAGCCGCGGCTACGGGATGTCCAAGGCCGTGCTGGCCGCGGTGGCGGCCGAGGAAGGACTGAACCTCACCGCGCTCGTCCATCGTCTGGGCCGCACCCCGGGTGCGATCCGCGACTACCTGGGATGGCTGCTCGCGGTGGACGCCCTGCGCACCACGCGCAAGCGCTACTACTACGTCGACGGCATGTTGCGCCTGTGGGTCCGCCTGCACGCGCGCGGCGTCCGGGCGACGGACGAGGAGATCCTCGCCTGCGCCCGCGAGCTCCTGGCCACGGCCGCCCCCGCGCCTTCTTCGGAGACGGTGGCGGCGGCGGCCCGGCATCAGGGATTGATGGAGATCGACTAGCCATGGTCTTCCAGAGTCCGCGTCCCCCGGTGGAGATCCCGCGCGTGCCGGTGACCGACTTCATCCTGGAGAAGACGGCCGAGATCGCCGACCGCACCGCGCTCGTCGACGGCATCACCGACCGCCGCATGACGTACGCGGGCCTGGAGGCGACCATCGGCCGCGCCACCGCCGGCCTGGCCGCGCGCGGCTACGGGCGCGGTGACGTCTTCGGGATCTACTCGCCGAATACCCTCGAGTACCCGATCGCCTTCCACGGCGCGGCTCGCCTCGGCGCGGTGATCACGACCGTGAACCCGCTCTTCACCGCCGACGAGATCGGCAAGCAGCTCCGGGACTGCAGCGCCAAATGCCTCTTCACGATCCCCGCCTTCATGGAGAAGGCGCGGGCGGCGGCCGCGCAGGCTGGCGTGCGCGAGATCATCGTGTTCGGCGAGGCGGAGGGCGCGCTCTCCCTGTCCGAGCTGATCCGGGCCTCGGGGCCGCCGCCCACCGTTGCCGTCGGCCCCGACGACGTCGTCGCCCTGCCCTACTCCAGCGGGACCACCGGCCTGCCCAAGGGCGTGATGCTCACGCACGGCAACATCGTGGCCAACCTCGTGCAGAGCGCGGCCGCCATGCCCGTTCAGGGCGAAGACGTCGTGATCGCGGTCCTGCCGTTCTTCCACATCTACGGCCTGCAGGTCATCCTCAACGGCGGGCTGCGCGCGGGCGCGACGCTGATCGTCCTCCCGCGTTTCGACCTGGAGACCTTCCTCCGCGCCATCCAGCAGCACCGTGCGACCTGGGCCTTCGTGGTGCCGCCGATCGCGCTCGCCCTCGCCAAACATCCGGCCGTCGACGGCTTCGACCTCTCGAGCCTGCGCCAGGTCCTCTCCGGAGCGGCGCCGCTGAGCGCCGACCTCGCGCGCGCGGTCACGAAGCGGCTCGGGTGCCGGATGCTCCAAGGCTACGGGATGACGGAGACGAGCCCGGTGACGCACACGAACTCCGGCCCGTCCGTGGAGACCAAGCCCGGCTCCGTGGGCGCGCTGGTGGCGAACACGGAAGCGCGCGTCGTCGACCCACAGACAGGCCGCGACCTCGGCGCGGGCGAGCAGGGCGAGATCTGCGTGCGCGGGCCACAGATCATGAAGGGCTACCTCGGCCGTCCGGAGGCGACGGCGGCCATGATCGACAAGGACGGCTGGCTCCACACCGGGGACATCGGCTACGCCGACGCCGACGGCGATTTCTTCGTGGTGGACCGCCTGAAGGAGCTCATCAAATACAAGGGATGTCCGGTCGCGCCCGCGGAGCTCGAAGCGCTGCTCCTCACCCACCCCGCCGTCGCGGACGTGGCCGTGATCCCGAGCCCGGACGACGAGGCGGGCGAGGTGCCGAAGGCCTTCGTGGTGACGCGAGCGCAAGTCACGCCGGAGGAGCTCATGGCCTTCGTGGCCGAGCGCGTCGCCCCCACCAAGCGCGTGCGCCGGCTGGAGATGATCGACCAGATCCCGAAGTCCCCTTCCGGCAAGATCCTGCGGCGGGTACTGGTCGATCGCGAACGCGCCCGGACCTGAATTATTAGGTCAGGGGGGACTCACACACCGCCAGGTGGGTGTTCGCGACCCCCCAGAAACCCCCCTCGATCGGCTAGCGGGCGTACTTCTTGATCAAATCCTGCAATGCCGCCCGTCCCATCAGGCCCACCCGCCGATCCGCGGGCTCGCCGTCCTTGATCACGAGGATGGTCGGCAGTCCCTGCACGCCGTAGCGCTCGATGAGACCCGGGTTCTCGTCGAAGTTCACGAGCCCGAAGCGCAGCCGCCCGCTGTGCTGCTGCTCCGCGCTCTCCAGCGCGGGCTGGGCCATGTGGCAAGGGACGCACCACTCCGCCCAGAAGCCGACCACGACGGGGACGGGCGAGGCGAGCACCGCCCGGTCCCAGCTCGCGTCGGTGAAGGTGTCCACGCGGGTGCGGAAGGATCAGCCGAGGTGCGGCTCGATCAGCTTGACCAGGTTGTCGCGGGAGATGAGGCCGACGCGCTGCTCGGAGACCTTGCCGCCCTTGATGATGAGGAGGGTGGGCAGGGTCGTGATGTTGTACTGGAAGGGAACGTGCTCGTTCTCTTCGACGTTGACCTTGCCGACCCGGAGCCGGCCCTTGAACTGCTCCGCCACCGATTCCACGGCCGGGAGGAGCGTCTTGCAGGGCGCGCACCAGTCCGCCCAGAAGTCGACCAGCACCGGCTGCTGCGACTTCATGACGTCGGAATCCCAGTTCGCGTCGGTCAGGGTCTGGATCGTGTCGGCCAAAGGTCTCCTCCGGAGTTCATGCGCCCGTCACCCAGTATAACGGACGCGTATTCCCGTTCCGTTCCGTTCCCGTAACCTGCTGGACGATCAGATCTTTGCCATGGCCCGCCGGTAGACCTCGACGTAGGCCTCGGCCGAGCGGTCCCATGAGAAGTCCTTCTCCATTCCGTTACGGACGAGCTGCTCCCAGGCCGCGCGATCCTTGAACGTGTTCAGAGCCTGGTCGAGGGCCCACAGGAGGCCGGTGCCGTCCGGGTTGTCGAAGCGGAAGCCGGTGCCGTTGCCCGTCGCGGCATCCCAGGGCTCGACGGTGTCGTAGAGGCCGCCCGTCGAACGGACGACCGGAACGGTGCCGTAGCGCAGGCTGTACATCTGGGTGAGGCCGCACGGCTCGAACCGCGACGGCATCAAGAAGATGTCCGCGCCCGCCTCGATCTTGTGCGCGAGCCCCTCGTCGTAGGTGAGGCGGACCACGAAGCGGTCGGGCGCGCGCTCGGCCAGCGACCGCAGCCCCTGCTCGAGGCGCGGCTCCCCCGTGCCGAGCACGACCATCCGGATCGGGCGCTGGAGGAGGTCGTACCAGGCGTCGACGACGATGTCGATCCCCTTCTGCGCGACGAGGCGCGAGATGATGCCGACCACGGGCAGGCTCGGCTCCGCGGGCAGGCCCAGCGTGGTGAGCAGGTCGCGCTTGCAGGCTTCTTTTCCCGTGAGATCGTCCGCGGAATAGCGGGCGGCGATGTGCGGGTCGTGGCGGGGGTCCCACTCCCCGTAGTCGACGCCGTTGAGGATGCCGACGAGGTCGGCGGCGCGGCCGCGCAGCGTGCCGTCGAGGCCGTAGCCCATCTCTCCGCCCTGGATCTCCCGCGCGTATTGCGGCGAGACCGTGGTCACCATCTCCGAGAACTGGATGCCGCCCTTCATGTAGCTGATCCCGCCCTGGTGGGCCAGGGCCTCCCCGCTCGCGAAGTGCCAGGGCAGGCCGAGCACATCCAGGGTGTCGCCGCCGAACGTGCCCTGGTAGGCAAGGTTGTGGATCGTGAAGACGCAGGGCGAGCGGTAGAGGGCGGGATCGTCCCAGTAGAACGACTTCAGGTAGACGGGGACGAGGCCGGCCTGCCAGTCGTGGGCGTGGAACACGTCCGGCCGCTGTCCGCGGCTGCGCAGGTACTCGAGGGCGGCGCGGGCGAGGAACGCGAAGCGCAGCCGGTTGTCGCCGTAGTCCTCGTTGCTGTTGGGTCCGTAGGGCTGGGGCCGGTCGAAGAAGGGCGGATGCTCGATGAACACGACCTCGAGGCCGTCTTCCCGCCGCTTGCGGTAATAGCCGGCGCTGCGCGGCGACGCATCCACCGGCACGTGGACGGAGCCCGCGAACTCGCCGGGCGGAAAGGGAATTCGCCCGTAGCGCGGCAGGAACACCGTGATCTCGTGGCCGAGGCGGGCCAGCGCGCGCGGCAGGGCGGCGGAGACGTCGGCCAGGCCGCCCGTCTTCATGAACGGCGTCATCTCCGACGTCACGAGAGCGATCCGCAGCGGCGCCGCGCTCACGCGCGGCCAGCGGGACGGGGACGTCCGGCCATGCGCGCGACCGCGGAGATGAGCTCATCCGGATCGACCGGCTTCGAGAGATGGACGTGGTACCCGGCGGCCAGGACCCGGCGGCGGTCGTCGGAGCGCGCGTAGGCGGTGAGGGCGACCGCGGGCACGAGCCCTCCCTCCTCCGCGGACAGGGCGCGCACGCGCGCGAGGAGCGAGAAGCCGTCTTCCCCGGGCATGCCGATGTCGCACACGAGCACGTCCGGACGCTGCCGGCGGAGGGCGGCCATGGCCTCGTCCGCGGAGGCGGCCGCGTCCACCTCCGCGCCGGAGTGGCCGAGGGCGGCGGCGAGCAGGTCGCGCGTGTCCGCTTCATCTTCGACCACGAGTATGCGCACGCCGGCCAGCCGCACGGGGATGCGTACCTCGCGCGTCGCCGACTCCGGGGCGACCGGCGCTTCGCTCTCGTCGGCCAGACGGAGATGGATGGTGAACACCGCGCCCTGCCCGCGGCCATCGCTGTGCGCCTCCACGCTGCCGCCGTGCATCTCGACGAGGTGGCTCACCAGCGCGAGCCCGAGGCCCAGGCCGCCGTGGGCCCGCGTCGTCGAGCTGTCCGCCTGGCGGAAGCGGTCGAACACGTAGGGCAGGAACTCGGGCGCGATCCCGACCCCGTTGTCGGACACGCGCAACACGGCCTGGCCGTCCTGGACGTCGAGGTGCACGTCGACGCGGCCCGAAGGGGGCGTGAACTTGACGGCGTTGGAGACGACGTTCCAGGTGATCTGCTGGAGGCGGATGGCGTCGCCGCCCACGACGACCGGGCTCGCCGGCAGCTCCGCGGAAAGGGTCAGCTTCTTGGCCGCCGCCTGCTCCTGGAGTCCTTCCACGACCAGGCGCACCACGGCCGTGAAGTCCACCGCTTTCCATTCGAGATGCAGGGTGCCGGAGACGAGGCGCGAGGCATCCAGGATGTCGTCCACGAGCTGGGCCTGGACCTTCGCGTTGCGCTCGATGGTCGCGAGGCCGTGGCGGCGGCGCGCCGGGTCGTCGTCCGTTTCCTGGAGGAGGCGGGCCCAGCCCAGGATGGCCTGCAACGGGGTGCGCAGCTCGTGGGAGACGGTGGCCAGGAACTCGTCCTTGATGCGGTGCAGCTCCTGCGCTTCTTCGTAGAGGCGCTGGGTGGTCGCGCTCTCGCGGCGCAGGTCCTCCTCGAGGCGCAGGCGCTCCGTCTCGTCCCGGGTCGTGACCACTGCCCCCGCCGGCGAGCCGTCGGCGTGATGCAGGGGCAAGGCGGTGCCGGTCAGGATGCACAGGGAGCCGTCGGGCCGGCGGACCATCCAGCGCGCGTTCTCCACCCGCTCGCCCTTGAGGGCGCGGTAGAGCGGCGTCTCCGCCAGGGGCAGGTGCTGGCCGCGGAGGTCGCGCAGGCCGTAGGCGCCCGCCCACTCCGAGGGGGGCACCGCCTTGCGCTCGACGCCGTGCTGGCGCTCCGCCTCCGGGTTGAACCCGCGGATGATCCCCTCTTCGTCGCAGACCACGATGCCGTCGCCGCTCTGGCGGAAGATCGCGCGCAGCAGGTCGCGCTCCTGCTCCGCCTGCTCGCGGCCCTCGATCTCCGTGGTGAGGTCCTTGAAGACGATGGCGACGTGGCTCACCTTGCCCCGCCCGTCGAAGAGGGGGAAGAACGTGGAGGAGATGGCGACGCGACGGCCCTGCGCGACCGAGACCTGGGTCAGCTCGCGCGGGTCGTACCAGATGGGACCGATGGTGATCGTCTCGCCGGCGAAGGCCCGATGGATGAGGTCGAGCACGCCGTTGCGCTCCGCGATCTCGTCGCGCAGGACGTTGTATTCCGGGGGCGGCTCCGATCCGAAGAGGTTCCGGAAGGCCTGGTTCACGAGGAGGCAGCGCCCGCTGGCTTCGTAGATCTGGAAGCCCACGGGCGCGCAGGCGAAGATCCCCTCCAGCAGCGCGAGCGGGTCGGACACCCGGCCCAGGTGCGCGCGGATCTCTTCGAGAGGCTTCATCACCAGGCGGTCAGCATGTCGGGCCGGCGGCCAATACCATAACCCACGGGCGCGCACTCGCGGCCCGGCCGCGGCCGAATCCCCCCCGACGCCCCATAATCACCGCGCCATGCCCCGCCGGCTGGGACAGCACTTCCTCCGCCCCGCGTCCGTCGAGCGGCTCCTGCGCGTGATCGATCCGCGGTCGGACGAGGTGTTCCTCGAGATCGGGCCGGGGGCGGGCGCGCTCACCCTTCCCCTCGCCGCCCGGGCCCGGAACGTCGTGGCCGTCGAGCTCGACGCCGCGCTGGCCGCGCGCCTGCGCGACCGGGCGCCCGCGAACGTTCACGTCGTCACCGGCGACGCGCTGCGGGTCGATCTCGAGGCCCTCGCTCCCCCAGGCACGCGCCTCGCCGGCAACCTGCCGTATTACGTGTCCAGCCCGCTCCTGCGCCGCTTCCTGGAGCTCCACCCCCGCCTGCGCGACGTGCACGTCATGCTGCAGGACGAGGTCGCGCGGCGCGTCGCCTCCCCGCCCGGCTCCCGCGAATACGGGATCCTCTCCGTCCTGTACGCCCTGTGGGCGGACACGGACATCCCGCTGCGTTTCCCGCCGGGTGCGTTCCAGCCTCCCCCCAAGGTCGATTCCGCCATCCTGCGCGCCCGTTTCCGCGCCGCCCCTCGAGCCGAAGTCCATGATCCGGCGGCGTTTGAGCGCCTGGTCCAGGCCGCGTTCACGCGCCGTCGCAGAACACTTGAAAACAACCTGCAAGATAGCTATCCTAACCTCAAGGAACACTTGAGGTTGCTCAATATCGAGGGCCGCCGGCGGGCCGAGACGCTATCCGTAGTGGAATTCGCGCAACTGGCAAACGCCGTCACGTAACCATGTCCTCTAATTCCGGCGGGCTCCGCCTCGTCGGCCTCGGCGGGGGGAAAGAGTTCGGCCTCAATGCGCTCGTCCTCGAGTGGCAGGCGGAGTGCCTCCTCGTGGACGCGGGCATGGGCTTCGGCAACTCGGAGCTGCCCGGCGTCGATTCCGTGGTGCCGGACTTCGAATACCTCGAGGAGCGCGCCCGGTCCGTGCGCGCGATCCTGCTCACCCACGGTCACGAGGACCACATCGGCGCGCTCGCCTTCGCGATCGAAGCCGCGCCCCACGCGCCCGTCTACGGGAGCCGCCTCACCCTCGGCTTCGCGCGGCGGAGGCTGCGCGAGCGCGGGATCGACGCGGACCTGCGGCTGCTCACGCCCGGCCAGCCCGTCGACGCCGGCGCCTTCCGGGTGCACCCCATCCGCGTGGCCCACAGCGTCGTCGACAGCCTCGCCCTCGCCATCGAGACCCCCGTCGGCGTGGTCGTCATGAGCGGCGACTTCAAGATGTCGCACGGCGCGGCCGCGGACGAGCAGACCGACGTCGAGGCCCTCAGCGCCTGGGGCGACCGGGGCGTGCTCGCCCTCCTCTCCGACAGCACGAACGTCGAGGTCAAGGGCCGGACGGGCGCGGAAGACGACCTCATTCCCGCCTTCGAGGACGTCTTCGCGCGCACGCGCGGCCGCGTGCTCATCTCCTGCTTCGCGACGTCGGTGCCACGCATCCGGCGCGCCGCGGACGTGGCCCTGGGCGCGGGACGGTCGATCGGCTTCGTGGGCCGCCGCATGGCCGACAACGCGGACGTGGCCATGGAGCTCGGGCTCCTGGAGCTGCCGCTTTCGCGCCGGCTGCCCGCGCCCTCCGTCCGGGACTACCCGGCGCGCGGCCTGTGCCTGTTCGTGTCGGGCAGCCAGGGAGAGCCGTTCTCCGCCCTTTCCATGATCAGCATCGACGAGCACCGTGATGTCGCGGTGGGGCCGGGGGACACCGTGGTGATGTCCTCGCGCCCCATCCCGGGCAACGAGCGCGCGGTCTCGCGGCTGATCGGCAACCTCTTCCGCCGCGGCTGCGACGTCGTACACGGGGGCAACGCGCGCGTGCACGTCTCCGGCCACGCCAGCCAGGAGGAGCTGGTCGAGATGATCCAGCGCGTGCGTCCGCGCTACTTCGTGCCCGTGCACGGCGAATACCGCATGCTGGCCCAGCACGCGCGCCTGGCCGTGCAGGCGGGCCTGCCCGCGGACCACGTCTTCATCCTCGAGGACGGCAACGTGTTGTCGCTGTCCGGGGAGAGCGCGGCCAAGGCGGGGAACGTGCCCGCCGGCCGCGTCCTCCTCGACCGCTCCGGCGTGGACGAGATCGAAGACGTCGTCGTGCGCGACCGCCGCCACCTCTCCTCCGACGGCATCGTGGTGCCGGTGGTCGTGCTGGACCGGCAGACGGGCCGCCTGGAATCGCCGCCGGAGATGGTGACGCGCGGCTTCGTGGACTGGGAGGAATGGCCGGGCCTCATGGACGAGGCGACGCGCGTCCTGGCCGAGATCGTGGAGACCCGTCCCCGGGAGGAGCACTACGACCCCACGGTGACGCGCGAGCGCCTGCGGCAGGAGCTGCGGCGCCTGTTCCGCAAGCGTACCCAGCGTCGTCCGATGGTCATCCCCGTCGTCATGGAGGTGTGATGGCGTCAGCAGCCGCGAAAAGCACCAAGACGGCCGAGTTCCTGGGCCTCGTGTCCTTCGCCCTGTCGCTGATGGTGCTGATCAGCGTCGCCACCTACAACCCCGCCGACCCCGTGCCCTTCTTCAAGGCCGGAGCCAGCGGCCCCGTCCGCAACTTCATCGGCCCCATCGGCGCCTTCCTGGCCGAGCTGCTCATCCCGCAGCTCTTCGGGGTGGCCGCGCTGCTGGTGCCCCTCGTGCTCGGCATCACGGGATGGAAGCTCTTCTGGTGCCGGCCCATCGACGCGCCGTACACCAAGGCGGCCGGGCTCTCGCTCCTCCTGGTGTCGCTCACCGCGTTCCTGACCCTCACTTTCGGGGCGGTGACCATCGAAGGCGAGCCGGTGCGGGCGGGGGGCGCCGCCGGCCAGCTCGCCGCCGCCATCCTGACCGCGAGCTTCAACCGCACGGGTGCGTACATCGTGGTGGCGACCTCGCTGTTCGTGTCGCTGATCCTGTCCACCCAGTTCTCGTTCGCCGCCTTCCTGTCCGCCCTCGGCCGCTTCCTGGCCGCGCGCGCCCAGGCCCTGCGCACGGCCTGGGCCCACTTCCTGGAAACCCGGCGCAAGGAGCGGATGCGGCGCGACGTCCTCAAGAAGCACGGCAAGGAGAAGGAGCCGCTGGACGAGGCGGCGGCCGCCCGTGGAGAGAGCGTTCCCCGCGTGCGCAAGGTGAAGGCGGCCGGGGAAGCGGAGGGGGCGGCCAAGACGGCCCAGAAGCCGCTGCCCTTCGCGGCCACCGTGGACCCGGACGAGGAGATGGAGACGGAAGCGGACGAAGAGGCGGAGGCGGAGGAAGCGGAGGCGCCGGAGCCCCTGCTGCCGCCGGTGGCGTCGGTCGCGCGCGGCAAACGCAGCGGGTCGTCCCTCGTGGTGCGCGGGGATTTCCCGCTGCCCCCGACCTCGATCATGGACGAGATCAAGCTCACGGCGTCCATGGACAAGACGCGGCTCTTCGAGAAGGCCAAGACCCTGCAGGCCAAGTCCGGCGAGTTCGGCGTCATGGGATCGGTGGTCGAGATCCATCCCGGGCCCGTGGTCACGACCTACGAGTTCAAGCCGGACGCGGGCGTGAAGTATTCGAAGATCGTGGGCCTGGCCGACGACCTCGCCCTGGCCCTGGAGGCGGAGTCCATCCGCATCGACCGCATCAGCGGCCGCAGCACCGTGGGCATCGAGATCCCGAACGAAGTCCGGGAGACGATCTACCTGCGCGAGATCCTGGAGGGCGAGGCCTTCCACAAGGCGACCTCGCGCCTCACCCTCTGCCTGGGCAAGACCGTGAACGGCGAGACCTACGTCACCGATCTCGCCACCATGCCCCACCTCCTCATCGCCGGTTCCACGGGCACGGGCAAGAGCGTGGGCCTCAACAGCATGATCGCGAGCATCCTCTACAAGTCCACTCCGGACGAGGTGCGGATGATCCTGATCGACCCCAAGCGGCTCGAGCTCGGGGTCTACGAGGACATCCCGCACCTGCTCACGCCGGTGGTGACCGACCCCAAGATCGCGGCCAACGTCCTCAAGTGGGCGGTGGCGGAGATGGAGCGGCGCATCCGCAAGCTCGCCTCCGAGGGCGTGCGCAACATCGACCAGTACAACAACATCATCCGCGGCGAGAGGGGCGAGCGGACGGCGGACGCGGCGGGCGAGGAGCTCAAGCCCCTCCACTACATCGTGATCATCATCGACGAGCTGGCCGACCTCATGATGGTCTCTTCGCACGAGGTGGAGGAGTCGATCACGCGCCTGGCCCAGATGGCGCGCGCGGTCGGCATCCACCTCATCCTGGCCACGCAGCGGCCGTCCGTCGACGTGCTGACCGGCCTCATCAAGGCCAACTTCCCTTCGCGCATCTCGTTCCGCGTGGCCGCGCGCGTGGACAGCCGCACCATCCTCGACTCCATCGGGGCCGAACATCTGCTGGGCAAAGGCGACATGCTCTTCCTCCCTCCCGGCTCCGCCCGCCTCCTGCGCATCCACGGGTGTTTCGTGAGCGAGAAGGAGATCGCGCGCCTGACCTCGTACCTCCGCAAGGCGGGCAAGCCCGCCTTCGACGAGACGGTCGGGAAGACGGAGCGCACGGCGGAGACGGTCGAGGCCGACGAGCGCGACGAGCTCTTCGACGAGGCCGTGCGCTTCTGCGTCCAGAGCAAGCAGGCCTCGACGAGCATGCTGCAGCGCCGCTTCCGCATCGGGTTCAGCCGGGCCGGGCGGCTGGTGGACATGATGGAGCGCGACGGGATCGTCGGGCCCGCGGACGGGTCCAAGTCGCGCGAGATCCTGGTGGCGGCGGATTACTACGAAACGGTGGACAGCTGGCCCAAGTAGGCCGAGGTCTCGGCGCGCGGCTCCTGGCCGCGCTTCTCGCTGCCCTCCTGGCGGCGCCGGCGGGCGCGGACGCACGTGCCGGCGCCAGCGGAGGGAAGCGGCGGGAAAG